>Ga0315315_10002695_pt1 | contig 16245 bp, 32 predicted proteins | sample M140m3416metaG_FD_203699 | JGI IMG/M metagenome (GOLD analysis project Ga0315315, IMG submission 203699) | Ammonia-oxidizing marine archaeal communities from Monterey Bay, California, United States - M1 40m 3416 | ecosystem: Environmental > Aquatic > Marine > Intertidal zone | place: USA... | reverse complement strand
TATTATTTGTTATTTTGTTTTGATATGTATTATTTGTTTTAAGGGGTATTGTTTATATGTATTAGATGTAAGTATATAGGGTATTTAAAGGGGTAACATAAAAAAGGTTAAAACACTTGATTTTAAAGGGTAATATAGGGTTTTTAAGAGCATTCCGTATACAGCACAGGATGGATGTTAGGTCTATTAAGATAAAAGGCGTTACAAGCGAAAATAGAGGCTATTAAAGAGCTATAAATACTAGGGAACAAGCCTATAAAAGACAACGAATCATAAAAATAGGTTATAATGAATATAATACAGAATTCATTAATCAAGTGATATCTTTTAATGAGTGAATAGTTAAAAAGATGTAAAATCATACATGAATGGCGCGAAACATTTATTTTGAGTATAATTTAGTTATAAATAGCCTTCTTCTTTCATTCTATATTCTATCTCATCAGTTATTAGTTTTTTTGTTTTAATTGTATGTTTAAATACAGTAAAAGAAGAATCTTGATATCTGACTATTTTAGCGTTTTTAATGATGTGCGCAATTACATTACTTATTATACTAATTACTATGTGTTCTTCATTTATAAATTCTAATATCTTTTGATAGCTGGTTTCAGAGAATTGGTTTTCTGACCAATCAATCCAATTTAATAAAATTTGTCTAGCAGAGGGATCATAAAAATTATTAAGTATTAAATCAACAGCAGCACCTTCAGACATATTATCTAAAAAAACTTTATTAGTCTCAAGAATATAAACTTCTTCTTCTTCAATGAGATGTTGCATTTTTAATTGTTTATTACCAGTTGTTAGTATATACTATATCAAAGCCATTTTTTAGAGCGTTTCGGGCTTGCTCAATAAATTTAGCATCATAATCTTTTAGTTCGCCTTCGTATTCCTGATATTGATCGTACTCTTTATACTTTTGATCGTTTTGAAGATGAATTTCCAAGCCATCTAAATCTTTTGCAGATAATTTTAACCAACAACAATTAAATATCTCTTCTTTACCTCCTTTATTAAAATACAATTCTTCCATGAATTGGTCGAAGTGCCAATGTTTTCTCCAAAAAGCAAATTCATCCATTTCTGAATCGCAGCATTCTTCGTCATTAAGAGAAAAATCTACATTTTTATTGATGAAATTCTTCTTTAGTTTGTAAGCAATTTGATCTAGTCCCATAATATTTATTATTAATATAGTGTATTCTTAGCAATTGTCAAGGGTATACTTTTATAAATCTTGGGGTATATTCACCAACATAAGATCCTAAAGTATTAAATTCAAACCATTCTAGAGCTTCTTCTTGAGTCATGCCTGATGTTTCTTTTAAAATATCAATACATTTATCAACATCATATACAGCCACATAATTAACTTGATCAATTCCAATAAGAGCATCATCAAAACCATCAGCAAATAATGCTTGTTCGTTTATATAAGAAAGCTCTTCTTTTATAATTTCTGGCCAATCGTCCATTTTTTATTTATCGCCCCCCTTTCAGGGGGCGAGTTGTATTTATTTATTGTTTATTATTAATTAGAACTTTTGCTGGTTCCGTCAGCATTTGTAGTCTGACCTTCACCTTTAGATTCGTCATCACCTGAACTTAATTGCCAATTATCTTGAGGGCTAAATTTCTTTAACCATGCTTTAGCTATCATAGGTTTATCTATATGTCTAACAAAAAAGTTTATAGGAACTCCGTTTTCACCTTTTTCAGCTTTTTGAACATAATCGTCAAAAGCAGTCATTAATGAATTTACATCAATAATTTTATTAGATTCTTTATCGCTTTGTGTTACATTAGAAACGACTTCTTTAATATAACTATTATTTAAGCTCATGAACTGTTGTCCGACTTTAGCTTTAGAAGCTTCAGAAGAAACACTATTTATATCTGAATCTGTTGCTCCTTGTATTGCTGATAGCTGACCCATAACTTCTGTAGCGTCTGGTTTTAATTGACTAATAGAAGTTTTAAGTTCATTACTTTTAAGAGTTGGAATTATACCCATAGTAATTAATGAACAATGAGATGTAATATCATTTGTACTTAGCATGTTTTTTATATTATCGCTAAATTCACTGTCTACTCCAAAAGCTCCTTTACCACTTGCAAAAAATCCTCCCCACTCAAATTCAGATGCAAATTTAGATGCACTTGAATTACTTCTTTGAGAACTATCAGTTCTTTCTGTTCTCAGAATATGAACCATGCCTACAAATGAACTACCAATCGTCTGACCAGATAATAAACTTAAAAACTCTTTTTGATCATCTGAACCGTTTGCACTAACATTTTCAATTGCTTGAACTAAAGTTTCTGGTCTGGTAGTTTGAATCTGATCATTCGGGAACATCCAATTCCAAGCGTATACAGCTTTTTCTGGGTCCATAACAAATGGAGCAAAAAGATCTGTTTGTTTATGTGTCGCTGTTGCAGTAATTACAAGGGTTCCTGCAATATTGTGTTGAGATGTTTGATTTAATACTGTTTTTTTAACTGATCCTGCTGCTGATGCAGAGAATTTAGGACCCCAAATACTAGAAATAGTAGAACTAGCTGATGCTGCTACAGTACTAGCATGAGCTCCAGATCCATCTCTCTCATCTTCGTTCCTAAAGTATTGTGCGTCCACAATCATTGTGTCAGAACTTAACGCTAATTGTTTTAGAGCGCTTTTGTTCCAATCGATTGGGCTCTCAGGCATTTCAGTAATATCAATATTACCGCCATCACCATTTAATTTAGATACATCTTTTTGTGATTTAAGAACAGCTTTACCATATTCAGCTGCATTTTCTGCAATGCTTTTTCCAACTTCTTCTATGGAATCTTTAAAATCACCAAGGTCATTAGCTGGAACATTCATCTCTACCATTTCTTGTAGAGTCATGTCAAGCTTATGTTTAGTTTGTATAGAATCGTTTAGCTTATTTTGAGCAGCATTTGCTGGTTCTTCTGCTTTTTTAATTGCTTGTAATTGCTTGATATCTTTTTCATGTATCAAGTTGCCTAATACTAATGAAGGGTCGTAAGGAATTGATGTTGCCATATATTTTTTGTTACACTATATTACATAATGAGAAATTGCAAGCATTATTCAAATTTTTTCTGAATGACTCTAGCTCCAGAAGTTGTTAATTTTCTAAGTCCTTCTATAGTTATAAAGCCTTTGCGCAAAAGATACATTTCATGGTCTCTTTGAATACTACTTCTTGACAAACCTGTTTTAGCAGCTAGGGCAGCTAAAGATGAAAACCCATCTTTTTTTAATATCCTTAAAATCTGCCATTCAATTCTATTTAATCCTTGTGGCAAGATGCCAAGAATATTAAATAGTTTTGTAACACAATTTTTATCAACATGTCTAACTGAATAAGCTTTACAATAATCTTCTATTTCTTTAGCTCTAAGAATGCAGGATCTAGCGTTGCCTCTAGAAGTTTCAGCAATCATTTGTATAGATTCGTCAGTAAAAGTATAACCATCTAAATAAGATTTAAAAATATCTTTAAGGTCATCTATACTATAATCAGAAAATTCTACAACAGTTAATCTATCTCTAAGAGGAGGAAAAAGCGCGTGGCTTTCTGTAGTAGCAAATAAGAAATGGTGCTTTTTAAAGTCAAACTCATATTCTTCGTCTCCAGCTTTATACCTTCGGGTTGTATGTTTCTCTGTATTAAGAACCGTTAGTAATGTATAAATTAAACTATCCGGTAAAGCATGACACTCATCAAATAAAACAATAACTTCTTTATCTTGAATGTGGGGAATAAATATTTGTTCAAGAAATTGTGTTACTGATTTAATAGTCGAGCTATTTATTTCAATGAATTTCTTTTTATTGCCATTGCTATCTTTTAAATGATTAGAAAATTCTCTAGCATAAGCAGTTTTGCCTAAACCTCTAGCCCCAATGAAATTTAAAAACGGAACTGTTTTTGTTGTTTTGTGAACGTCAATATAAAAATTGAGTTTACTTTTGATTTGCTTTTGCCCAACTAAGTTTTCAAATGCCATAATATTTATTCTTTCTGCAACTAGATTAATTTATATTCCAAGGTTTGTCAATAAAAAATAAAGCGAAGGGAACGAATCCCCTCGTTGCTTTTAATGAATCACGAATTCGATTGGCTCGTCATCTTCTCTGGTATCTTTTTCAGATTTTAAATCTTGATTATCATTAGAAGAGGGATTTACGTGGCCCTTGACACGCTCTGAAGAAGGCGTCCAAACAGGAGTCCTTTGATTCAGCCAAGTGCGGCCCACTTGTATTGTAGCGTCCATATCACCATCAACATAATCAATGATATCAGAGAGTTTCATTTCAACAGTGCTTGTCGCTCCTCTTGGGCGACCTCTACCTTTTTTAGTGATTTCGTTCATACGTGAATAAATATTACACAGAGCAGGGTGAGTGTCAACATTTTTATTCAGGAAGGGCAAAAAAAAAGACCCCAACCAAAAAACACTAATCTTTTTGATGCGCTTGGGGTCTAACTGCTTAATATTTAATAAATAATAGTGCAGCGTTGATTTGCGCTATTAGATATTACACGTTTTTTATTAATCTTCTACTTCTTCGTCATAATAATTTTCATTTGAGTCTTTTTGGTATTCTTCTGAAAAATAATCATCATAACAAAGTAAACAAACATATTTACGACCTATTTTTTCAAAGTTATCTTTTTTGTTTATCAATTCTCCACAGTAAAGGCATACTTTCATAAAAAAATGTACATATATTTTAGTGTCTTGTGAAATATATGTTTTCACTCTTTTTTCTTTTTAAAATGTTTATTGTATATAACTTTACCTAAGTTAGCTGCAAATTTTCTAGCTTTCCATTCTGGAAGTTCAAAAAAATAAGCATGAAAAACTTCTTCTATTAAAACATTTAATTGTCTTCTTTGTTTTAAATCTTTATCGATAATAATCATTGGCTTTTTATAAGCTTCTGGGTTATCGCAAAGGCCATCTGCTTTAAATTTTGGCGCTATTTTTCCATAAATTATTTCTATTTCTTTGTTTTCGAAATTTTTTACATTCATTGTGATCTTTGTTTTTCTTCTAATGAGTTATCGTTGCCAATATGATGAAAGTATAAATCATTAGAAAAATATTGATTGATTTTGCTGCCAAACTTATCTGCAAAACCTACTTCATAATGAGAGTTATGCTGAAAAAAACCTTGGTGGTAGACTTTTGCTTTTGTTAAATTTGGATTGTTGCTCCAATTTTTCATTAAAACTTCAACCCATTTATATATATATGTTTGATTAGGCTCATATGAAATTACATGTCTAAAAGTATTCGGCCAAGGGTTTTTCCAGTACTCTTTATATTTCTGTTCGCTATTTAAAATATTTTTTGGCTGAATATGTTTTTGTCCAGTTAGACAAATAGAATCAACATCATTATTTTTTAGAATATTTATATGTTTATCTAATTCTAAAGGCCTACTACATTCCCAATCATCTTCTAAGAAAAAAACAATATCATTATTGTTAGATATTTTACTTATGAAGTTTAATTTATTTACATAGTAATACTTTTTATCGCTGTTAAAATGTATTGTATTATAATTGTCTAGAAAATATTTTTTTAAAGTTATGTCTATTTCTTTTTTGTCTTCTGCGCTTGACCTATCGTCTAAAATCCAACATTTTTTAATATCGTTATTTATTTGCGGGTTATACTTATATAGTTTATCTAATGTTTTTTTAAAAGTTTTAAATCTTTTTCCGCAAGATATAATTAATATAATATTGTGTTTAGAGTCGTTATTATTTAATAGGTCTTGCATCTTAAATATGCATATTTGGGAAAAAATCGTTCATTATTTGACTTTTTTTCGTTCATTATTGGAAGCTGTTTTAGAACGGCGTTGGAGCTTCTTGGGGTTGTTCGCCTTTAGAAACTTTTTCAATATATTCTAAAGATTCAACAACTGTATTTCTGCCCCAGCGTGTAGTAATTATCGTATGGTCTTTCATTCTTTCTATTTGAACAACAGTATCTAAATTGTATAGTACCGGTTCACGCGTTTGATAATCTGTTAACCTAATTAGATGAGCCATTAATTTTCTTTCTTCGTGTATTTTAAAGGATTTGATGGTACAGGTTGTTTTCTACCTTGTCGATCTATGAAAAACTTCTTCCGTTCTTTAGGCTCTTCTGTTTCCTCTAAATATTTCAAATCAAACTCTTTTTCTAATAATTCTAATTCATTGAAACTTACCCAAAATAAACCTCGCCCATCTTCTACTGTGGGGCAAAGCATCCCGCGCAGCATCATTTTTCTTATGATTTCTCTATATGTCATGATTTTAATATTGGTGGGCCTTGTCAGACTCGAACTGACGACCTGCCGATTATGAGTCGGATGCTCTAACCAACTGAGCTAAAGGCCCTAAAAAAAGACTAAACTATAATGAGCCTCTGAAACACATCGAGTGTGTTGAGCTGGTGAATTATACATTTAGCCTTTTTAAAAAATTAGTAGCTATAATTGCCATATAGTTCAATATAGCAGTTTTCGCAGAGTTGTCCAGCGCCTTCTACATAATAATTTCGATAATCTATATGTTTGTCTTGTAGTTCTTGCGTATTTTTATCGCAACAAACACATTTGTCATATTTATCTTTCATTTCACTCTTCTATGATTTTTCTTACTGCCCACTTAAATACAAAGAAATTAGCAATAAGTGCGCCGACAATAATAAAAATCATCATTAAAGCTTCAAAACCTTCGGGTAAACCTAGTATAGCTGCGAAGAATCCACCGATGAACCCTCCAACTAAACCGATACCCGCTCCTGCTAAAGTCCCTACAATGTTATATAAGAACCACCATAATAATACTTTTTTTGTTTCCATAGTTTAAATTTTTGTTGACTCTTTTATAGTCTTTAATACGAATTCTGTCAATGATTTTTTTGTCAAACGTTTATTGTAAGTTTTTTCGAAATGTTTTTTAAATTCACGGTCATAATCTACTTCGAATGAAAAAGATCCGTCTTCGTTTTCTTTATTCTCTATAATGTCGAACTTCATTGTTAAGAAATTTGGAGCCAGTTATCGGATTCGAACCAATGACAAGTAGTTTACAAAACTACTGCTCTACCAACTGAGCTAAACTGGCTTTTAGTATATATTACTTTTTTTTAAAAAAAAATCTAAAAAAAAGAATTTTAGTGTATAATGTATTAGAAAGTTTTTAAAATATATGTCACATATTTCAGGTCACTATAGTTATAATTTTTCAAGAATTGAACCGAAATGGGATAATTCTTTAGAAACAGGTATAAATTCTTTAGTCGTAGGTCTCACATGCAATTTTAGCGGTCATGATAGTTTCGATACGGAAACTACTATGTCTAAATATATTGATGGTAGCACAGGTTTTGATCCTTGTATTAGTATTGACTATTTAAACAATAATTTACAAGAAATTTGCAACTCTTATGCATCAGGTGCTGATTGGTTTCACAACTTGCAGCTTTCTGTTTCTGGCTCTATTGATCATCCAATTCCTGTTACTGGTTTTAATCCTTCAGGAATAACACCTGAACCTCCTGATGAAGTTGAAGGCGTCCACACTGTTTAATTAAAAATTTATTTACAGCGCTAAAGTCGGGTTTTTTATTCGGCTTTAGCGTTTTTTAATGCATTCATTTAAAAATTAATTTTAAATAAATTTTGTTTGGTATATTTTTAAAATGGTACCAGTGGTCGGACTCGAACCGACAAGCCCAAAAGGGCGACAGATTTTAAGTCTGTTGTGTTTGCCAATTTCACCACACTGGCATAAAATATACGCTAAAATAATGAAGCGTTGAATTACTATAAAAGTAATAACTATCTGAATTATTCTTAGCGTATTAAGCTATTTTAACTTTTCGGCTAAGTTGACTGTAATAAATATTCTTACAGTTAGCTTTAACCTCAAAATTATTAGAAGATTGTTTGTCGATTTTGCCTCTAGTCATATCTCTGCTTAATTTATCAAAACCTTCTTTCGTTGTGAAGCCACAAAACCAACCTTTTCTCTGTTCCAAATTAACTCTAAAAAAAGCTACATGATCATAATTTTGATTAGGATTATAATTAGATATTGAGCCTTCGTAATTAAGACGCAACGCATTAACATTTTGGCGTTTTGTTTTAACTTCTACTCGATTAAGATTAGGATGCATGATATCATAATCAAATGTGTCCACATCTTTGCCGTCAAATAATTGAATAAACGCTTGTTGGCCAACATAACCAGCAACATTACCTTGGCCTTCTGTAATTGAATTATTAAGTATGCCTAGTTTATTAGACCTAGTAATAGCTTCAGCATACATCCAGTCTGGAATATTAAATTCAATAACTCCATCAAGATTATTTAATATTTTCAATTTGAATTGTTCCATATTATCTACCTTGCCTATTATAAGGTTTTTTGTAATTTTTGCTACTTTTATTTTGGGAGGAATTGTTTTTAGAATGTCTTCCTCTCATATCGGTTGTTTTTTTATTTAATCCTCGTTTTTCTTTTGATTTTCCTTTTGCCATTTTTTTATTCCTTCTTCTATGTGTTCAGCTAATGCGTGTCTTGCAGCTTCGCTGTCAAGATTTATTTGAAATGAATATTTTGTGTATTCATCTAAAATGTTTTTTATAACTTCTTTCATTTAATTCTTTCTCTAAGTTTTTTTCGATCATATATAATATTATCCAAACCCACCTAACAAAAATCGACCAATGAAATAAATTATTGCTAATACAATACCAACGCAGCCTAGTAACATACTCACTATCACAATAGTCCCTCCATCAGTCAGCATACAATGCACTCCCGTCCAAATGCAGAATACCCAAGCTCCTAACCCAAACGCAGCTCCAAGGGGCGAAGAATGCCCTCCTGCTAGTAATGCAAAATATAAGATTGCTGTAACTACAGCGCCTACTAAAAAATCACCAAGCACTTCTCCTAGAGACGTTAAAACTGGCGATTTAGATTTATTCATAACGATTCCTTTCGTATCTTAAAAAAGCATTCAAATATTGAGACCCGTTTAGTTTCTCTATCTTATCTTTAATTATTTGTTGGTCATCGTGTATTTTAAAAAGAATTGTAAAATTGGCTACAACTAACGCCGCCATTACAATGATAATAGTCATTAATACTATTTCAGTTTTATTTTTCATTCTATTCTATGCTGCCGACAATTATTGCTGGCATGTTTATTTTTTGTAAAAACACTTCGCTAACTTCTTTAGGGTCTACAATAAGACATAACCCTAAACCATTATTAAACACTTTCTCCATCTCTTCGTCAGATATATTACCATCTTTTTGAAATAAGTCAAACACAAAAGGTTTAGTAATGTCATCTTTCCATGCAACGCTTAAACCTTTAGGTAAAATTCTATCTACGTTACTTAATCCTCCTCCAGTAATATGAGCTATTCCGTGAATATTAACACCGGCTTCTAGTATATTCAAGACTTCTTTCACATAAATTTTTGTGGGTTTTAAAATACTATCGATATATCTTTCATGTTTTTCTTTATTAAAAATGCTTCTAACTAAAGAATAACCATTGCTATGAAAACCACTACTTGGAAACGCAACTACTACATCACCTTTTTTAATTTTCTTGCCGTCAATTAAATCTTTTTTCTTTACTATACCAACACAAAAACCTGCGACATCAAAATGATTATCAGTTACTAATGAAGGCAATTCTGCTGTTTCTCCTCCGATAAGAGGAATACCTGCTATTTCGCAACCTTTTTTAATAGAATTTAAAACTGTTAAATATTGTTTTTCTTCTATATTGGAGGAAGCAAAATAATCTAAGAAGAATAATGGTTTAGCGCCGGTACAAATAATATCGTTAACACACATGGCAACGCAATCTATACCTATACCGTCCAGCATATCATATTCTTGAGCTAGAAGTATTTTAGTGCCAACTCCATCAGTAGCACCAACAAGATAACTGTCGCCAAGATCAAATAACCCCCCAAACCCCCCAATATTATCTACTAGACCAGAAATCTCTTTTACAAGATTATCTGTTTTTTCTATGTCTACTCCTGATTCTTTGTAATTCATTATTTTTTATAATTAAAGTATTCCGTATTTTATTATTATTAAATACAAAGTATATACCGCTAAAAAAGTAAGAATAATCTCGCCTGTTATGCGCCGAATAGTAAACCTGTCATCGTGTAACATATTATTTTATATCTATTTTGTTAATCTTTTTAGATTTAGCATTTTTCAACAAATCAACAAAGTCAATCAACTCAAATAACTCTTTTTCTTTTTTAGACAACTCGTCATAAAAATCTCCACCAATAATATCGGGATAACTCATACTTCGCCGTTTAAGTTTGAATGTCAATGCGTTATTCGGCGCAGTTAGTTCTACATTAAATTTAACTTTTTTCATGTTTTGCTAGTAGCTATAGTAATTAAAATTAAAGTCGCTACAAATGGTATTAAATATTTGATTATTAATTCTTCTTGCATAATTTATTTAAATGAAGGGCTGCTTACCATTTAGCCCCTTTCCTTAGATTTTCTTCTGCCCACAAAGGTTGAAGATTTTTATAATTAAAACATTCTTTTTGTTGCTCTGGATCAGTTAAATCAAATAATGAACATGGTTTAATATGATCAACATGCCACTTACCTAGATTTTGTCTGATCATTCCATCTTTAAATTGCTTTTCTAGATGCTCCCATAATTCATCTCTACTGCATCCAGCTAATTCCTGTGCGCTCTTTGATTTTTTAGCAGACTGAGATTTTAAAGCATACCAAAGTCTATTTCGCAAAAGTATTGCAATTCTAAAATTTTCATCGTTTTTATATCGTTTTTTACGGTATGCGTTTTTCTTTTCGTGATTTTCCCTACTATATTTCGCTTCACGTTCCCTTATCTTTTCGAGATTTTCTTGACGATGTTTCGCTTTACGTTCCTTTATCTTTTCGGAATTTTCTCTATGATATTTCGCATTACGTTCCTTTACCTTTTCGGAATTTTTTTGATAATATTTCGCCTGATATTCCTTTACCTTTTCGGGATTTTCTCTACGAAATTTCGCATCATATTCCTTCATCTTTTCGGGATTTTCTTGATGATATTTCGCCTGATATTCCTTTACCTTTTCGGGATTTTCTCTACGAAATTTCGCATTACGTTCCTTTACCTTTTCGGGATTTTCTCTACGAAATTTCGCATCATATTCCTTTTTGCATTTCTTACACTGAGAAGCATATTTATAAAAATCACAAAGCAACTTCTCTTGTTTGCATTTTGAGCAGACTTTAGATTTTTTTTCTGTCATTACATTATTGTTTTAATTTTATCAACGACTCTTTTAGCTTTTTGTTTAGCTAGATTAACAAACTCATCTCCTGCTACAACGACACCCATTCTTCGATTACCATTAATACTTGGTTTGCCAAATAACCTGAGTTTAACATTGTCTTCATCTAATGCCTCATCTAAATTATCGTATTCAACTTGATTACTAACTCCTAATGGTTTAATAACCACTGAAGCAGCAGGGGTATTAAGCTTAATAGAATTAATAGGCAAACCTAAAAGAGCTTTTGCATGTAATTCAAATTCTGATTGATCTTGTGATATGATCGTTACCAATCCAGTATCATGTGGTCTTGGAGAGACTTCACTAAAATAAACTTCATCGTCTTTAACAAATAACTCTACTCCAAATACCCCATAACCGCCTAAAGCATCTGTGATTTTAGTAGCTATATCTTTTGCTTTTTTAAGTTGTACAACGTTCATTTCACAAGGTTGCCAAGATTCAACGTAATCTCCATCGACTTGCCTATGACCTATTGGCTCGCAAAATATTGTTCCTTTTTTATGTCGAACAGTTAATAAAGTTATTTCATAATCAAAATCAATTATCTCCTCTACTATTACTTTGCCTCCTCCTGCTCGCCCTTCTTCTTGAGCTTTTTTCCAATAGTGACCAATTTTAGGAAATGATGAAACTACAGATTGACCTTTACCGCTTGAAGACATGATAGGCTTTACGATGCATGGCATACCGATTTCATGAACGGCTTTAGCAAATTCTTGTTCAGTTGATGCAAATTTGTATTTACTAGTTGGTAATTTTAATTCTTCAGCAGCAAGCTTTCTAATGCCTTCACGATTCATTGTCAATTGGATAGCTTTAGCGTTAGGTATCACTGTGACGCCTCGCTCTTCAGCTTTCATAAGCACTTCAGTATTGATGGCTTCTACTTCTGGGACAATGTAATCAGGCTTAATTAATTTAATGTGTTCATTTAACCATCTTTCATCAAGCATATCGAATATGTGGCAATTTTGCGCTACTTGCATAGCTGGAGCATGAGGGTAATTATCACATGCATGAACTTTAACCCCCAATCGAATTAATTCAATTGCTACTTCTTTGCCTAGCTCTCCGCTCCCTAGCAGCATTACTTTAGTTGCTGTCCTTGAATAAGGTGTTCCTATCTTCATGTTTTATATATCTCTAACAACAAATTTTTCTGGCTGCATTACCGCATTCGAATCTATAGAATAAGAAAGTGCTATTTTTTTACCTTCATCTTCAATGATTTTATTAATAATACTTAGCAAACCTATTTCTACATAACCTTTATGAATTTTAATGTCGTAATCTTGTAAAACCTCTTTGCAAGTTGGGACTGTTAAAGATATTAGAGCCATGATTGACACAGGGTCTTTATCATAAAGATCATTTAATATATTTAATATTTTTTGTGAATTCATCCTCTGTCGATTTGCTTTAATACTTCGTTCAGTGAATCTTTCGCGGCAACTAAATTGTCAACAATTTTAACACATTCCTCTATAATATCTGGATGCTCTCCGATACCAGCAGAATTTTGTAAATAGTTTTCTAAAAGAGCTTCATTCTTTGCTACTAACGCTTCGTAATGAGCTTTTAATGCTAATAGTATTTTATTTTTCATCTATTAATTTATTTTGTATACTTTTACTTTTGCTTTTTTTAATAAATCTAAACCTTTTTCGCAACGATAAGCCTCATTATAAACAACTCTTTTAATTCCAGCTTGAATAATTAGTTTAGCACAATCAAAGCAAGGAGAATAAGTGCAATAAATTGTAGCTCCTTCACTGCTGTTTGTAGAACGAGCTAATTTCATAAGAGCATTGCTTTCAGCATGGAGCACTTCTGGTTTCGTGGTTAAATTACCTAATCGGTTGTTCTCGCATTCATTATTAAATCTTGACGGCATTCCATTAAAACCATCAGAAATAATTCGTTCATCTTTGACTATTAAGCAGCCAACTTTTTTTCTTTTAGCATGGGACATCTTAGACCACTCTTTTGCCATTGCTAAATACCTTTTATCTAATTCATCTTGATTAGCCATAATCACCACTTATGTATTATATTCGCACAAATAAAAAAACAGGTAATTAAATTTATAATAATAATAAAACTGCGTATTATTAAACTATACTGAGCTTGACGAATTGTCAAGATTGGAATATTAGGTTCATCATCATCAGTTTTACCTATACGGTGATCAACGGTCCTACACCATATTAACCATAAATCTTTAAGCATTTTTAATTAATAACTTCGTAATCTTCGATAATATTATTATGTAGTAATTTTTCTGCTGCTTGAGAAGTCGCTTCTTTAATTTGTTCCTCAGTAGCAGACTCTTCAAAGATTAAAAGAAAATGTCTGCCAGCTTTTACATCAGTTATGTTTTTAATTCCTAATTGTTTAGCAGCTTTATTAATAACAGTGCCTTGAGGGTCGTAAGTTTGACCTTTCGTGGTTGTAACAACATGTATCTTTTTCATTTAAAACAAAATAGAGAAAAACTCTCGTCTTGTCAACTAATATTTTTAAGTATTGAAGCTGTTTGTAGCCAACTATGCACGGCAAATTTAATTTCACACTTTTTATATAAAGAATAATCATTACCACTTGGTTCGCATTTGTCGCCAAAAAAAACTTTTGTTTTATAAAAGCTTAAATAATCAAAAATTTGCCCTTTGTCTGAACCTATTTTTTGAATATCTATTGAAATTTCTCCTCCAATGCAAGCTTCTAAACTATAATTCTTAAAAAGCTTGTTAAAATTTTTAGCTATTTTTTCACGTTCTTTTTTGTCTTTATCCCAAGTAGAATATTCTAAACGCCTAGATCTGTCGATATCTCTACCTACAATACTAAAATTTAGCATACCTGTTCTATATTCAAAATTCACATTTCCGCATTTTTGTTTGGGGTATTTCGATTTATATAATTGTTCTGTAAGCCATAACTGAACTTCTACAGGTATTTTTAATTCTTTGAAGTAAACCTTTTCGTCATTAATCCACAACTCATTTCCCATACAAGTAAAAATACCATGTACTTTAGAAATAATATCTGGAGTAATTTGTTCTTTTACTTTTTTATAATCACTGCCAGTAGCTAAAAAAACAGGTTTTTGCTCGCAAAAAGACGTAAAAGAAGATGCAAACTGTTTATTTATCTTTTGTCGGGGTGGGGTTAATGTCCCATCAATATCAAAAATATAAACTTTTTGGTTTATCATTATAAATTTTTTAAAATTTGTTTTATTTCATCGATAGCTACAGTGTATTTCCTTCTGCTGTGAAAAAGCTCTTCATTTTCTTTTGCGAGACCTTTGGAGATTTGACATTGGTCTTCATATTTGTTTATTAATTCTTCGTTTTGTTGGCGAAGCATTGCTGAAACATTATCTTCTTTTTCTTCCCATCTTTTATCGCTTGAGCTTGACATATTTATTATTTTAGAATCTTATGAATTAAAACTACAATAACTAGAGAAGCAGAAAGTCCAATCATCATTTTAAAAAAATCTTTCGCCACAAGAGGAAAAACCTGCTTTAGTTTTCTTTTTTGGTTGCTTGTCGCCATGGCCAACTCTCTACCAGTTAAAAGACCTACAAATACCCAAGTAGTGGACATGGGAATATTATTAATCTCTTTAAATATGTAAAGAATAATCCAATAAACAAAATCGATAATAGTAGCAGAACGAATAAATTTTGTGCTTTGCTTACTCAAAACTATCTGTTGGATTTTGCCACCTTTTTCTTTGAACATTAAAGCTAAACCTACAACAAAAACAATGGATATAATAACCATTAAGTCAGCAGGAACAGATCTAGGCAAGAATACAGCAATATTAGCCATGTCATGAGCTAACCATGTATACCACAAAAAACCTGTAGTAGTCCATTGCGCTACCCGCCAAAAGGTCTCATGCTTTACGTCTACATCCTTGCTCTCATCAAGTAATTTAGATATTACAAACCAAAGACAATATGCTGTAACGGCTGCAACGGCATAACCCATGATTGATTTAACTAACATCTTTTCTAATACAAAAGTAGAAGCAAAAGCTGATAAAACTAAAAAAGAAGTGCTAACTGGAACCCCTACTCTAGTCAATAAAAGTAAAACTGCAGGAGCTAAAGCGTGATACCACTGGACCTCCTGAAAAGGTATCTTAGTTAATCTACCATATGAGATATCTCCTCCATTAACTGCCCAACCATACCACAACGTAAACAAAAGAACAATTGAAGCCCCAGCCCACATTGTAGTCCATCTAAATTTCTCGTTATTAGATGCTATCCAAGTCCCTAAAGTTTGTACTGAATCATTAGCTATTACCGAATAAGCTGCTAGAAAAAAGCCTATCGCCATCCATATTGTTATTAATTCCATAATTAAAATTTATATTTAACGAGAAAACCTATTACGTCAATTCTTTTCCAGTTAGAGCTTTTTTTAAATTCAGCAAAGTAGTATAACTCTGGTGACAGTCTCCATACTTTCGCGCCTAATCCAATAGCAAATCGATTTCTATTGTAATCAAAATTATCTAGATCAAAGAAAAACTCATCTGAAATATTGGGGGTAATTTTATATTTTGTAAAAGAAAAAGGGGCGTAATATTTAATGCGCTCCCTAAATCTGTTGTCATTCTTAGTATATAAATCACCTAGCTCATGACCCGGTGTAAACTCATACCTGTTACGAAAAGCTATCTTACCCCACTTACCTTGGACTTTTACATGGCTACCAATATGAAAACGACTATAGGTTTTAAACCCTTTTTTATTTTCATATATAAGTCTATACCCCGTAAATGGAGTCACATCCCAGCTTTTTGATATT
>Ga0315315_10002693_pt1 | contig 16250 bp, 22 predicted proteins | sample M140m3416metaG_FD_203699 | JGI IMG/M metagenome (GOLD analysis project Ga0315315, IMG submission 203699) | Ammonia-oxidizing marine archaeal communities from Monterey Bay, California, United States - M1 40m 3416 | ecosystem: Environmental > Aquatic > Marine > Intertidal zone | place: USA... | reverse complement strand
TGCCATCTTTTAACTTTTGAAGAAGACTATTTTTATTTGCTTGTACATCTTTTAATCTTGTTTTTGCGTTTTCTTGTACTTCTCGTTTAAGAGTTTGTTGTAGAACTGCAGATTGTTTAACTTGTTCATCACTTCCCAAAGCTTTCTTTAAAGATTTTTGAGCTTTTTCTCCTGCGCCTTCTGCTTTTAATGCCATCTTATCCAAAGCACCCCCAACTTTTTCAAGCCCAGGCAATGCTGTTTGAAGTACTTGAGCTGCAAAAGGAGCAAAGGCAAGTATAATAAGTTCTGGCATTTTTTGTAAAGTGGTAGCAATCGGGGACAAAAAGTCTACTGCAAAACTTCTTAGGTTATTTACAATATCTTCAAATGCGGTGGAAAGTTGTGCAAACTGATTTGTACCACCGCCAGTTACCGCTAATACTTTTCCATACTTTTCTTCGGCCTGAGTTAATACTTCATTTGCAACTGCTTGGCTTCTTTCAAAGGCAGTCAAACTTTCTCTATTTCTACCTAGAGCATCCGCATAGTTTTGTGTTGCTGTTTCAAGACGAAGAATAATACCCAGTTCATCTAGTAATTCTGGCTCTGCTTTTGTAATACCTCGTACTAAACGATTAAAAGAATCAGTAAGATCTCTACCAAGAACAGTAGAAGCATCTTTTGCTGCTTTTGAAATATTGGTAATTTGAGTGGGATCTAAGCCTGCTGCAGTTCCGATTGCCGCGGCTTGAGCAGCATCTCTGAAACCTAACTGAGCATCTGTGGCGGCTTGTATATCTTTAGTTAAAGAACGGAGAGAAATACCTGTTGCAGAAGCGTAAGCAGTTTGTCCAGTTTTTAATAGTTCAAGCTGTCCAGCATCTTTAAGAAAATTGAAAGCCGCACTTACTGCAAAAACTTGAGCTGCTAAAGTGGCATATGCCGGGACAATGCCTCCCGATATGCCTTGTGCCATTTTTGAAAAGTTTTTGGCTCCATTTGCGGAGGTTTGTGCAGCCCCCTTTAGATTTCGATCAGCAGTGCGAGCAGACTTAGCAGTTTTATCTAAGCCCGCGGCTGCTCGCTCGGCTTTGTCTCCAACGATTTTGAGATTACCTTTTTCAGTAACCTTAATAGTTAAATTAATTTCGTTTGCCATTAGCCGCGAACATTATGGGTATAGTTTTTACCCCTTGCAGAGTTAGATCGACGCTCTTCTGCTTTTCTCTTCTTTTCTGATTCTTTAAACTTGTAGTCTACAATAATGTTTTCATATATTTTCATAATATGAAAAATTACAGGTCTTTCTATTGGTTCAACTTCATGTAACTTAAATATATATTCTAAGTTTGTCCAGTCTTTACCTAGATAGCTTCCTGACATGCCCTCCCAGCGATCTGATAAAAGTCCAAATATAAAAAATGCCACTTGAACTTCTGCTGGAAAAGTAGAAGTATCGAGCGGCATCTTGGCTGGATCGGGCTCTTCTCCTAGCTGCTCACAGACAAGTAAATACTTATCTACATCTATTTTAGAAGAGCCCTCTCTTACATAACGTTCAAGTAGCTGGGCGATTTCTGCTACTTGTTGTTGGTAAAATTTTCTAAATCACCTACGGTATCAGTAACCCACGTATCAAACTCATTTGCATTCTTCATAAGAAGTTCTGCATTTTCTTGGGTAAACTGCAGTGTATCTTCGGGGTCCTGATCAGAAATATCAACCAAAAGAAGCTCTTCTAGGTATCGAAATTTCAGTCCTTTCCAGCCTTTAATAACTGCTTTACAATATTCTGATAAAAACTTATCCTCATCTAAAATCTCTTCGGGTTGTCGTGTCTTTTTACTAAACTTAGTCGTTAGACATTTTTTTCGAAGTTTAATTAGTTCTTCTCTGGCCAAGTAACACAGGCTTACAGACATGCCAGGACAACCTGGAAAGTCAATATCTACTGTTTTACTTGGAGTCATAAGACTCGCTAATGAGACGGGTGTTTCTTCAGTCATACTTTTGTCCTTATTAAAAAGATATTATTGATTTATAGCAAATATTATAACGAACGCCAGCATAAATGTCAAGAAATATTTTTACCACCTTATAAGAAAAAACCCGCCGAAGCGGGTTTTAGTATGCTAAAGTAGCTTATGCTACGGCATTAGTCTCATCACCGTAGTAAGTGAGTCGGAACTCATCAGCTTTATCAAAGTCAGTAGTATAAGCACCAAAATTAGTCTCTACTGAAATTACATCATCAATAGAGTGTGAAGGTACTTCAATATGACACTTAGGAATACTTACATACAAACGAGGGGCATTTAGAACATTACCACCAATTTGGAACTCTACTCGGAAGTCATTAACAACCAAATCTAAACCTAAGCCTTCCTTACTAAGATCATTATAGAAGTCAGAAGAGGTTCCTGCATTGCTTGAAGTATTAAAAGTCAAGTAGCAAGTATAACTTCCTGATACTGTACGACCCCCTGTAACGTGCTCAATAGGCTTATTAACCTTACCTAGCTCTTCCGGAACAAGATATGTAATATTATTAGAGATAGTTACATTACCTCCCGTAAGAGTCATAGAGTAAGTGCTATTAAGACCATTAGTGGTGCTATTATTATCAACTACTAATTGAGTAAGTCGATTTCGAATAAAAGCGGTTGTACTATCTACTGCTTTTATAATTGCTTGAGACGATACTGTTGCGTTAGTTGCAGTACCAGTTGCGGTAACATTTGTAGCTGCGGCATTAGTAGCACGAGTGGCTGAAGCAAGTGCTAGGTACAAACGACCGTCTTCTGTTTTATTATAAATAATCTCACCGTGCTTGAGAGTGCTTCCTTTTGCAGTGCCCCCAGCGCTGAATGCTTGAGCTTCGGTTGGGGCGGATTGGCTTGTTGAAACAGAATATACAAATCCTTGGGATTGCATATCTTCAATGTTTGATGCAAAACCGCTCCAGTTAATTGTTGCAATTCCATCTACATCAAAGTCAATAGATGCTTCATTAAGAGCTGCACCTTCCAACTTGTAAATCATTGGCTTATCTGTATTTGTTTCCATTACAAAGTACAGATTACATGTTGCCATTACTGAACGGTTAGATTGTCCAAAGTTAATTGTATTTGAATTTGCATCCCCTTGAGAAACAGTTGCTCCAAAAGGAGAGTTTGAGTCTACATTTGTTCCTCTCAAGAATCCTGAAGCAGAACTATCATCTACAGTTGCTACATCGAACGTAAAACTATTACTTCCGGAACCCCCAAATACACTCTCAGCAATAGAGAAAGTATCATCTACATCATAGTTAGAGCCCCCAGAAAGAACTGTTACACTAGTAATTGCTGTAGTACTTACTACGATTGAAAATACTGCTCCGACTCCTGCACCGTCTGAAAGGGTAAAATCACTTTCATCAATAGTATATGTTCCTGCTGTCATACTGGTGCCTGAACCAGCAATAGTGTCCGCAGTAAGTACTGCTCCTCCTTCGGCAGTTGTGCCAAACTGATCTGCACCTGCCATAAGAGCCCATAAAACTTCTTCTACTGAATGGTGTTCTGTACTAGTAGAGTTATAGTAAGGACGAACATATGAACTAAAAGAGAACTCTGCTGGAGCAAGAGAGTCCGTAAACATTCGTCGACCGCGACGGCTGATTCCGTCCGCATTTTGCATTTCTTGCAGTGTAATATCCGACGAATTAGTAGTCTGTGAAAAGCTAAAGCCGTCTAATACTGGCACTTCCCATAGTTTAAAATCAAATTCGACGAACAGTTTACTGTCACGTGCGAAATATAATTGAGCTGCCATAGATTATCTCCTATGTCTTGAAAAGGCATGGACGTGAACGTTTGTTCGTGCCAGCATTTTCTAGTATCGAACCTCTATAAGAATTTCACCGACTCCTAGAGGATCTAATACACCTTCATCAGTATCAATACTGATAACTGTGATTTGTTGTGTATATTGTTCTAGTCCCATACGATCATAATATCGCAAACGACTATTATCTTCTAAAACTGTTTCAACATCTTCTAATAGTTCATCAAGAGCTTCTACTGAATCCTCTTGATTTACATAACATCGAATACTAAGATTTAAAAATCTATCTTTATACCCGCCACCTTGATATTGACGAGACTCAGAGCCTGCATTTATATGCACTGCGGGGAACTCTTCTACTTCATCCCAGAATTTAAGACGAGGACTTACTTCAGCAACTGCTGTATGAAAAATTCCTCGTCCATCAATTAAAGCAATTTCATCAGCTAAAGCTTTGGTAATAGCAGATCGGCGACTGGTGTACTGCCTATTTCTGTCCGCCATTAGACTCTCCTAGTATAAAATCTTGCTACTGCCATTTGTGCTGCTAATTCTCGTATTGATACGTCGATTACGCGTCTCGGGTCTCTTTCCGGTGTTGCCCATCGAGGGTTTCCACTTGTCATTTCAAAAACTTGATAAGGCTCCCTTTCATAAGTATAACCAAAGCTAGGGAAGCCTTTTCGAGTGGTCATTACATCCGTTAATCTTACGCTATTAGCAAATCTGCCACTTCTATTTACTAATCCTGGCGCTCCCATATTTTTCTGTACTGTTTGTGGCAATTTTTGATTTATCATTGCCATCACAGAAAACATACTTTGACTTCTTTTATTGTCCTTCTCTGGACGTAAACTCTTTTTCTTAAAAGGAAGTTTTTTTGATCTTTTTCCAGGTTTAACTGAGGGATTTTTCTCTTTCTTTTCTCTTTCTTTCCCCTGTTTAATTTTAGTATCTTCTGTAGTAACTTTTAGTGTTTTTCGAGACTTAAAAGGTTGTACGACTTTTTTTACTGCTCTTTTTCTGTTTGCTTCTACAATACTGTCAGAACCCTCTAAATTTGGAATATCTAGTTTTTCTAGTGCCTTTCTAAGACTTTTACGTAAATCTTTTTCTTCTCCGCCCCCTGCAATTACATTTAAAACTTGGCTTCGAATAGTAACAGTTACTCTTTCTCTTTTTGTATCTTTATATACGTCTAGTATCGCTCCGAGCCCTAGATCTTCTAAAGTATTTTTCATACTATCTGAAAGTACTTCATCTTCAAAAGTATCAACTAAAGCATTATATACAGCATCATTAATAAAATGCTCAACATTACTTCCTTCTATATGCTCTAAGTTGAAGGCTTGTCCAGCTTTTTGAACTACTCTTTGCTTAGTAGGATCACTTGCGCTTGGCCTTGTAAGCGTTGGTTTTTCTAAAACATTTAAAAAATCTTGGTAAAAAGCATTTAGATGATTTTTATAAGTATTAAAAATTTTAGCATAATTATCTGTTTGACTTCCTTGTCTATTTAAAGACTCATATACAATTGCTTCAACCCCTCCTCTAATTGGTGTAACTTTTACTTCGGGCCCTTGTATTGCTAAAAAGGCGGTGCGAATATTTTTAGTTAGTTTAGTTATTAAAGGTTTTGTATTTTTTAGTACTTGTTGTACTTTATCTTTCTGATCCTTATACTCATTTGAGCGAAGCAATAATTGTCTTAGTGCAAATCTTATAGTGTAGCTTCTATATACAAATTTATGTGTCAGTCTATTAGCTACTGTCGTTCTATATACATGGGAGTCTTTGCGCAACTCTTGATCAAGTTTTGTAAGAAAAGCTTTTAACTCACTACTAGCCATTAAAAATTCTTATACAAATCAAGTACGCGTTTTATGTGATCTGGAAATGCCACATTATTACGCTGACTTGAGCTTGCTTGATTCTGAATACTAGCGCCTGCAATCGAGCGTCGCTCTTTGTGTTCATCTTTCAAGTAGTAAGTAATCAAATCAAAAACTGCAAGTTGTAAATCAGAAGGCAGAGACGCATATCCTGCCTTATACACTACACGAACTGATGCTGGGCCACGAGCCCAGTTTTTATATCCTTGTCCTGTTGTTCGATACAGGCAATCTGTATCATAATCAAGATAATACTCATAAGCCCCTGTAGTAAGAGTGCTGTAACTTTGACTATAGTTATTTCTTTCTTCTACAGAAACTATACTAACAATAGGACTTTCTGTCAATTGTATGAGATATGTATCCCAGTTCACAGTAACAGTTTCAGTTTTATTCGTTGAGTAGAAATCTACAAAACTATTTGCACAATAAGTTTTTACGAGTTGACTCACGGAGGGGATGATAAAGTTTAGACGGCTATCATCTTTAGGGCTGCTGATGCCCTCTGCCGACTTATAATCATTTAATGTAACTAAATCCGCCATAAATTAACTCGTAAAAACTTGGGGCGGCGTACCGCCCCAGGCCAACTAGAAGAAGTATTTCTTCCAGTTCAAACTCTATCTTACTGGAAAGGCCAGCGGATAGAAGGCTTGTTAGTACCAGAATTTGCAACCAACTCGTTAAAGCCAAGAGCTTGAGTTGCGACCAGTACGGTACGCTGCTCTTTGACAATGTAGTCAGTTTCTACGTTAACACCACGCAGACGCGGAGTCACATAGTTCGGCATATAAACAGCCAGAGCTGCAGTCGTAGTTGCTGCACCAGCAGCACCAAGATTCTGAGCGAGTTGATCAGTAGCGACTACGGGTGAACCGAAGACCGTACCTACCATACCACTCAGCTTAGTAGCCAGATCAGAACCAACTTCAGTAACGTCTGTAAAACCAGAAGCATCAATCAGCTCATAGTAAGCATCGGTAGGTACAATGTACGCAACCTGAGAGGCTTCAAGACCATACTTGCCCATTTCCTTACGCATTGCGAGAAGGTTAGCGGGAGTAACTTCTGCCGTAGTAGAAGCGTCCAGGGCAGTCTGGGCAGATGCAGTAGCAAAACCATTAGTATCGTCGGTACCGGCAGCACCTACAAGACCTGTGTTATACCCACCAGAGTTACCAACAAGAATAGCCTTGTCGATAGCGATAGCGTGTGCACGAGCCAGAGCTGAAGTAATCATAGGCAGTACTGAAAGAACGATTTGCTCGTCCGTGTCGTTCGTGATGAACGTACTGGAGATCAGTCGATGCGCTTGCAGGATTACCTGATTAACGTTATAGTTATTATCACTTGCGCCAGCCTCTTCGAGGTTGTTAGCAGCAACATCCGCACCTGTAGCAGCCCAGTTTGCAGGCTCAGTATCAGGAGCGATCGGCAGTACGGTAGCGCCAGAAGTTACATTAATCTCTCGGAAGAGAGGAGCAATTTTCTGTGCTTGACGTACTTCTTCTTCAAACTGAGTTGATACGATAACATCGATACCAGCTGAAGTAGTAGCCGTGTAAGTAACTTCTGCCTTCTCAAGCAAGTCACGCCCAAAGTCAGTTTCCCAACCCTTGCGAGTAATTTTGCCGAGAATATGAGCAGAAAGCAAATCTTTAGCCATAGGCTTCAGATCGCCGGGAGCCTTGCGGCCAGTGAAGTCACGCTTGCTGGTACGCATGGCTTCGAGTTCAGCAGACTTCTCTTCAAGATCAGTCTTGTACTTGTTAAGAATTTCAGTAGTATCTGCATTTTTAGCTTCAAACTCTTTCTGCAGATCAGCCATCAGGCGCTCAGCCCCAGACTCAACGCCTACTTTAATAGCAGACTGAACTTCTTCTTCTTTAGCAGTTTTAGCCATTTCGGCCTCTTCTACTTCTTTACGAGCAGCTTCAGCAACTGCTTTTTCTTCGGCCTGCTTCATTGCAATCTTAGCAGCAGTTTCCTCTGCTACTTTCTTAGCAAAAGCATCCAGGTCGATTTCGGGAGTTTGTACTTCCGACATTTTCGTCTCCTTTTGGGCTTTTGTAACCCCGTCCGGTGTGTCACTAGCTACCGATGAATTTTCATCCTTAGCCAGAGACTGACCGGCTAGATCTACACTATTTTTGAAAGTTTTCTTAAAATCTTCGTACTCTTCTAGAGAATCAAAAGACTTTGAGAGCGAGAAAGTTGCTGCTTGATTGCAAGGTACCGATACCACTGATACTTCAAACAACTCAGCATCCTTTATCTTTAATCCGTCAGTTTCCTCAAGGTAATCAGCATCCTTGACTCGGAAACCAACAGAAAAAGCTCCAAGAATGCCTTCTTTTACAAGCTGCGCTACATGATCTGGCGCAGACTTAGAAATTTTAGCCTTTAATTCAAGACCGTTTTCAGTGACTTTAAGTCCTGTAGCGCGTCCAATAGGCTTGTTATAGTCATGATTGAAAAGAATAATAGGATTCTTTTCAAAGTTATTCAGACCGCCTTTAGTCCATGCTCCTGCATCAATAGTGTCGCCCGCACGATCAAAATCGCTTGTGCTTGCCATACCGCAGATATGAACTCCTCCATCATCCTCTTCAAAAGCTTTGAAAGTAGAAGTAAGATTAAATATCTTTTCCATCTTCTTCTCCTGTTTTCTTAGCCAACTTCTCTAAGGGGTTTTTCTCCTTCTTAGGTTCGGGGGCTGGTTTAATACCGTGAATAGTATTCCACAGTTCAGGTTCGTACTTTTCTATCCAGCTTACTGCTGCTGTGTAAGAACCCATTACTCTTAAAATTTCTTTCATTGTTAGATGCTTGGGACGAAGATTAGAGTTTTTATAATCTCTTGCTGTTAATATTCCGCCGTTTTCGGCAAAGAATAATCCAAGTTCTCGCACTAACCTATGTTTTCTATTCCTCGTTATCATTAGATTCCTTTGGTCGACCTCCTTCATCTGGGTTTACTGCACTTCCTGCAATGTTTTGCGGAACACGAATATCATCCTGTCCGTCGAGTGTATCATAACCCAGAGAGTCTCTTGCTTCATTTATTGTAATAATACCACCATTTACAAGGGCAGTATAGTATGAAGCTGCATCACGTAGCTCAGGTTGTAAAGCAGGAATATCTGTTACGTCTTCTGAGATTTCAAATCCAAAAAATCTAGAGTATGCTGAGTTTATTTTTCGTACAATGGGAAGGACTGTTTCAAGGTAGTACATTCTCATATTTGGACGAATATTTGCATTGTTACCAGAGTCCAACATAATCGGGGGGACTCCTAATGCTTTTAAAATAATCTTTTCATTTTCAGCAATAGCTACTTGGAAATCTAGCTCTTTAAAGTTTACATTTGAAATCTTATCAACTTCAATACCGCCATCAAGAATAAGAGGCCGTCTACCTCCTGCGTCTGGGCGATAACGCATAGTCCAAGACTGAATCATGCGTTCTTTAATTTTTTCTGACAAAGTATTCGGAGACTTTAATACAAGACCTGGAACTGCTCCATTCTTAAAAAAGTTATCTTGAAACTTTCTCATATTTGTGGTAAGCTGCATTGTTCTTACCGCAGGCTTAAGTCTTGATGTTCCTCGAAAAATTGAATAAAAAGAATTTTCTTTTATATGTATGATTTCTCCAGGAGCATAATCTACGTCATTATAAGTATACTTTTCAATATATGTTTTACTATCCGCATGAATTGTCACATTGTCTGCGGGAAGATGGTATAAATGAGCACCATCATAGTATATAAAAATATTACCATCAAGAAGATAATCAGTAACTAAGTTACGCTTAAAGGAACTAATATCTTGAAAAAGGTTTGGTTCTTTATTTAAAAGAGAATCGACACGTGCGCGTCGAAGACCTTTTATAACTCCATTTGTTGCTACTCGATTAACTGTTGCAGGAATCTCTGCAACGTCATCTACAATAAGGTTGACACCTCGATTAACAATTTCTAGATTTTCGTAGAATTGCTCATAGTTTGCAGTAAATTCACGAGAAGATTCACTTGTGCGGCCTAGGTATTCCTGAATTGGATTCAGCTTTTCCAAATCGGCTTCTTCTTTTTTCTGTCCTCCACCGAATATGTTATTATACCAAGCCATGCTTTCCTCTTTGAATCTCTACCCAGCGCTGCTGCTTTGGGGCTGAGTACAGGGTGGGATTTCTCCCATAAATAGAATGTAATTTTAAATGATGCGTATGGCAGAGAGTTACAGTATAATCGTAAAGCTCTTCAATATGCTCATTAATAAATTCATCGCGAAACTCTCTTATATCCTGTAAATCGTAGCCTACTTCGTCCACCCATTTGTACAGGAGAGGGCTCAAGCTATAGTAATGATGAAAATCTAACTCTGTTTCCTTTCCGCAAATATAGCACTCGGTCGCTTTTTCATACCTTGCTTTTGCTTTGTCCCGAATGTACTTTACGGGATCTCGTTTCAGCTCTTTCATCTTTGAATCTATTACTTTTTATTACCGAAATTATATCTCGAGGAAACTAAATTGTCAACTACTATTTTTGAGTTGGTTAAAATTAGAAACTAGTAATTGAGGTTTCGAACGAATATAGTGCATATCGAAGTGCATCTGCCATGTGTGATGCCATATTGTGTTTTGGCTTTTCTCTTGCTAGATTTAGGTTCGGATCCCACTGATACTGATCTAGAGACATCAAAGAGTGCTTACATTTTTGGTCGACAAATAATAAGTCATTATCTACGATTCCAGCAACATGAGCAATACCATCTAGCACAGACTTTTTAGCATTAACTGTTGTAATATCGTAATTTTGGGCAAAATCAAATCGAGTTTGCTGAGCTGCTGAGTCAATATAAATGTAGTCAATTTCCCATTTTTCCATCAGTCTACGAATTTCAACTGCATGTTGCTCTGTTGTTCGTTCTGCATCTAAATATTCATCTAACAAGTAGTAAACTTTTTCGTCCCAGTCGTATGCAATCACACAAAAAGCAGTAGGGTCTCTATACCCTACGTCTAGGCCTGCGAATACATCGAATCCTTTGAGCTCGAGTTCTTGGTTATTTGCGATACACTTTTCGTGATTGAAATTCCATATCTGGCCCTCATAAGTATTAAAGTCAGCTTCATATTCCTGTCGAAATTCGGCTTCGGACATACTTTTGCGAGCCTCTTCAACATCTGTTTCAGACATTCTCGGATTATCTCGGAAAGTTGCTCGGATTGATGCCCATTCTGGAAATTCATTTGAAAACCCTCTGTTAAAAAATTCTGCGAACCAATTGTTCTTACCTCGAGGAGTAGATATAAAAAGTGCTTTTGAGTTGTCTTTGTCAAGAGTCGGTCGAAGAGCTACATTAAAAGCTTCTTTACCGTCAGCAAGTGCTGCCTCATCAAAAATAATCAGATCGTAACTTCTACCCACACAAGAATCTACCTGATTAACAGATCCCATACGTATAGTAGACCCATTAGTCAGTTCAATTACTTTATCTTTTGCGTTGTCCTTTGCTACCTCTAAATCAAAATGTTTAATAAGTTGACGTTGTAAATCGAAAGAAATCTGAGACAAGGCGTAGTTGGGAGACATGATTAAGATATGAGAGTTGGGTACTAATGATACTAATTGCCCAATTATGTTCGCGATGTATGTTTTGCCCTGCCTCCTTGAAATTGCTGCGGAGACAAAGCGATATTTGTCATTATTTATCGCGTTAATGATCGCCTTTTGAGACGGTAGAGGTTCTATGCCGAGTAGATCCAAATAAGGATCTACTGGTAGCTTTAGAAACCTTGTCTCAGATTGTAAATCGATAATTTTTTCTGAAGGGACATCCCTTCTACTTACTTCAATTCCCATAAGTTACTGCTCTATTTTTGTTGCATCTCTATAGTAGATAATTATTTCTTTTTGCTGACGTATGTATCTACGTAGTTCTTGTAGATTAAATGCCATATTTTCATAGTCTTGGGGAGTCATTCCAAATATTACAAAGGTTGAATCCTGCATTTTACTTATACGAGCGATCTGCTCTTCTAAATTTTTTTCTGTGACTACAAAAAATTCTACATCCTGCAAATCTATTTTTCTAGGGAGTTGAGGCTGATAGATCTCCAGTGTTTTATACTCGGTTACAGTTTTTATGATCGGCTCTGGGGTTGGTAGAGGGTCACTTTTCATAAAAGAACAACCAGATAAAAATAGTATAGTTAAAAAACTAGTTAATGTCCGCATTTTGCACCTCTTCACTGTCTTTTTCTATCTGTTCAAAAACTTTTTTTGTTCCATTGTTTATTCTTGGTTCTACCATTCCAGGCTTTGCTCTTGCTAATCGAGTAAGATCATGACGTTTAAAAATAGACAAGTAATCTTCCATCTCTGCTTGCATTGAGTTATTCTTTTCAGTAAGTTTTCCAACGGCTTCTAGTTGTACTTTTAAGTTGTTTTCTGCTTGCTCTCTTGAGGCTGTTTCTGTTTCAAGAGCTGTTTCCAAACGCATAGAATTTTCTTTCAGTACTACATTATTCTTTTCTAGCTGAGCAATAGCTGTTTCTCTTTTGCCTATTTCTAGTGTATGATACCCATATGCTCCTGCACCTACAACTGCTATTAGAGGAAGCATTTTAATTAGTCCTAACATTAGTATATCTTCCTTAAGTCATACCCTACAGGGGCTACAACTTTAATTTCATGTTTTACACCAAGCAAGTCTACAAAAATGATATGAGTTGTACTAATTTTTATCATTTGCTTTGCTCGATAAGTTTTAGGAGACCCACTCTCTATTCTTGAGCCGTCCTCTAAAAAATGCGTATCTCCAGGAAAGAACACTGTAAGCTCCCACTCTTCTCGAACAAGAGTACGCCACCAATGTTTTATTTTTGCCCAGAGCCCAACAGTTACAAGTTCTTCTTCTTGTTTTTGCTCAATCTTTTGGTTCATGTTTACGATGTCCATTCCACGCTACAAAACCTCCTAGACGAAGTGCCCAGTATGCTAAGTAGTTTAAAAGTTTAAATCCATTTTGCTCAATACAGATGTCTCGAAATAATGTATCCATCCATTTTTGAGATTTGTCGCCTATATTGGTTCGATCACTTCTTAAGAGTGTCCCGTACTTATAGCCATAATCGTGAATAAGACCGCCCATAAGCAAGACGCCAGTGGGTGAAAGCCACATTGCAAGAAACTTAGGTACTGATGCACCATCAAATTCGAAACCTTGGGGTATAACATACTCTTCTCCTTTCAAAGAGAAATAAAAGTCTTTTGTTATTTCCCAGTGCCTAACGCCGAGCAGCCACATCCAGACTGCTTTCCAAAATCCTTTATCGGCTGTTTCAATTTTAATAGGACTCATTTGAGGCATTTCAGTATAATAGAATCCTACTCGATCCTCTCCTTGTCCGTCAAAAACACTTGCTATAAATCCTATGAGTATAAGAGATATAACAACAGTCCATTGCCAAAAAGTGACTGCCATGTCTAGTATAAATTCCATTTACTTCTTTCCACTCCATGCCTGTGCTCCGAAGAACGCGGCTACGATACCTGCAACAGACACAAAGTATACTGCTGCCATGTCTCCTAAGATTGTGGCGGCTTGATGTAACTCAAATATCTCTGTTGCCATTACAGTAGCGGGATAAAGAAGCATCCCTGCAAGGGCAAACCAAGTCATACTACGTTGAGCATCTCGCATTGCATCCTGGTCTTCTAGTTCTTTACGCTTGAACTCCAAGAACATTGCTTTCTCTTCCGCATCTACTACATTGTCCCCATTTACATCTGCAGGATGATACCCTGCTTTTTCAATATCTTCTCCCATTACCACTTCACCTTATCTGCCCAGTAAGCTGCGCTCATCTTTCCACGAGCTATATTCTTACGGTGCCGGGCCTTAAAAGAGGCGCGCTTCTTTTTCATACGAGCACTTTCTCCCGCTTTTGGTTTTCCTGCGGTTTTTGCACCCTGTTGTCCAAAACGAATAGTTTTAATTTTACTACCTACTTTTGCTACAACTATGTGCGATTTTTTTGCATGGCTAGGAGTACGCTTTGGTTTATTATATCCGGATACTCCTGCCTTTTTTAGCCTTGAGTCTCGCTTTTTACCTTTTCTTTTTACTGCCACGTCTAGTTCTCGTCTTCCGCTTGGTAAATGTTCTTACCATAGTCGGCTTGCCGCCTGGGTTACCTGCTGCTCTCTTACGACGAATTGCAGACCTTTTCTGCGCTTTTGTCATACGAGCAGCCTTGGAAGCGGGCACACACTTAGGGTACTTTCCTTTTTTTGAAGTCTTACGACCACAAGATTTATATCCCCCGCCCTTTTTTGGACGAGAGATATCTACCCATTTCTGTTTAAACCACTTAGTTAAACCACCCTTCGGCTTTGCCATTACTTTTTCTTTCTTCGAAGAATTGCTGCTCGAAGTGCGGGGGGCAGTTTCTTCTGCTTAGCCGTTAGTCCCATAGACTTTTTCTTTTTGCCCTTACCTTTTTTAGCTGGACGTCCTCTCTTTTTACCGTAAGTTCCTTTACCTGCTGGCATTATTTACTCCCCATGCGGTATTTACCGCCTCGTGCCTTGTATGTTTTTACAAGCCACCCATTTGCATAAGCTGAAGGATAAACCTTAAACTTACGCTTTGTTTCAGCCTTTACTCTTGCATACAGTTTTTTATTTGTAGGTACAGGCCTCTTTTTTGCAGTTTTTCTTTTTCGACGCGCTGCCATTTATTTCTCCATATAGCAATTATGCTTCTGGCTTTGAACCCAAGAAAGCTCTTGAATTAAACGATTATACCATTGTTTATCGTAGTCATCATGAGCTTTGCGCATGTCCTCTGCAAGTTGAGATATTCTAACCTCAAGATAGTCGTATATATCTGGCTGTCTTCCTCGCCTCATTTATGCCCCTGGAGGGGCTGTAGCTGCTGTATATGCAGCTATTACAGCGTCAGTGTGTACAGTGGAACAAATTACTTGAACTTCTGCAGACTCCTCTGAGGTACTTTGACCAGGAGCTATAGTGTGTCGATGAAATGATCGTGAAATCTCTTTTCCATCACGTTCAATAATTGTTGCCGTTCGAATCTGTACCATTCGATGAGGCCCAACAATTTCAATTTTATCTTCTTCTGTTCTTTCTGTTAATGCCATTTTGTATTTTCCTTGGTCCGCCTCAATCTCCGAATGAGGTAATTAAGTTGTTATATAAGTAATGCTGAAGTAAAGATATGTTTGTCCTGTACCTAAATTTGAGGGTCCTATTGTACTCGAGTTCGTTCCATCGTCAACGGAAAATAAATATACATAACTCGTGCTACCTTGAAATGCGATTGCATTTGCCCAAACACCGCTATATCCATAAGAATAGCCTATAACACCACTTTGATAAGCGCCCACTTTTGAAGCAAAAGGAAATCCAGTAATGAATAAATAATTACTTGCTGATCCAATAGACATTGCAGTGGTATCAAGTCTCCCGACGGCAGTACAAACATCCCCTACTTTCGTGTAGTACCCGGTTTGAGTTGAGTGCGTTAGTGTCGTAAAGCTTCCTGTTGATACGCCATATGCTGGCGTCCAAGTTCCTTCTTCGTAGTCATTGAGCGCATTTGCTGCGGCTGTGTCGCCATTGAAAGTAATTCCACCAGCAGTTGGGAATCGTACTCGCTCGTATCCCCCAGAAACAACTGTGATCGGCTTATAACCAGCGCTGGCTCTATATGTAGCACCAATTTGAAATACTGAACCACTATAGCCAATACCGATAAAAGCATCAGAGTCCGTAGATTCAATAATCAGTCCTCTGTGATAGCTATTATTCGTTAGCTGTTTGATATTAACTGTAGGGTTTTGGCTTCCTGTCGTTGCATCAGTAATATTGACAAGCAACCTACCAGCACTATCGACACGCATATGCTCTGTTGGGGCCGCGTCTGCGTTGGATGCCCGCGAAGAAATAGTAAAGTCGCTGAGGTAGGTTGAGGTGCCGGGAGCCTCAGTTGCAGAAAGTAAAACAGCGGGATGAGTGCTTCCGGTGAAAAAGTCCAACCCCAGCGCGCCTGTTCCTGCCGCTAGGCCGCCATTTCCAGATGACGACGAAACCCTTATTAACTCAGTACCTGCCCCTTCGACTTCCAGCGTTGTTACTGGACTTGTACTACCAATACCTACCCGCTCACTAGAGTCAATGGTTATCGCAGTCGCATCTGCATTACTGCTAATACCTGCAACACCTCCACCACCTCCACCTGCTACAGCAGAAGTTACAAATGCAGTAGTTGCAAGTCGAGTAGTGTTATTACCGCTTGATTGAGTTGCGGCAGTAGGATTCCCTTCAAGTGCAAGATCATGTGCAAGTTGAGCACTTCCTACGGAGTCATTTGATAAGTCTGTACGAGCCATAAGTTACATCCAGTGCGTGGCTATAAGCCCCAGAAGAAAAAGTATTACGGTAGCGGATGCTGCTAAAACTCTACCTTCAATTCTCTCTAAATGTTCTCCAATTTCGTCAAGTCGATTAAAAG
>Ga0315315_10002692_pt1 | contig 16255 bp, 12 predicted proteins | sample M140m3416metaG_FD_203699 | JGI IMG/M metagenome (GOLD analysis project Ga0315315, IMG submission 203699) | Ammonia-oxidizing marine archaeal communities from Monterey Bay, California, United States - M1 40m 3416 | ecosystem: Environmental > Aquatic > Marine > Intertidal zone | place: USA... | reverse complement strand
CTGAAGGACTATAAGAAGGCTTGGCTTAACCAAGTAAGGCTAATCCTAGTAGGGCTAAACCACCCAAAACAATATAGTTTGACATGGAATCCTCTTTCTTAACACAAGTCTGAGTATTAGAATCTAATTTATAACCTGCATCACACTCACATTGTCCCGCATCATTCTGCGAAGCGTTATCTGGACAAGCCCCAAGATTAGTGTCCCAATCCTCGTCACCACTTCCACCGTCACCGCTTCCACCATCACCGCTTCCACCATCACCGCTTCCACCATTACCGCTTCCACCGTCACCGCTTCCACCGTCACCACTTCCACCGTCAGAACTAACTTGAGAATCTATCCAAACTTTAGCCATGCCTATTGCAGCATTGGCTTCGCTTCTCTGATTATAGCCCTTTGTAAAAACAGGAATCCGACCTGTATATTTATCCTTTACAACTATTTTATACTGATATTCAACAGGGCCAATAAGACTTGAATCAGTAGTTTCATCTCTCCATATAGGATAGCCTTTGTAGGTTTCTATTTTCATGTTAGTTCCACTTTCGCTGGTTTCGTCTATCTTACAAACACCTAAAACTGAAATGTAAGAGTTGCCGTTAATGTCCTCACTACCTGTGTTTGCGTAAGTGTCATTACCCAACTTTAATCTAAACTTGGCAATTCCATCCCAATCACCTTCCAAATCCATACTCAGATAATCATCAGAATCTCCAATTAAAACCACATCAATCTGCTCCTTACCAGATGAGGGTGAATCATTTTCCGCAATAATAGGCCATGAATATTGCTTAACACGGTCATCACGACCACTTGTGACATTCTTCCAAATTAATCCTGTGGCTCTATTAGAACCATCCAATCTAACATTAGGAGCGTTTGTTCTTTTACCAATAATAAAGTCTTCCTCACCTACTGTTATTCTAAGTTGAACGGCATAACCAGGTTTAACCTTTAGTCGAGCCGCACCAGACCTTGCTAACACATTGTTGTGAATCAGTTTGAGATTATTATTAATTGTCCAATTCCAATGTGTCCCTTTTGTCCCCTCAATCTTGATTTCACTAAAAGGATTACCTTCCTCATCTCTATTATAGTAATAGTGTTCCAAACTTCTTCCTGTTGTAAAAGAACAGTTTTCATACTTCACAGGAGCATCACCTTCAGCCCTCATGGTTAAACGAGGTGAGATAAGATTATCAAAAGTGCTAAAATAGTCCATGCTATCGTTTTTAATACTCAACTCCACTATTTTAAGTCATCGTAGGGAAAGCATTAAAAGTAAAGTGTCCCACCAATAGTATATGCTTAAGATTGCAGTATCGGGTAAGATGGCCGCAGGTAAAACTACCCTCACCAACATAATACAACAACACCACGAAATGCAACAACCGCAGGACGATAGTTTCTTTGAAGATATTTTCTCCTATTCCACGCAACTTTCCTTAGCCACACCTGTTAAAGAAGTCGCTAAAGAGTATTTCTTCATGCGTGAAAACCATAAAGACAGACCTTTGCTTCAGAAGATAGGGCAACAGTTCCGAGATATAAGACCTTCAGTTTGGATAGATTTACTAATAGCAGGAGCAGAGAAGAAAACTGAAGATTTCGCTCAAAAAGGAATCTCAGGGTGTTTAGTGTGTGATGATGTAAGATTCCCCAACGAATTAGACGCTCTCAGAGAGGATGGTTGGTTCTTAATTAGATTGGAAGTGGATGATGAAATCCGAAAGAAAAGAATAAAGGACACTTATCCTCACGATTATGATGTGCATTGGGCTAACAGAAATGAAATCTCGGAAACTGCTTTAGACAATTATGATGGTAATTGGGATTTAGTTCTCACTAATCCAAAGTATGCTGACCTTAAATCAATAGTGGATGAGTTTTACACTCGTTTATCCCACTCGCCATACGCATAGAAACTAGCACCAACCCCTAAGATAAGCAACGCAAATCTTTGCATAGAAGTAAATCTATCCATGTAAGACTCTGCGGCCAACGGATGATGGTGTCCATTATCGCGACCTTCTATATCCACGATACCCATATAACCCATGTTTCCTAATGCTTCCTGAAACTTAAACCAATCAATTCCCATATCATTGAGTGCCGTCCCATTTTGAGTAGCCTTATTCATCCCATTCTCCCTCGTTATTTGGAAAGGGTCAATCTTTGGGTTCGATGCTTTCATGGCTGAAACGATAGTTTTAGAATTGGGGAACTCTAAAATCCTGACTCTATTGTGGATAACCTTTTCTCCCTTCTCCATCTGTTCGTGAGGATAAACTATGAATTGGACTATTCTCTTTCGCCCGCCACTCTTATCAGAATCCCTAACTTCTAAGAACTCGTCAATTAAATCAACAGAGGAGAAATACTGTCTGCCATTGTAAATCTTTCCGTCTTTGAGAGGGTGTCCGTGTATAGTCCATTTTCTCTGTGCAGGTTTAAGACCTTTGGAAGCGTAATCTTTAACGCCCTTTTCAGCAGGTATTACTGATATAGCAGATTCTCCACCTAATGACGCTTCACCTATGTAGTATCTTCCGTTCTTTTCATAGACGTAAGACATCCATTCCTTTTCTAAGTGAGTGTCGTCATTATGACTCTTGATTTCCTCTATTGCTTGTGGAGTAAATCTGTTCCACTCCTTTAACCAGGGCTTAGACATACCACTATTTACCCGTAAGACTATAAGAAGGCTCGTCTTTAAAAAAAAAATAGTTTATCTGGAAATGTGTGTCGTGGCCATGATTAAAATCATTATGATACTGAGGAAACAAAGCATGGCTACGAAAACCATTGTCTTAGGTTTTTACTAATTTTATCCCTGTTGCATCAATATCCAAGCATCCCCATCTGGGAAATCCAAACCCCATTCAGGCGGGAACTTATCAGCCCAATCACTATCTGCTGGTTGCCAAGTGGTGCTATCACCATCTTTAGCCCTTCCAATACCGTTTTTGACTGATGCGATGCTGGATTTAATGTCATTCCAATGTTTATCTGCTTCTGGACTCTTAGGTTTAACAGAGAAGACCATGAAATAAGAATTAACTTTAGGCTCTTTGAAAGAAACTAAATTATCATCCATTTGTTCCTTCAGCCATTCTGCAACTCCGTATAAGTCTGCATATTCCCAAACTGCTGAATATCGTTTGTTGTTAGAATCCCTTCCAGATAATTTTAAATCTTTCTTTTCCACAAACGTCCAATTTGCCATATTTTTTGGCCTTAGTATTTGAGTAGTCCCATCATCCTTAACATATCTCTCATCAGGTAGTTTTGGTGTGCCTCTAGCATCTTTATCTATCTTTAAACCTTCAACTTCTTCTTCAACTTCTTCATCTTCTTCATCAGGAATGTCTGAAGGGGTGCTGATTATAGGGTCTGGTAGGGTAGGGTCGGATTCACTCTCTATTTTCTTACATATCCAATCTGACAACACAGGGTCATACACTAATATCTCATCAGGAGCGCATTGTCTTTCATCTTCACACTTACCTGTCATAGAATCCCATATTCTCAAGGTTTCCACTCGCACACCATTTGGAGCATCTTTGGTCACACCTCTAATTACAACTCCTTTAGGACAATCACAATTTCCTGTTGTGGGATTGAATACTGTTCCTTCTTTCTCACGGCAATCTGGTCTAGGGTAGCATTGATTCAAGTCCTTGTCGAAATAGAATCCTCTAGGTGCATCACCTGAGATTAAGCCGTTTTCATCCACACAGTTTCCATCTTCATCCATTTCATAATCATCAGGACATTCTTTACAGGAACATTTCTCCCCATCCCATTCTAAATTAGAACCTTCATTGTCACAATTGACACACTCATCCCTTTCCACATGATAATGCCACCCTGCACCGTAAAGTTTAGCACAGTCTGGAACACACTTATCTAAGACAGGATTACAGTCATAACCTTCAGGGCAAACGCGAGGAATGCACTTCTCACATTCAATAGTATCAACCTTATCACCGCTACCATCTATTGCTACGCACTCTGCACCTTCCATTCTATATCCTTCAGGACAGCACCTAATTAACTCTCCATCTCTTTCTATGTTGTAAAACGGATTCTTAACCATACAAGCAGGGCATCGGTCAGGAGGGCGAGGGTCTTCACAACCGTTTAAATCGAGTTCAATCCAAGAACCTGTATCTGGATTCCACACTTCTGACCAAGCGTGACAAGTCGAACCTATCATGCGACATGGAAGACCTAAGCGGTTTAAAGCCAAGAACATGATATACGCTCTGTGTCGGCAAGCCCCTGCATTGGTGCTCAAGTATTTTCCTATCATATCATCTTGACTACGAGGAATGTCTTCACAGAACCAATTGTAAAGCCAACCGTAAAGTTTCTCAATCGCCACACCTATTTGCATATCTCCTGTTATTTGTTGATTATCCAAAACTTTATCAGCATCAGAACGACCACTTCCTTGTAAAATTACATTCTGGGCTTGATAGTTTCCGTATTGCTCACCTTTACCAGATTTATAGTCGTTAAAGGTTAAATCGCAACTGAATAAATTACTTGCGGCGGCATCTCCACCGTAAGTGGAATAAGGTGGGGCGGCTTGGGTGACTGTGAAAGTGCAATCAGCGTGTAATCTTGAGTTGTAATCTTGAATCTCCATATACAAACCGTCAGCCGAGTCTTTGAAGAACTTGACTTTTTCTGGGGCTTCTATTTCACTTGTAGGAGAGAGGATATTATATCCTATGACTACTGCTTCTGCACTCAAAGAAGGAATCCTTAGTAAGAAACCTTGCTTGAAAAGGGAACACTTCTGAGGTTTGGTTTCGTTTAAGACGAAACCTTCGGGTGGTGCATCGGGCAAGACCCTTCGCACCCCTTTTTGACCTGAGATAATGTGGAAACTAGGCCAAGTCACTACTTGAGACTTACGGAAAGTTTCAGGGTTGTTGGACTCTGATAAATCTGATACTGACCATGCAAAACCATCAGGGGCAGAAGGTCTTCCTGAATCCACTATGTTGTAAGCGTCAATACGACTCATACGAGAGTCAGGAGGCATTTCTCTCCACACAGGCTTACACGGTGGCTCAGGTCGAGGGTTCGGGTCAGGTTCGTTTTCACGCAAGTCTAAACTAATTACATTTTCAGTTATAATATCTTTTGTTCCCGAAGGCCAAAGATTACGGCTTTCCTCTATTAGTTTTAATAGTTCAGAAGGAAAACTTTTAGCATCGCCCATTCTTTCAGTTATCCCTCCTTGCCCTTTAACATTGTTAGAAGTTGGAACACCCCCGAAATTAGGGTCGCCACCAAAGCCCCTATCATTTGTGGGAAGCGAATCATAATAATCAAACTCCTCTTGAGCCGTCATTCCTTCAGTAGCAAAAGTGTGTGCTTCACCGATAAGATTGTCAAACCAAGTTTTAATCGCTGGTTCAGCCGCTAAACTCTTGCTAAATATTTTAGTGAAATCCGATTCACTTAACATTTCACTACCTTTAAACTTCTTTCCTAATTTAAGAAAGATTCCTCCATTGTCTGTTTCAATCAAACTCAAAGAGTAATCAGAAATGTTCTTCTTTAGAACCTTCAACGCTTTCTTAGGCTTACCTACGAATCTAACAGCATTGTTATTAGCCATCATTTCAGGGTTGAATCCTTCCTTTTTTAAGATTCGATAGGACTTACTGAAAACATCTTCAGGATTTTCGGCTTCTAAAGCGTTTAACCTCTGCTGGAACTCACGGAGAATAAAATCAAAAGGAACTGTTTTTCGATAGTCAGGCCACACGCCATCATCAGAATCCAGATAAAGAGTTAAATTGGATGAAATGTCCTCTATTTTACTTTGTGAGTTCTCACTTGCATGAGGGGCGAGTTTAGCACATCTGATTATCAATCGGATAATTTTTTTACGATTATCATCACTAATAGGGTTCATTACCATGCCAGCACCATTCTTATTAATCAGAACCACTATTTCATTGTTTGCGTCTTAAAACACTACACTCACACGCATAGTAGGATAAATGAAAAAATAACTAAAATCTGAAAAACGAATACTTGATATACTAATTGACTATACGATAGTTTGCCGAACAAGGCACAAAATGGAGATGAAGAAAATGCCAGCAGAAAATGAAATGAACACAGAACCAATAGTATTGACAGACGAGGCTTCCGCCTTCCTTGAGAGGGTTGAAGCAGACAGAGCCGCTAACGCTGGCCCTAAGTTTAGAGTGAACACAGATAGATTCACCGCAGAGCAAGGCCACTATTACAGCAACTTTGCTATCGTCAGAACACCTAACTACGACATTCCTTCCCAGAAGGGATATGGGCCATCCACAGCCGTCACTATCGCAGACCTCTCTGATGGTCGAAGATACACATGGTGGGTTAGCAACACTTTTGAGCAAGAGAGACTTCAGAAGACTCTTGACAACTCTATCAGCAACGGGGATTCTTATCCTTTCGCAGTTGAGTTTGTGCGCCACAAGAAAATGTCTAAGAATGGAAACGAATACAATGTTCTTAGCATCGCTATCACCGACTCTGGTGACGCTGTGAATCTGCCTCAAGTCCCAGAAGACCAACTTGAAGAATGGATTCCAGAAGACGAGTGATTGCTGAAAAGCAACACCTAATTCGCCTAACTCAGCGAGTTCGCTCTTTCGGGGCGACTCGTTGAGTTGGAAACATAGCCCACTCGCCATGCTTATGTCTGTGGTCATCACGACACCACTCAAGGGCATTTGCTATATTAGTGGGGCGTAGCACCTAAAACCGTCACTTCCCTAACTGTGTTCATATCAGTTGAGCGAGTCGTGCGTGAGGCTGAGAATATTCTTCCTACGGTAAAGGTGGGTCTAAGGAAACTAAACCACCACCCAATACTTGCCTACAACAAGTTATACTATGCTACTCATAGTGTGATTCATAACGGCTTAGAGTTTGTAGGACTCTAAGCCACCACTTTCACAAGGGTTAGTGAAAGCCAAATAACAAACCCCAATAAATAACAAACCACTAAATACTGTATGACTATGATTAAGGACTGAGGAATCCTAATGGCTGATAAGAAGATACCTGCTGATATTCGTAATTGGGTAAGTAAGCAGGTTGATAATTTTAAAGATTCCGAAGGAGATATGAACTCAATATTTCTTTCTTCAGTCACGGGAGAAGTAAGTGAAGGTTCAGGCTATGTTATTCGTTTAAGCATCAATCCTATGATTAAAGCCAAAGGGGATAAGAACCCTGCACCCTCTAATAGAGTAATCATAGAGTTCGCAGTTGGAGATGGTTCAAGAGCCGCCCCTTGTGCTATTCACAATGGTTCTTCCAAACAACTCGGTGGTGGTTGGGATGATTCTGAGCAGTTTAAAAACGCTCTGGATTTATTGGCTCAAGCACAATACGATGGAAAAAGATTGAGGCTCAAGGGTCAGTATCGAACCTATAAGAATAAAAGGTTGTTTATTGTTGATACAATAGAAAAGGATGAAGATTCTAAAAAGTCTAAATTGACTGAAAGACAGTTCAACACCTTTATTCGTAAATGCAATAAAGCCAATCTAACCCCGCTAGAAATTATGACTCAAACCCTTTGGGAAAAGTTCTTTGCACCTGAATACATAAGGAAGGCAGTATTACTTTTCTGCCTTTCACCCTATGAGAAACACGAACTAATACACATTGGAATTATCACTTCTCATGGAGAGGGTAAAGACACTTTAGTGGAGAAGGTAATTCAACCTTTAGTCCCTTGTGGTGTTGCATCATCAGGGCAAATGACAACTATACCAGGTCTGGTAGGGGCTATGTCGGGTGATGATTTAGGTTCTGTTGATGTAGGTCTTTTACCTAAGATGAATAATGAAAGAATCGCACTTTCCGAGTTCCAACTTTGGAAAGATACCGTCTTTGGTGAATTGTTAGGTGCTATGGCTAATGGTTTCGTTCAATTGACAAAGGGTAAGTTGGATATTAGAAAACCAACTTGCGTCAATATGCTTCTTCTCGGTAATCCACCCCACCACTACTCTCAAGATAATTCAACTAAAAGGGAGATGATGGAAGCCTTCGGAAGATACACACCTCAGATTGTTTCCCGATTAACTTTGATATTCACCCAACTTAAACTCTCTGAAGATGATAAACAAGATTTCGTTGATGAAATCATAATTAAAAATATGGATGACTACGGTTCAAATGTTTCTGATTTAAAGATGTGGCAAGCCTTTTTCAGAGAATACCTTCGTTTTGTTTCACGTATTCCTGTTTCCATATACGATTCTTACGGTCTGATAAAGTCAGTCTTTGACACTTTAAAATCAAAAAGAGAGTTCCAAGAAGTATTCCACGCCAGAGGATTACCTGATAACAGGAAATGGGCAGAGTTCGCCAATCTTTGCCGTTCATTTGCTCGATTGAATGGAAGAAATCAAATAACTAATGAGGACATAAGAGAATCTTATAGTGCTATGCTAACTTCCCTTCAAACTTTGACTACTCATTTCGACTTAGACGATTTAGCCTTAGATTTATCTCCTGTTATGAGAAACATATACTTGGAAACCAAAGAAGCAGGTGCGATAGACAGCACCACTCTTGGAAGAAAGTTGAGATTAAAACCTAAAACTGTTATGTCTTGTTTAAAGGAACTTAAGGAAAAAGGCTACGTTCAAGAAGTCGGAGATGTTTGGGTAGTGTCTTCAGATGAAGCCCCTACTAACACTTCCTTTAAAATCGCTACTGATAAAACAGAAGGGTGGAACGTGAAGGAGATTCCTCAAGGTAATGGAGAAATTAGTGATGAACTCTTAGAAGCCTTAGAATCATCTGAAAAACCTTGAAAACACCAGAATAAACAAAGACATAATATAGCGGCTGACAGTAGGTGTAATTAGATGAAAGCAGAAATTGTCAAAAGAGTCCTTCAAGCCATCTCTTTCATTGAGAATCAGAACATGGGTGTTGATTCTGCGGCAAGAAAAGCAGGAACGGATAGAAGAACAGTCTATAAGTATCTGCAACAAGCAGGTAAAGAAATAATTCGCTCTGGAAAAGGCAAGAACTTTAAAATATCTATTAGGGATTTACCTAAACAAAAAACAGCAGTTTTAGAAAGAGTCAAGAAAGCCGTAGCCTTGATGGAAAGGAGAGGTATGGGAATTGACTCGGCTTCTAAATTAGTGGGAACTGACCGCAGAACTGTTTATCGCTATCTTTCTCGTCAAGGAATAAAAATTGTAAGAGAAGGTAAAAGTCGAAAGGTAATCATTCAAAGAAGTCCTGAACAAAAGAAAGTGGATTTCATCTGGGTCATGTCAAAAGGTCAAACTGCAACTGAGGCCGCTAAAGAACTTAACACTACTGTAAAGTCTATGGCTAAAGTCAAGGAAAATGGAACACCTATAATCAAGAAGACAGGGCGGAAATGGGTCGCACAATTTTTACCTGTCTTTAATCATAAGTTAGTGGTTTATGGCACTTTGTCTGGATTCAATGGTAAAACTCTGGGAAGGAAAAAAGTCGCACCCACTAAAGCCAATCAGAAAAACTTGGATAAGGACTACGCAGAGATTTGGTGGCAAATTGATTTCAATAACTTTAAATCCACATTAGACGCTTTAGATGTGGGAGAGTGTCACGCCCCACAGATATACTTGATGTTGAAAAGCAGATTGGAAATACCAAGTCTTTTCAATCCCCAATTAGTGACTTCCTTCAATACTGACCCTCGTATTCAGCAACACATAGTGAATGAGGGCAGAGGAACAAATGCTTCTGACACTTTAATTTCTCCATTGGAGAATATGTTTGAAAAATATGAACTTCATTTTGACGATGATTTCAATTGGGGTGTGGATGATAATATGAACGCTCGCCCTATCGAACTGTTAAGTATCAAAGACGCTAAAAAGAAATACTTCCAACCTGTCGGTATGTTCCAAGTTTTAGTGTTAAGAAAAGGATATGCTGAATACTATCCAGAAACGCCTATCCGAATGCACTATCGGGTGAATGTAAAACAAGAAGAAGAATGTCGGAAAACCCTTTGAGCAAGACTAATATAGTTGAATAGTTAATTGTTGGTGAAGAAAATGAAAGAGTTTGAGTCCTTTCTTCCGAACTCCTTGACTGATGTGTTGGAAACATTAGACAAAGAACGAACCCCTTTAAAGATGAAAACTGATAGAAGGGCTTATGGTAAAAAAGTCACGTTAGTATCTGGATTTGATAAAACGACCAATGTTAAAAAAGTCGCTAAACTTTTGAAATCCCAATGTGCCACAGGTGGAACTGTCAAAAACAATGTCATCGAACTTCAAGGCGACCAAGTTAGAAGGGCTACTGAGATTCTGGAAAAGGAAGATTACCAAGTGGATTACGCCAGATAAGCATAGCAGTTAAATAGCGATTGCCACCACATAGTAGTATGTCAAAGGTAATTATGTCTTCAGCCCAAGAAGCATATTTTCAAAAACTGCAAGAAGGTGTGGAAACTGCATACGAACTTGCAGAAAGGTGTCGTAAAAAAGGTTTTGATTCTCGCAACTATGTGGAAATACCTCAAGCCGAAGATATGGCTTCAAGAGTTCAACAACTGCTTCAATTCCTACAACACAGAAATACTGCTGAACAGATAAGAAGTTTAAATACAAAGTTCGATGGTAATAGAGAGTTAGTAGCCATTGAAATAGCAAAAATTGTTTGTTGGGAATCTATTGTTGATGAATATGATTTAAAGTTTGAAAATCTTAAAAAGAAGTTTGAACATTTGAAAACTAATAAAACTGATATTGAAATCGGATTAGCCATATATCATGGGGTTTGTGCAGGTCTGGCAGTTATTACTGAAGGCATATTAGTCGCACCATTAGAAGGTGTTGTTGATTGTCATATTGTTTCTAATTCTGACAACTCTAAAGCGTTGGCAATTAATTATGCTGGCCCAATTCGTTCCGCAGGTGGAACAGGCCAAGCCCTGTCAGTTCTCTTGGCTGATTACTTAAGGCGCGATTTCAATTTAGAAAAACCCAAACTCACTAAATCAGAGATAGAAAGATACATTGAAGAAGTGTTGCTTTACCCTAATCTCCAATACAAACCATCTGCTCAAGAAATGCGTTCAATTTGTCAAGAAGTTCCTGTTTATATCACGGGTGAAGGCGTAGGAAAAGAAGTTTCTGGTGGGAGGGATTTACCAAGAGTTCCGACTAACAATGTAAGGGAAGGAATGCTGTTAGTCATGTGCGAGGGTATGTTGCTTAAAGCACCTAAACTCAAGAAATACACAGACCAATTGAAACTCGATGGGTGGGATTTCCTCACCGCTTATTGTGCTACCCCTAATGAAGATAAGGAAACTAATATAACATTCAAACCAAAGGATAAATACATATCCGATGCAGTAGCAGGAAGGCCAACCATATCGCAACCTATGGCTGAAGGTGGATTCCGACTAAGATATGGAAGAAGCAGAGGTGCAGGTCTGGCCGCCACATCTATTCATCCCGCATCTATGTTTGCCACAGGCGGATTTATAATTGCAGCAACTCAAATGAAAATAGAAAGGCCAGGTAAGGCAACAGTAGTGTCTCCTTGTGATACCATAGATGGGCCTTACATACAATTCAAGGATGGAACGGCTAAAAGATTTAACAATGCAGATGAACTAAATCAAAGATTAAAGCAAATGAACATCTTAGATTCTCCTGAAGTTGCGAGGGTGTGGGACATTGGAGAAATGCTGATACCTTATGGCGAGTTCCGTGAAAACAACCACCCCTTAATGCCCTCACCTTACGTTCCTGAATGGCATCAACAAGTAGTGAACAGATTAAATATGGATTACCCCTCAGATTTCGATTCTGCCGTTAAACAATCCAAAGAAAATAGAATCCCCATAGCCCCAGATTACGTCACCCACTTTAACGATGTGTCAGCCTCAGAATTGAAACTACTATTCGACAACATAAGTTTAGATATGTGTCAAGACGAAGCCACAATATCCTCTGATGCACTACCTATCGCCTACAAGATGAACTTGAATGTCCGTCTAACAAAAGACAACCGTTTCGCCCTTTATGGTGATACCGCCCGTGTCTTACTCAACCTATGCCTCGCAGGGTCGAAGTGGGAAGGTTCATTAGAGGGTTTCCAAGACGGATTAGAGTGGGCTAACACGCTCGCTGATTACGAGATTAGACCCAGAGTGACCTTTCGCATAGGCTCAAGGATGGCCAAGCCTGAGAAAGTGGCTATGCGTCAGATGAAACCTGCTATACACAGTCTTATCCCTATTGGTTTCGACTTGAAAAGCCGTTCTCTGAAAGAAGCGTCTATGAAGGGAGCAAAGAAGATAAACATAGGGTGGAGATTTTGCCCTAATTGCCTCACGGAAACAATTGACCCTAAGAAAATACGTCAAGAGATAGACGAAGGCAAGAGAACACGGCCAGAGCAATTCACTACGGATATTTACTGTAAGAAGTGCAACATACCAACTGATTTCGCTTACACACCCTCTTACAAGACTCCCAACAAGGATTGGCCCAGACTGAATTACAGTAAGATTTGGGCAGAGGGCTACTCTATAACTAACTACGGTGATAACACCATTAAAGGGGTTAAAAGTTTAACGAGCAAAGAAAAGATACCTGAGAACATAGTGAAAGGTATGTTGAGACACAAGAATGGAATCTCAGCCTTCAGAGATGGAACGGTTAGATTCGATTTCGTGGATATGACTTTGACTCACTTTAAACCTTTGGAGATAGGACTTACGGTGGATAAAGCAAAGGAATTAGGATATACTCACGACTATCTGGGTGAAGAACTAACGCGCCCCGAACAGATATGCGAACTTAGGGCGCAAGACTTTATCGCCCCTACACAATTACAGGAAACCTTAAGCAAAACCGCTAATTTCATAGATGAACTACTTGTAAGATTGTATGGCCAAGAAGCGTTTTACAATGTGAATGAGCCATCTGATTTGATTGGGCATTTGTTTGCTACTCTTGCCCCTCACACATCGGGGGCGATTCTATGCCGAATGATAGGGTTCTGCGATATTAAAGGGGCTTACTTCCATCCCTATGCCATCGCAGGGCGAAGAAGAAACAGCGATGGTGATATTGACAGTTTGATTTTGCTAATGGATTGTATTCTAAACTTCAGCCGAACCTTCCTATCAGAGCATAGAGGTGGAAAGATGGATGCGCCTTTGATTCTAACTACTCGGATTAATCCTTCTGAAATAGACAAGGAAGCGTTAAACATTGACACTCCTTTTGCTTATACTGAAGAATCTTACATTCAAACCCAAGACTCTGTTAATCCTAAAGACTTGAAATCACTTTTCGCAGAGGACTTTTTGAATACAGAGAAACAATTTGAAGGGTTTGGATTCACTCACGATACTGCGGATATTGCTGAAACCCCTGCTGATAACCCTTACACTTCCTTACAGAGTATGAGGGATAAAGTTGATGCTCAGTTTAAATTGGGAGAACTACTTCACGGTGTTGATAACGAAGACCAATCGAGCCGTCTTTTAGACAGGCATCTTCTCCGAGACATGAGAGGTAATATTCGTGCTTTCGGACAGCAAAAGGTGAGGTGTGTAAAATGCAATCACTCTTACAGAAGAACGCCCTTGACTAAATCTTGTAGGCAAGTAGTTAAAACTGAGAAGGTGGCTATGTGTCAAAGTTGTGGATGTTATAATACTGTAAATGATAAAACTAAAACCTTGCCAGATAAGTGTGGTATCTGCTCGGCTTCTTTGGAAGTTGAGATTAAATGTGGTGGTAAAATAATAGGAACTGTTTATCCCAACTCAGTTATGAAATACAATAAACTGATGGAACACTTGATTGAAAACTTCGGATGTTCCGATTACAACAAACAGAAATACTTTCAATTCAAAGAATGGACTCAAGATATGTTCGGATTGAAGAAGAAGGGCGAGCAAAAAACCCTAGACTTCTTTACTAAACCCTAAGTGTAGCCCCTGAAACGAGGAGCGATAGAGATTGTTTGGACTAGAAAGGGAATCATAACCAGGGTCGGCAGATGTTGGGTGTGCGGGCTTCCAAGATGCCTGTTTCCGAGTTGATTTCATAGTATTGTGATAACCCTCTGTATGTTCCATAGAATCCTAAATTACTTGTGCAAGGGGAATACTTAGTTGTCATGTCTTGTTTCCAAGTCACAGGATTCTTAGGATTGTCGAATGTCCAGCAATCTAAGAATATGGTGTCCCATTGGCTACCTTCAGGGATTTCCCATGTTTCTGCATCACACTTAACCAACGTGAAGCGGTCGTCTTTAGAACAATGAGGCCAGACTAAATCTATGACATCCTGAGATATTTCCAAGATGGTGACAGAAGTGACAGAATCATTACGGATAAGGGCTTCATTTACCATTCCCAGACCCAAACCACCAATCAAAACATCTCCTGAAGCGTTGTCCCACAGCCATTGGTGTTCTTCAAACTCACTATATGAATCTTGCATGAAGGGGTAGTTATGACCGTCTTTGACTAACAAAGTGTATTTTTGTAGGTGTGGGAACTCTTTCTTGGCTTTGACATAATCGGGAAAAATACCATGCCAAGAATCTTCATTAGTGCTATCACAATGGATTACAGAGTAATCATTGGACGTTCCTTCAGGTATCTCTGCTGTGTAGCGAGATTGAAAGTTTATTCCGTCTGCGTCAAGCACATTTCCTTTCCAATTTATTCCCTCACTCATGTATTCATAACCCATTTTATCACCTCAAAACCAATTTATATTACACCGCCAAGTTGCTGTCGCCGTTCCGCCTGAATTAGTGGCTGTGACTGTCACATCGAGAACCATTGAATCTCCTGCTTGTGTATAACCACCTCTGCCCGCGTTTATCACTATGTAGCGACCTATTCCCAAGCCACCTATTGTGGCGTAAGTTGAATCTTGTGCTGTTGAACTCGTTCCTGAAACGGCGGCTACACAGCCATTGGATAATATTTGTGAAGAAATAACGACATCCCAACTGAAGGTTGCTGTTCCACCGAGATTTTCACAAAACCCTCCAAAGGAAATTACATCTTCGTAAGAACCAGGTGGCCCAAAACTCGACCAATTGATTTCGTAATCAGTCGCATCCAAAATTAGTGAGGTTCTCTGTGAGGCAGGAGCGTTCCCACCAGAAATTACGAAAGTAGCATTTGGCCCACCTGGAACAGCCCAAGTTGGGTCAAAGAACTTATTAAACGCCAAACCCAATAGTCCTGCACCTGTGATTTGGTCATTCACTCCTATGGAGATAGCCCAATTAGGAAATTGTGTCGAGTCCATAGCACAACCAGATATTGTGGCAGGGTCGCCAGCACCACCAGAAGAAGCCCCGTAAATAGTAAGTGGCCCAGGTGGTGTCACAGGTGGTGGTGGGGGGCTTCCTCCGCTTGATGCTGCGGCATAACCAGCGAAACCAAACTTACCCCCACCTGTCATGTTATCACCCTAAGTAATGTAAGATATTATTTATCCTTATGCTAATTCTCCTATGGAATACCATGCGGTTGAAGTGGCTTTAAAGAATGTAGCACCTGCGTATTGTTGGTCGAGAGCGACTGAAGTTGCTCCGTTGATTGTTTCCGCACCTGCTCCTTGAATGGTTAGAGTAGTCCCAGAAGCGTTGGTGTTTATGATACTGAATTGAGCACCTACATCTGCTCCTGCTGTAATAGTAGCAGTATTAGAATTGCTTCGGACAATAGTTCTTCCCAATTGTCCCGTCCCGATTGTAGTCGGATTGGAAGTAATAGGCTCGCCTCTAGGTGGAATAAACTCGACATCATCTTCAAGTTCCACCACTCCTGCACCGAACTTCATAATTAGGCTTCCACCTGCCGATATTCCAACTGTATTAGTAGTGACAAGATAGATTCCCGTATCAGGGTCACTTTGGAAGGAGAATGAGGGTGATGCAGCCGAACCGTTTGCTGCGTGAATCTTATCAACATCCATTAAGTTTGTGGTAGCATTGTAGGTGAAAGCGGCTTCTCCTGTGACACTATTACCTGCCGAATTAACATACACGATTTGATTTGCACTTGCTGGAACTGTCCCTGCTATTCCTTGAGCACCTGTTAAACCTTTTTCACCCTGTGCTCCTGTTGCACCAATCATTCCCTGAGTTCCTTGAACCCCTTGAGCACCTGTTAAACCTTTGTCACCCTGTGCTCATGTTG
>Ga0315315_10002691_pt1 | contig 16255 bp, 30 predicted proteins | sample M140m3416metaG_FD_203699 | JGI IMG/M metagenome (GOLD analysis project Ga0315315, IMG submission 203699) | Ammonia-oxidizing marine archaeal communities from Monterey Bay, California, United States - M1 40m 3416 | ecosystem: Environmental > Aquatic > Marine > Intertidal zone | place: USA... | reverse complement strand
AACAGCTAATGGTGTAATGCCACAGCTAAGTACACCGGTTGGATTGCTAGAACCACACAAAATTCAAGCTGCTTTAGCCGAGTCAATCTTGGTACAAAATAGTCCTTACATACCTGATTACAGTATATCTGTAGAGATGCTCATATTTGTACTCTCAGTAGCTTGTATTTGGGCTGTGCTGAACGTATTTGGAATTACCCTTGGACTGGTATTAGTAGGAGTTATTGGAGCTCTAACAGCGTTTTCTGGATACTACTTAATTCAGCGTGGAATCTTGATAGATGTGTCGTGGTCTTTGATCTCACAGTTTGCAACTGCAAGTGTAGCTTTCTATCTAAATTATAGGACACAGTTTAAACTTCGTCAGCAAATTAAGAAACAATTTGAACACTATCTAGACCCTGCTCAAGTAAAAAGATTACAGAATAATCCGGAGCTTTTGAAGCTTGGTGGTGAGAAAAAATATTGTACATTTTTATTTACAGACGTAAGAGGATTTACTGCAATGTCAGAGAAACTTGATCCTCAAGATGTAACCTACGTCATGAACAAAGCATTAACTGTACAACAACAGGCTGTTCAGAAACATGGTGGTATGGTAGATAAATATATTGGTGATGCAATGATGGCTATCTTCGGAGCACCATTAGACTTGGAAAGACACGAACAGAAAGCAGTAGATTGTGCGTTAGATATTCAAGAAGGAATGATAGAACTAAATGAAGAACTAAATAAACAGGGTATAGCTCCTATTGCCATTGGTATTGGTATCAATAGTGGTGAAGCTGTGATAGGTAATATGGGCAGTGAATCTAGATTTGATTATACAGCGATTGGGGATGCTGTGAATACTGCAGCTAGAACTGAGTCAGCATGTAAAGAAGCAGGACATGATCTTCTTATTACTAAGGCGACCACGTCCGAATGTTCAAATACGTTTGAAGTTTTAAAACCTATTCCAGTTAAAGGTAAAACAGAACCATTAAAAATTTATACGTTACTGTAAAGTTGCGTTAAGTGCATCAAGTTCTGATTCAAGTTCGTTGTGTATAGCAAGTATCTTTTGCCTTGCTTCTCTTATAACTGTTTCTACTATTTTTAAATCAGAACCTTTAAATATTTTCTTGGCATCTTTTAAAGGTAAGCCACTTGTTTCCGTAACCAAGCGACCTTTAGTATCAAATAATATATGGAAGGATAATATATTCGCTTCCTGTGCTTTCATTTTATATCTCCGCAAATGAAACTTTGTCTTGCTTTCCTCTTAACCCTGCTTTCATATAAGCAGTTGCTCGCCCCTCAAAAAAGTTTTGGTGCTCAACTCCAAGTACTTCATCTAACCACGGAAGAGGGTTATCTTTCTGATCAAAGTTTGTTTTTAATCCAAGTTGTAATAACCTTCTATCAGCTATGTATCTATTGTATGCATACATATCTTTCTTTGTGAGTCCTTGTAAATCTCCCATTTCAAATACTAGATCGAGAAACTTATCTTCTAACTCCACCATTTCTCTACAAATATTGTAAAGTTCTTTTTTAAAATCGTCAGTCCATATCTCAATGTTTTCTTGAATGAACTCTCTAAAGAGTTTAGTCATGGCTTCGACATGAAGAGATTCATCACGTATAGAATACGTCACAATCTGCCCCATCCCTTTCATTCTACCAAACCTTGGGAAGTTTAATAAGATTGCAAAGCTACTAAACAATTGTAAACCTTCGGTAAACCCTGAGTAAACTGCTAATGTTTTGGCGATAGCTTTCTTATCTCTTCGTGTAGGTTTAAAATCTTTTATGTAATCATGCTTGTCTGCCATTTCTTCATACTCTGCAAAGGCTTTGTACTCTGTATCTGGCATACCAACTGTATCTAGTAATAAACTATATGCATGTTGATGTATTGATTCCATGTTAGCAAATGAACACATCATCATTCTTGCTTCAGGTTTCTTGAATATTCTCATATACTTATCGATATAACCTGAACCAACATCTACATCAGACTGTGTAAACAATCTAAATATCTGTGTCAATAAATTCTTTTCTTCGTCTGTTAATTCTTGCCAGTCCTTTACATCTGTATGTAAAGGTACAGACTCCGGCAACCAATGCATCTGATTTTGTTCAACATACTTATCAAACATCCAAGGATGATCAAATGGTTTATAATATTCTCTGTTACTTAGTAAGCTCATTCCTTTTCTCCACGTGTTTGGCATACTTTTGTAGTAGCCATTTGTTATATTGTTTTATATATTCCTCTTTACTTAATGTTTCTGAACCAAAAGAAGAATGTTCGTCACAGTAGTCTAGCCACATCCTACTACAAAAACTATAAAAAGTATCTGGCATTAAAACTCTTTAAGAAGCAAGTCTAACTTTTCTTGGGCAGATGCCATCTTATCTAATAATAAGTCCATAGACTCAATTATATGTGGATGTTCTGCAACTCCCATCCCTAATGAAAAATATGTATCTAGTTCTGATTTAGCGATAGCTATGTCAGCTTCATATTTTTTTTGAAGGGCATCAAATCTTCCTTCATACATTGTATCAAATTTATTTTCTTCCATAATTATCCTTCACAACTTAAACATTCTACATCTTCAAGCTTAATTCGTTGTACTTTGACATTTACATTCTCAGCATTACGAGCAGCATCTGATCTAAAATAATATAATGATTTTAATTTATTCATAGCATACCAATGTACATCATTAACATACTGTAAGTATTCGTCATGTACTGATTGAGACTCTGTAGCTTTAGGCATAGTAAAAAATAAATTTACACTTTGACTTTGACATACATAGGTTTGTCGCATATGTGCATGCTCAACTATATAGACTTGATTAATTTCAGTAGCTGTTTTAAATACTTCTTTTTCTTCATCAGACAGAGCGTCTACACCTTGTACCGAACCATTAGCTATAGCCATATCTTTCCAGATTTGCTCTCTCGTGTCCATACTCAAACCTTTTTTCTTGAGAAGTTTCTCTAGATATTTATTCCTAACTTGGTAAGAACCGGATAAAGTTTTGTGCGTATATACGTTAGCACGATATGGTTCAATACTAGGGGAAGTACCGCCACATATAATACTACTACTGGCATTAGGAGCAATAGCCAAAAGATGAGCGTTACGCTTATGGCTACCATGTATATCAGGAGCTTCCCCACGTTCATGAGCCAATCTTTTAGTCGCAGTAATAGATCGTTCCTTGATGTGGGAGAAGGCGACATTATTGATACTAGTAGATCGTAACCCATGGAAAGGTAGTCCTTTACTTTGGAGTAAAGCATGAAAGCCCATCGCTCCAAGACCCACCGACCTTTCTCGATACGCTGAATAAGCAGCTTTAAGTAATCCTTCTTTTTCTTCTCTAACATATTTTTTAAACCTCTCAAAATTTGCACTATACCCACCAAGTCTACTGGTGTCTACGATAGCTTCTATAAAGTGTTCAAGAACATTATCTAACATAGTAATTAGATCATCTATAAATTGTTCATTCTTTTTCCACTTGTCAAAGTGTTCTAGATTTACAGAAGATAAACAACATACCGCAGTCCTTTCCTCATTTGTAGCTAAAACTATTTCAGAACAAAGATTACTTTGATTAACTCGTAATCCTAAATCCTTCTGTTGTTTTGGTAAATGTTCATTACAGGTATCAATGTTAATCATATAGGGTTCACCTGTCTCTGCCCTTGCGTTTAACATTTGCCACCATAAATCTCTAGCATTTAAAATTTTAACTGCTTCACCACTTTTAGGGTCTATCAATCGCCACTCTTCATCGTTCTTTACTGCATCTAAATATTCGTTGGTAAGATTAATTGCATTGTGTATGTTCAAACACTTTCTATTGATATCTCCACCAGATTCTTTACGCATGTTGATAAACTCTTCTATTTCTGGATGAGAGATATCCATGTAAGCAGCATACGAGCCACGTCTAGTTACACCTTGATTAAAGGCAAGCATCTGCGAATCTACAACATGCATGAATGGGATTGATCCAGTAGAACGACTATGGTTAGAAGTACCAATACCATTACTTCTAACACTTCCCCAATATCCACCAATGCCTCCACCTGAACTCGCGAGCCAAATGTTCTCATCATAGTGATCAGATAAGCCCCTACGACTATCAGGAACATAATTAAGGAAGCAGCTAATAGGTAAGCCACGAGTCGTTCCCCCGTTAGAAAGTATAGGAGTACTAAACATAAACCATAGATCGGAACTGTACTCATAAAGTCTCTGTGCAAGATCGAAGTCAGTCTCGCCTTTATAAGTAGCCCCAAAAACACTAGCCCGTGCAAAAGCTTCTTGAGCATGAGTCTCTTCCTCCCAAAAATATCTATCCTTTAAGGTATCTAAACTAAATTTATCTAGTTTCTTTTCTTTATCATAGTCTATTACTATTCCTAAGTAAGGCTTCTTGCCTATCTTATCTTCAATCATTCTCTATTTCCTCTTGATTTAAATGCAAAGCAATCAATGCATAATGAATGATCTTTAGTAAATCCTTTTGAGACTTCCCATCTTTCTTACCATACCTCATTGCATACTTCATTATATTACCAACACAAAATCCTTCACCATGTCCGGCATCTATAATCATATCAGTCGCTTGATACTTTGAATGAGCATAGTGTTGGGTGTATGTGTTATCTATATATTGATGTACTGCTCTGATATTCAAATTCTCATTAAACTTATAATCCATATTTATTCCTTAATGTATTGTGTCGTCTTCTGTTATTCCTGTCAATCTTTTATTTTGTTCTTCTTCAACCAATAGTTTTAATTTATCAATTACTTCAGATTCAATATCGTGAATATGGTTACCTGCAAAAATCCAACTCCCTACCACCATTATCAAATCACTCAACTCAATTTCCTCTAAGTTCCATGTGATAGTAGAATCTTTATATTCAGGCACGTTCTAGTTCCTGAACTTTAATCTCTGTGATATCCTTACCAGTTGATTTAACAACTTTCTTAATACCTTTCGTAAACCATCGTAAAGTGTACGCAGAAACTCGGAGATGCCGATTAGCATAAATATGAGTTTGATCCGGCAAATATTCTTCCAAGTTATTAATTTGAACTTTATCTTTTTCATCATCAGGTACTACGCTTCTTAACCATTCAAGCATTAGCTGCTTTGCGTGTCGTCTTATTAGCTTTTCTTTTTTTGAATTCATGTGTAATTTCCTCTACTTTAGGTTCTTTAACTACTTGTGTTAAATAGGAAAGACCCTTCGCATATTTAAATACTCGAAGTCCTTTACCATTGTTTGAATCTTTATGACATTCTACTTTGTGCCTACAGAAAAAACATCCTCTAGGTAGTTTCATGTTACCTGATTGTCCATCAGGGATTGGTTGATAGCAAAGTTCAGGCGGTGCTGACTTACGTAAAGATTTCTTGACTGTATTTATTTTACTCTCTATGTTGGGTTTGTCAAGTTCTTCCGGTATATAAAGTGCAAGTTCTCCACTTTCTTTATTCATTGCCAAGAATCCACCTTCGGAAGTACCATGACCTGCCTCGTATCCGGCAAGTTGAGCTAGGTATCCGAAGGTATCATCTTGAGCTAATGTTCCATCTTTGAATTTTTTAAAGGCATAGCCTGATGCAGTCTTAACATCTACTACCTCACCATCGATAACACAGTCCATGTGTCCTTCAATACCTTTTACTTTTACATTCTTCTGTTCATGTTCGACATTATGTCCGGCTAGTCTAACTAATAATAAGACTACCTCTTCTAACATATGACCATAAAGAAACTTAACAAAGGTACTAGGGGTAATGGTGTTCTCTTGTGGTGCTGCTTTCATGTCATACCATAGTTGCCTATTAGGTCGACCAATGTTTGACATACGTAATGTTCCTTCTGATCTTTCAGTAGGTGTAGACCAATGACGTAAGACTTCTTTCATGTCTTCACCAAACTTATCTATAACTTCGTCAGATAGGTTAAGTGATTTACCCTCGCCAAGTACAGAAAGTTTTTTGTAGATATCATCTACTAATGTATTTAATTTTTTCTTTCTCATGATTTATGTTTAACCCAGTCACATTTTCTATTATCTGGATTAAATTTTATTATTTGTACACCTAAACTTTTTTGTTCTTCACTTCTTGTAGTCGTTCCATTAGACCCATTGTTTGATCTAGTTTTAATATCTGTCAAGGTTATATGTCCGTCTTTAACAGCAATCAAATCAATTGGACCGTCACAACCACAATTTTTAAACACTTCATATCCTTGATCCCATAACCAAGTGACTGCATAAAATTCTGCAAAGTCTCCTCTGCGATTATCGCTTTTGTCCTTAATATGTTTCATTTAAATCTTCTATTTTAAAGCAATATTTTTTAAATATTTTTATAGGTATTAAACATGCAACCTTAGATGATGTATCTCCTTGACCAGTTAATGTTCGTGAAGGTATATTATTAATAGTTATACATTCAACTATCTTTATTGGTGTAGTCCATAATAGTTCTTGTCCTGTAAATATAACCCAATAATCTGCTTTAGTTGTGAGTAACGCAGAAGGAACACTAAACATCATCAACTCTATAAGTATATTCCCAGTCTCACAACTTCTATAATCTCCTTTTATTTCTATTGTTTTATTTTTTTCAGGAACAAATAAATCATAAGGTTTAAACTTACCATCTATTAATACGGAACATGGGTATTTTTTTTTGACTCGCTCCAATACAAATTTTTCAATACTATGACCACGTTGTAAATCTTTTTTAAAGTTAGCTGAACTATTAATGTGTTTCACTCCAGTTCTCCCCAACCTTATATTCTCCATCCATTGGGCATCGAAGATTATAATACTCTCCGGCTTTAATAATACAGTTGACTGCCAGTTCACCTACAAAGTCTGCTAGGTCTTCTCTAACTTCCATCTGCCATTCATCATGGATGTTAGCTACAAACTTTGAATCAAGAGTATTCAATTTCATAACTGAGTCTAACATAACTAAACCACGTTTCATAACAATAGCTCCTCCACCTTGTAATAAAGTGTTGAGGGCTGCATGCTGTGTACGAATTAAAAGTTTTCTACCATCTAATCCTTTGAGATAATTCTTTCCTGATGCTCTTTGAACTTTATCTCGAAGAGATTTAAATGATGGGTTACTATCAAAAAATTGTTCTCTAAGTCGCTTGCCATCTTTTTGATTTCCTCCAACCACTCTTCCAAGTTTTGCATCTCCTGCTCCGTAGATGAGGGCATAGATGAAAGTTTTTGCCTGATCTCTAGATTCAAGTCCTGCAGCTTTCTGATTAAGGGTGTGTATGTCTCCGTCAATGATTTCATTTATAAACTCCTCGTCTTGCATATAGTGAGCAAGCATTCTTAATTCTAAACTAGAAGCATCAACACCTACTAATTTATATCCTTCTTCAACAGTCCAACAGGCTCTACATTCAGAACCAAAAGGGCTATGAATATTAGGTACTTGTGCCATGTTAGGATTTCTATGACTCATTCTTCCTGTGATAGTACCATTCGGAATAACAAAACCATGCACACGACCATCTTCATCTAAAGCTGATATCCAAGAATCTACTTGTGCTATACGTTTTTGATACAGTAAGTAGTCAGCAATTAATTTTGCTTGTGGAATAGAATCAATACGAGCTAATGTAGTTTCATCTACTATAGGTTGACCGGTAGGAGTAAACTTCTTAGGTTTCCAACCAAACTCAACTAGGTATTCTCCTATTTGTTTTCGTGATCCGAGATTAAAGTCTTGTAACTTTCTTCTGGTAAAAGGGGTGATGTCATTAGTAGGTGAGCGTTCTTCAAATTCTTCAGGGGTAAGTCCTTGCTTTGATAAAGTTCCATCTTTCTTTAATTTAGGTTGTACATCTTTAAGATCAATCATCTTAGGTTTAAACACCTTATGTACTTCATCTTCTGCTTTCTGCATGAGTTGACGAAGTTCAGCAAGTAATATGTCAGCATGTTTAGAATCAAACTTAAATCCATTTAGTTCTTGATCTTTAATTACTTTCGCAACTGCTTGTTCTAAAGAAACAGATTCTTTGTTAAAGCCTTTACCTTCATTGCGAAGGTGTTGAAAGAGGACAGTATTTAGTTGGACATCACGAACACAATAATCCATCATCTCCTTTGAATAGTTCAGGTAATCTTCAAACTCTATCTTTCTAAAGCCTAAACGAAACCCCCACTTCTCTAAACTATGTCCTCCTTCTCTAACGGGATTGAATAGTCTTGACATAACTAATGTATCTACAACTGGTTTGTGAGAAAGTTTTACATTCCCAAACTTCTCAACCATAGGTATATCAAAACCTATAATATTATGACCAATAAGTTTATCTGCCTTTTCAAGTAAAGCATAACCTTCCTCTAATTTATCCGGAGGATACTTATATAGTGTTCCTGTATCAGGGTCTTGAGCAACGACACAATGTATCTTAGTTGCTTTAAGATCGTCTGTCTCTATGTCAAAAACTAAATCCATATTATAACTCTAGTAGTTCATCTGCATCATCTTCAAATTGATCTTTAGGAACTTCTCGTAGCCTACCTGTTTCTCTATCGTAAAGCAAGTGGCTTGCTAATCCAACATCACCTGTGTATCTAGATTTTAAGACACGCATCTTTGTTGTATTAGATTCCTCTAAATCATCTGCCTGTTGATTCCTTTCAAGAGCAATAACACAGTCTGACAGTTGAGCAATACTCTGTGAACCTCTCAAGTGTGAGAGAGACACTTCAATACCATTCTCATGTCCTTTATTTCCATCCACTCTTCTTAGGTGGGATACTAAGATTAAGCCTGCTCCTGTCTCTTCAACTATACTTCTCAGTCTAGTCATGATGTTGTCGATTGCTCTACGTTCATCACCTTCGGATAAAGCAGACACTAACATATGTAAGTGATCTACCACTACCCATTTACAGTCACAGGCTACAATCATAAAACGAATCTTATTAAATATTTCATCAATACTATTCGTTCCAAAATGAGCATGTATCCATACTCTATTTTTATTGTCTCCATCATAAAGAATGTCAAAGAATTTATCCAACTCTTCTTGCGAAAAGTTTTCTCGTTCTTGATCTATATACAATCTCGCGTTAGCTTCGATAGATAAGATACCATCAACAGTTCTTCTCCAGTCTTCTTCAAGAGCAATAACTCCTACGTTATCCGTAGTTTCTTTGATAAGCCAATGTTCTAGTTCTCTAGTCACAGAAGACTTACCAAGTCCTGTACCTCCAGTAAGTGTTACCAACTCTCCGGCACGTAATCCATATAGCTTGTCGTTTAAACCTTGCCAAGGATAAGCAATACTTTCTTTCTGTTCTCTATCAAAAAAGTCTTGCCTTGATTCGGATACATTGATAACACCACTAGGAGTATAAACTTTTGCTGACCACCATGCCTCAACAAACTCTTTGTGTTTGTTCTGACGAAGCATGTCGTTAGCATCTTTGAATCCACTAGGTAGAGTCATGATCTTAGCTTTACTAGGTTGGAATAACATGGCTACTTTTTTAGCAGCTTCCTGTCCTTGCTTATCACTATCAAAACAGATCACAACATTCTCAAAGCTTTCAAGAAATTCTAAACTTTCTTTTACATCTTTGACTGCACCAGATGAACCACGTTTGATTGATACTGCTGCCCATTTACTACCCATTAATTCATAGCAAGCCATGGCATCACATTCACCTTCAACTAAGGTAATTGATTTACCTCCAGTCTGAAAAATCTGTTCACCAAACAATCCTGTGCCTTCAAAACTCCCTTGAACTGAGAAATTCTTATCTCGAATATAGCGTACTTTCGTAGCAGATAGCTCATGTTTGTTGAAATATGGATACAAATGTTGAACGATCTCTCCATTGCTAGAGAGTATAGATTTGACTCCATATTTACGAGCAGTTGCTTCTGAGATTCTTCGATCAGTTAATGCTACGTAGTCTCCACCATTTGGATTGACTGGTGGTTTGTCTTTTTTCTGTGTCACTTCTTCTCCTGTTATCGCTTGATTATAATTTAGAAAATAAGTTTCACAACTAAAACATTTTGCTGAACCATCTTCATTCAATGATACAGGGTCACTCCCTCCACAAGAAGGGCAAGCTAGTTTGTGTTTTATAAATGGCATATGTATTCCCTCACGTTAATAAAAAGTGTGTTGCTAGGTAGTGCATGGTGGTATAGTTCTTATTTACTTTTAGCCTAACCTATACTCTAATGGCACTGGATTTTAAAAGGCTCACTCCCACCTAGCTACACGTGATAGTTTTTTAAGAAGGACTATCAACCTACTCCTACTCTAAGATTATACTCACACTCTAGGAACTGGAGAGTTTAGGCACACTAGTCGGAGTCGCTAGACTCAGATAGTTCCTCGACCACTTCAGCATCATCTGCTTCTGTGTCTTGTCCTTCGTTATTAACTATCTCTATAATTCTTCCAGAGAAAAAGTTAATACCTGCTTGAATCTCTTCAAGGTCTAGGGTTGCATCTACTTTTTTTGAATTCAGTCGTTGCAATCTTCCAAAGACTCCTTGTCCTTCTTCAGGTAAGTCTTCTACAAAAATCTGTACCCCATCAATAGTTATGAAAGGTTTATTTTCTGTGTTATTTATTTCGTCATTCATGATTAAAACTCCAAATCATCATCTATTTGTTGTAATTCACTTCCATCAGAACCGGTATACTCTACTAAGTCTACGACCTGCACCGCTTGTAGGTCAAGTCCTTTAAAGTCTCCATAGTTATTAGAAGTTTCCCATTCCCTATATTGGACATTTACTTTCGAGCCATTGCCTACTGCAACATCCAAGGGTTCTTTATTGGCATCAAGAAGTTTAGGAGCTTGATTAGGAGTTCCATCTTTTCTTGCTACTTTTCTTTTGATAATGAGTTCTTTCTGTCCATCATTATCTCTAACTCTAAAACCCCTGCTAGTAAAACTATCAGCAGTCTTATCATCAATCAATAGAGTAACAGAGTACTCACCATATTTATTGGGTGTTTTAACCTGTGCCCAATTTACAGGTACTGTTCCAATTATTGGCATAGTATTTCTCCTTCATTAGAAATCGTTGAGGTTTTATGTGAGTCGTTAGACCTCAAACTAACATCAGTATGTACTGACCTACTATCTAACTGTTGGGGTGTATAGTGAGGGCTACATTCGTTAGTAGTATAACTCATAGGAGGTTAGTGTTCCCTCAAATATTGATTATAAATATAGCCTATAAACATTTCTAAATTATGTTCATCTATAAACTTTAAAATAAAATTAGAACCACTTGCTCTAAGTTCATGTCCTAGTTTCATCTCATACATATCGTTCATGATATTGTAATCTGAACCTAGTTTCAAGTATTGTTCCCTTGATAATTTAAATTCTGTATTACTTATCTTTTCCATAAAGTGTGGATTATATATCATGTGTTTAATTTAGTCAACCTCTTTTTTTAATTTGTTTAAAACCTTTTAACAGTTTTCTTTTTTTAAATATCTCACTTGTTCCATCTGCATATCGTACTTCAAGAACTCCTTTGTCTGCATGTAGAGCAGTCACTTGATCTTTAGTTTGTTGCTCTTCATACAGTTTATGAGCATCATATTCAGTCATGTACTTCTACTCCATATTCTAAGTCTTCAAAGTCTATCAGTTCTTGTAATCTCTGTTTGACTTCCGACCAAGTAGGGTGGAATGTAAATGCTATTGGTTCAATATGAACTACACAGATATTCTCTGCACCTAACCATTCACTAATTCTTTCGAGTCCAAAACGTCTAAACTCTTTTTCTTCTGTGTTTTCATCAGTACCTTCAAAGCCTGTGAAGTCTCCATAGAATCCTAAAGGTTTAATGATTCGTATATTATCATGTCCTCCATATTTAAAACTAACAGTCTGATTTTGTTTAACTGCTTCTATTACATCTAATGTAACTTGTGATATATCTACTGTCATTTCTCCTCCTTGATGTAACTATAGGTATCTCTATTCCATTTAAGTCCTAACAATTCTGTTAGTCTCCACCTCAACGTATCTAGATTACGAACATCACTTAACCATATATCTTGAGTCTCATACAAGCCACTTAAAAGATGATCTAAATCATTCGTAAGTTTTCTATAGTTCTCTAACTCTTCTGCAGATAATTCTATAGTTGTTTTAGTTTTCAAATGTTTTACTTTCATTTTCCTTGCCCTCTATATTTTTTGTAGGTCTGTTTAATTCTTTTTGGCATTGTAGAAGTGCCTACGTTCCTTCGACCCTGCCAAGTCTTCTTACCCCTTACACCTGTCTTTGATTTGTGGGTTATGTTCTGTGTTGCTTTCCTCATGAGTATATATTTTTCATACTAGCAACATAACTCATAGCAAAAAGATCCCATGATGCCGGTGAATACTCTTTGATCTGTGCGATCTCAAGTCCTTCCTCGTACCATTGTTCCTCTAGTTCTTGTTGTGCTAAGTTACTCATAGTTCCTCCTTATGTTTTACAAACTCACATTCATAATTGTAAGGATGTACTTTTAGAATCTGTACACCTAACTTAGCTTGTGCTTTAGTCCTAGAATGAAAGCTTGTGTAAGAACCATATCGCCTGTCAAGTTTTAAAGTCTTAACATCAATCAAAGTTTTCTCACCAGTCTTATCAACTATTACTAAGTCTGCAAAGCCTACGCTACTAGCATTTCTAAATACCTCGTAGCCTTGATCGAACAACCAAGATACCGCCTTGTGTTCTGCAATATCTCCTATTCTGCTTCTGTTTATTTTAACTGCCATATCTATCAACCTCCTCAACAAAATCCCAATCGTCTGTATATAAGCCGACAGTTTCTGCCCACTTATAATCAGGGTCGTCTATACTTCCTTCATATTCCTGTATAGTTCCGTCTGTGTATGTTATATATAAAGTTCCATATTTTACACAATGATCTTTAACTTTTTTCCAATTTATTTCTAACTCTTCTAAATCAAAAACAATAGGTGCATTATAAATACATTCTAAGTATTTTGGTTTACTCATACTTTACTCCTCGTTGCCATTTTTTTATTACGTCTAGTTCTTTTGTTATAGAACCCATCTTGCATTAAGTAGCAACCAAATGCGATTCCTGCCGGTGCAAAGAACATTAGCATCAACGAAAAACTAAAATCTCTATATGCAAACACCACCACAATATGAGCCATACCACTTACTAAAAGCAGCACACTCCCAACGCTAAAATTAAACCAATTAGCCATATTATTTCCTCACTTTGTAGATTCCTGTTAGTTTCTCTTTCTTCGGATGTTCGGAATCTATAACACCCTGAAAGATTTCTTGTTTAACTTTAGAAACTTCTTTTGTATCTGTCAAGTTTAATATTTTGACATCACTTAGTTTAGGTTTCCAAGTTTTATAATTCTTTTTAATCTGATCACTCCAATACCAATTAATCATATTATCATTATAATCATACTCATAGATTTCAATTTCTTTTTTCTTTTTACTCAATCTCTTTATCTTTATCTAAAAGTTTTTTAACATACTGAGCATCAGCTAAATTTAAATTGTAATGCTCACGCAACCCATCTACATTGAAAGGGCAAGCATGCTCCTCTCTTTCTAGTAGTCGTGCATCTATAATTATTTTATGAATTCTATTTATTTCCATTAGCCCTCCTCAACTGATTTATATTCTCTAGTCAGAGAATGTTTAAAATAATCTAAACCTTTTGATTTATCTGTATACATGTACATAAACAGATCATCTTTGTAGCCTAGTTTATTCCAAAAGTTTTTAAAGATGTCATGTAATACATCTTCATTCTTTACATCTTTAACATATAAATTTTCCATAAGCCCTCCTATATATATTATATATTTAAAGTTATATAAATATTATTATATTTAATATATAAATATATTAATAAATATATAATTACAAAATATTGTATCATGTTTTAAAAGTTTGTCAAGAGATTATATCTAAAACTATTAATGATGATTCTATTTCTTCATCAATTATTTTATTAAGTTTTAATTGTGTTACTTTTAAATTAGAGATCATTTCTAAATACTTAGGTTCTTGCGAAATAGCACCTCGTATCCATGCTAACTGTTTATTTAATGTCTCTGTTAGTTCTTTTACTTCTTGATTATAGTGCATGTTCTGTACTCCATATTATTTCGTGTGCTGTTTTTTCAAAGTCTTCAAAAATGTCTATAATAGATTTCATATCTTCAAATAATATGTCACAATATCCACAGTCAATTAATTTTATTATAAATCCTTCTTCTGAAAAGATTTCAGAGCCAGAAGTTAATTCTGCTACCCCATCATCTGAATCAAAATATAATACCGAACACCACATTTCCTCTGATTCTTCGTCACACTGTTTACTTAAAAAGTAATTAGCTCCATTCATATTATATCTTGCCTCTTTATATTGCTCTACTGTTAGATTATATGTCTCTAATAATTCTTTTATTTCATCTTTCATTTTATACCTCACTAATTAATGGCTATTGCATTTTCAACGTCTACCACAAATCCTGAATCATCTTTCCTTGCTTTGCCTTTAGCTTTGAGTCCTACTATCACCCCTCGTTCATCTAAGAATCTTAAATCGTCTTTGTCGCCATTAACAACCTTCACATTTTTAAATGATTGAGGTAATTCTTTTCTAAATACTGTTGCTACATTCATGCCCCTGTTTAGAGCTTCTTGCCAGTACTCAGCATATTTTTCGTTAGCTTCACTATAGCTCCACGTCAAATGATAATTCTTGATATGCTCAACCTTTCTTGTTGGTATCTTTGTATAATCATAAAATTGTACTTCTGAAAACTCTTCGAAGATTGTATTTCCATTATCAAGCTTTATCTTTTCAAATTGAATATCACTTGTTCCATTCAACCTAACGCAAGGCTTAACAGATAGCCGATCAGCTTTGCGAATCAATGCCTGAATATCTTTGACTATCAACCGCATAAACTCCGCTTGATCTTCAAAAAATAAATCTGTTTTTCTTGCTCTCGCTCTAAGAATATTATTACTGATCTCGCCCTTCTTGATAATACCTGCTCGCCCTGACGTATTCAAGCAAGCAACCTTGCACCTTGCAATATCTTGATACGGACACACTTTAGTATTACGTGGGTCGAGGTAAAGAATACCTGTTAGATATTCTCCACCTTTATCACTTTTAATAGTCTTAGAATTGTTGCCAATTCCTAATAATTCCATAAGCCCTCCTTATTAATTAAACAATGGCTATTTCTAGCCCTCTTTGATTTTCATGACATTGCTGCCCTACTTCTCAAAACATAGAATAAACTAAATTTTTTATTTAGTCAACACTTTTTTATAAATTCTTTTTCAAAAACTTATAAAGAAATGGAGCAGTTTAACAAGTTGCTCAGCTTGTACGGGGTTTATACTGTATATAATGGATTCTTACCATATTCACCTATGCTTGTATGAATATTAAACCATTGATAAGGCGTTAAACTTCCTTTTCTATTGGTGTTGGTATCGTTCCATCTATTATAAACTTTTAAGATACGTTGCCTTTTGATTTTATCGCTTGACTTCTCAAAAGGTCGCATACCCTTTTTTATTTCTTCCCCTTCAACCTTAACAAAAACATTCTTTAATTCTGGTGTTAAAGTATTGGGGTTTATAATATGCATTGCTTTACGCATAACTTTGTAACCCTCTTAAGCTTTCATGACTTAATTGCCTTACTAACTGACACATACTTTAAAGAATAAGTAAACCTTAGTCAAGAAAAAAAACATATAAAAAGTTAAATAAATTACTTGACTTGTCAAAGCTTATAAGGTATGGAAGTTTTAAGAAGTTCTGACAAGTAGCACAAAGAATCTAACAAGTCAATAAAAAGATGTAACTATATTACTGTATAGATGTACAGTATGGATTTTAAACGAAAGCAAGGCAAGGAATAGAAAGACAAGGGAAACATTAAAAACGCCTTAAAATTGAAGTATGGAGGTTTAAGAGCATGTTACACAATTACCCACAATTACACACTTAAAAAACTATACAAGCATGAAGGGGTTATTATTTATAAAGTATTGATAATATAAGGGAAGTTCTGTTAATCCTTGTCAAGTTGTGAAGCCTACAAAGTAAACTTGAAAGACTTAATAAACTTGATAAGACTTGTTAACTAGATTGGCAT
>Ga0315315_10002690_pt1 | contig 16258 bp, 14 predicted proteins | sample M140m3416metaG_FD_203699 | JGI IMG/M metagenome (GOLD analysis project Ga0315315, IMG submission 203699) | Ammonia-oxidizing marine archaeal communities from Monterey Bay, California, United States - M1 40m 3416 | ecosystem: Environmental > Aquatic > Marine > Intertidal zone | place: USA... | reverse complement strand
CTATTGTCGGCTTTATCATTAATAGAAGGTCTCATAAGTTGTAGGTAATCGACAATTATGAGAGAAAGGCCGTGTTGTCGCTTTAAGCGCCGTGCTCGAGTTCTAAGGGCTGAGACAGTTATAGCTGGAGTGTCATCGATAAAAAGAAGAGCTGATTCGATATCCTGGCTCGATTGCACCAACTTCTGGAAGTCATTACTTGATAGTTCTCCTCGGCGAATCTTCTCAGAGGAGATATTAGTGGTTTCTGATAAAATTCTTGTGGCTAATTGTTCGGCCGACATCTCTAGAGAGAAAAAAGCCACGCAAGCTTTTTCGTCCGAGCCATCGGTGCCATTATGTTTTGCAACATTAAAGGCGATGTTTGTAGCTAGAGCAGTTTTTCCCATCGCGGGCCGCCCAGCCAATATAAGTAAATCCGAAGGATGAAAGCCACCAAGTTGTCTGTCAAGGTCTTGGAATCTACTGGCTACACCCGCCAATCCGCCGTCTCGTTTGTAAGCCGCTTCTGCCATGCGAATCGATTCAATTAAGGCAGTGTTAAAGCCTTGAAGGCCTCCCTCAATATTATCAGTTTCGGCAAGAGAGAATAGCTTTCCCTCCGCAATCTCAATTTGCTGAGCCGCGGGTAATTCTAATGTGTGCGAGTATGCTTCATTAACTACTTGTTCGCCAAGTTCAATCAACTCCCTTCGCAGAAAAGCATCCTTAATTGTGATACCATAGTCATCGGCATTGATAACTGTAACCAATGATGCAGCTAAGGTTACAAGATACTGCGCCCCTCCTGCAGTCTTGAGTGCATCGTCTTGATCAAAAAGCGATTTAAGGGTGATTGGGTTAGCTAGTTGTCCGCGTTCTATAAGTCGTCTGCATGCTTCAAAAATTCGCCCATGCACAGGGTCTAAGAAGTGCTTTCCTGACAAAAAGTCACCCACTTTTTCAAAGGCCCGGTTATTAACAAGGATGGCTCCAAGTAGCCCTTGCTCAGCTTCAATGTTTCCAGGGACCTCTCTATATGTTTCAGCTATAGGCCCACCGACATCCAATGGCGTTACATTTGAATTTTGATCATCAATTGTCATAAATACAACATTAGCAGATTATGCAATAATCCACATGAAAAAAAGACTAACAAGTAATCAACACCACAAGCCAAAACAGTATCTTAAGGGTTGTGGATAGCGTTAATAACGGGGATAAAAAATAATAACTTTATCACAGAATGCCGTTACTTTTTGTGTGTCTCTAACTCCCGCGGTTTAATTGGTGTTTTCGCGGGCCGGGGAAGGCTCTGAATCACTTTCTTCCGTGGTGATTACAGCTCGCCCAAGTTTTAGTTGTTGTTTGGCTTCTTCGTCGGTTCTAGCAATGTTAGCGACAATCTCAACAGAAACTTCTGGGTGCAGTGTGACCCGAATAGGTTCCAATCCAAGTGTTTTTAAAGCTCTATCAAGGGTAACTTGTTCTTTTGCAATCTTAATACCCTTTTTTGAAACGGCCTCTGCTATGTCTCGACTTGTAACGGATCCGTATAGTTGGCCACTTTCTCCAGCTGCTCGAATTATTGTAACAGAAAGGCCGTCTAGTTTTGTTCCAACTTCAGATGCTTCCTTTTTATGTGTTATATTATCGGCCTCAAGCTGTGCTTTTTGTTTTTCAAAATGCTCTAGGTTTTGTTTTGTTTTCCGCAACGCTTTATTTTTAGGGAGCAAAAAGTTTCTTGCAAATCCAGGTTTTACTTTTACAACATCTCCCATTTGCCCAAGTTTTTCTATTCTTTCCAGCAGTATTACTTCCATTATTTTGCTCCGTAGGTACTAATAGTTTTATCTAATAAAATAATTTCGTTTGCACTTATTTTTATCTCATAATTTAGCCGAACGACTCTCTATTTTTGCTTTAATTTTGATGAAGTGGTCAATCATCCCTATAAAAACTAACATCAGAGCGGCCCACCGACTTATTAATATTATTGTATATACTGAACATAAAATAGTTTTTTTGTAACCAGTTTTTTCGGTCGCTAGATGGATTACCCCAAGTCCTGACAGTAATATTGGAAAGGCTATTATCGCAGCCAAGTTTGTAGAATATAAACCAAGTTCTCCGTCTAGCACTGCCGCCATCAAACCACTGCTTATGAATGTTATTATCACCCAGTGTGGGAGTTCTATTTGGCTCAACTTGAACGCAACGGGAGAAGTTTGTGTAAATCGATTTAAAACATGTCGGGCTATCACCGTATTTATCAAAAATAGAGTCATCCAGAAAATACCTATCAGCGCGGGCGCTGTATTTACTAATGTATTTTTTATCAACACAAGTTGTTTGCCAACCTCGGGGCTTATAGCGATATTTTTCTCTATCAGGGCGTTTTGGTACGTCAACATGATTGATTCTGCTGTTTTGGAAAGTACGGCTTGTGTGTTTTCGTTTTGTTGAAACAAAAAATATAAAAACAACATTGTCAACAGAAGTGCTGGAGTAACAGATATTAGGGCACAAAGGCGACCGACGGAGGCGGATGATAGGTTCGCTTGGCCGCCAGGATATTTCGCGCGCCTCTGCATCTGAGTTGCGCTGTCGCAAAATCGTGTTACAGGTAGAACCACAAGAAAAAAGTAAATTACCGCTACCGTTGGTGTTGTTATGACGAATAATAGCAGGGCTGCTACTGCTCCTGCTACTCCTGCATAATAATTTTTCCCGCTTAAACCTAAAATTAATAATGGTAGTGGTGTAAGATATGCTAGGACTGTTACCGTTAGCGACCCTGAAGCAGCTATCATCAGTAATATGGCACTCAAAAGACCCGTTCCTACAGCTAAGAGTAGATTGTCTCTCATGATGCATCGCCTGCTATCTCTACCACCTATCTAAATAAAGATTACTAAGTCAATAGATATGGAAGTAAAGCAAGGAATCGAGCTCTTTTTATCGCCTTTGATAGCTCCCGTTGCTTTTTAGCCGAGACGGCTGTTATCCGACTAGGCACAATTTTTCCCCGCTCCGATATGAACCTCTGCAGTAGTTTTACGTCTTTATAGTCTATCTCTGGCGCTCCTTTACTAGCAAAAGGACACGATTTTTTTCGCCTTGTAAAAGGTCGGCGAACAGCGGGTCGGGATATTGAAAGTGTTGTCAATGTCGTAGCTCCTTATTCACTTATTTCATTCGGAACTAGGCTTTCAATTGGCCCGTTCCCCAGAGGCCGATCTAAGTCGCCGAAGTCGTCATTCGAATTACGATCTTCAAATTTATCGGATCTTTTGCCTTTTTCACCTCTATCGGATTTTGCATGCATCATCACAGATTGTCCTTCTGGGAACTGGTCTAATTTAATTGTGAGATGGCGCAAAATATCTTCATTCAACCCCATGTTTCGTTCTAGCTCTGCCATGGTGGCGGATGAGGCTTCTATGTGGAACATTGTGTAATGTCCCTTCCGGTTTTTTCTGATTTTATAGGCTAGGTTCTTAAGTCCCCAATATTCCCGGTTTTTCACTTTTCCTGAGTTATTGGTAACAATTGCTGAAAGCTCGTCAGAGAGTTGATCAGTCTGTGCAGTAGTCAGCTCTTGACGCGCTATGTAAACGCATTCGTAACAAGTCATTTTGGCTCCTTATGGCTCATCGGAAACCGCCTGAGCGATTCCAAGCCGGGGCTACCGGCAAGGAGTTGAAGAATTAATCGGTTGTACCCTTATCCGAACGATGCATGTTCATGATAAGGAAGCGGGAATATACAGGAAATTGAACCTTAAGCAAGGAAGTGTTGAGAAAATTTCTAATAAACTTACTTTTTGAGGAACTGGCGGTCTTGACAGATGCTGGATAGCTGAGTCTGCTAGTCTGAAAAATAGGCGGTTTATTGAAGGAAATAATATGGAATTTAAAAATACACATAGAGCTATGGTTTTCCCCGGACAGGGCTCGCAATATGTGGGGATGGGCAAAAAACTAGCTGAGCAGCATCCCGTGGCGAAGGAAGTCTTTCAGGAAGTCGATGACGCTCTTGGGACTCCACTTTTTAAACTCATGTGTGAAGGTCCTGAAGAAGAATTAATTCTTACTAAAAATGCACAACCAGCGCTTATGGCGAATAGTCTGGCTGTCATCAGAGTGATAGAGGCCGAAACGCGAAAAAAAATTAATGAGCTAGTCGATTATGTTGCAGGACATTCACTAGGTGAATATTCAGCTCTGGCTGCTACAAACGCTATCTCATTGTACGATGCGGCCAAATTACTGCGGTTAAGGGGAGAATCAATGCAGGCAGCTGTTCCGGTTGGAGAAGGTGCAATGGCGGCATTGTTAGGAGCAGATATGGGTGTAGTAACCAAGCTGGTTAATGAAGCGAGTAAGATAGGAATATGCGAAATCGCCAATGATAACGCGCCGGGGCAGATTGTGATCAGTGGTGAAGCAAAGGCAGTTAATGAAGCGATTAATATGTCTTCAGATTTTGGAGTTAGGAAAGCGATGTCTTTACCTGTGAGTGCACCTTTCCATTGCTCTATGATGAAACCAGCTGCGGAAGTTATGGCTGTTGCATTGGAAACAACTGTTATAAATAGTCCTGATATTCCATTGGTAGCGAATGTCTCTGCTTTGGTTGGGAGTGGAGATCCATCAGACATTCGAAACTCGCTGGTAGAACAGGTTACTAGTCTAGTCCGGTGGCGTGAAACAGTGCTATGGTTATCGAAACAAAACATATCATCTATCGTAGAAATCGGCGCTGGAAAAATATTATCGGGTATGAATAAAAGAATCGATAAAGAATTAATATCGTTATCTATCGCTGAGTGGAACGAAATAGATGAGTTTTTGAAAAAAATAGAGTCAGGAGAGTAAATATGTTCAATCTTGATGGAAAAAAAGCTTTGATTACAGGAGCTACTGGTGGAATAGGCTCAGCTATTGCGCGGGCGCTTCATTCTCAGGGAGCAGAAGTGATCTTATCCGGGACTAGGCAAGGCGCTCTGAACGAATTGGCTCATGAATTATCTGATCGCGCGCATTCTATTGCAGCAGACCTAAGTGATAAGAGTTCCATTGACGCGTTAATCAAACAAATAAGCGATATCTCGACCGACGGTGTCGATATCGTTATTAATAATGCCGGCATTGTCCGTGACAACTTACTTGTAAGGATGAAGGACGAAGAGTGGAACCAAGTTTTAGATATAAACTTGGTTGCTGGATATAAACTTATTCAAGGACTCATGCGTGGTATGATGAAACGCCGTTGGGGGCGAATAATTGGCATATCCTCCGTTGTTGGTGCAACTGGAAACCCTGGGCAGGCCAATTACGCAGCTGCCAAAGCGGGTATGATTGGGTTTTCAAAGGCATTGGCGCAGGAGGTGGCTACTCGAGGTATTACGGTTAATGTTATTGCTCCTGGAATGATCCAAACAGCCATGACGGATGAGTTGAACGAGGATCAATCGGCGAGGCTTTTATCCACGATACCGTTAGGCCGGTTAGGGAGCCCCGAGGAGATAGCAGCCTCCGTAATATATTTGGCATCTGATGAGGCAGCTTATGTGACAGGCGCAACCTTACACGTTAATGGTGGTATGGCGATGTATTAAGACTTTTTTTGGTAGCTAAGTTATATTGAAGGGATAGTTTTTTATTAGGAAGCTGGCATATATGTAGTAAATGTGTTATCCCCCGAACAATTTTGGTGATTGACTGAAAAACAGGGGGTCTATTAGTATTCGATCTATCAATACAAGATCTGTTGAAAATCGGTCAGTCGTAATTAACAGTTTAAATCGAGGACATAGTGATGAGTGACGTTGCAGAGAAAGTTAAGGCTATTGTTGTTGAGCATTTAGGTGTAGAGGCCGATAAGGTGACAGATACAGCCAGTTTTATAGACGATTTAGGTGCGGATAGCCTAGACAACGTTGAATTGGTTATGGCCTTTGAGGAAGAGTTTGGTGTTGAAATTCCTGATGATGCAGCAGAAAAGATTGTTACCGTTAAAGATGCGATAACATTCATAGAAGGCGCATCGTAATTTTTAGTTAGGATAAAATTAATTATCGTTCTATTTGGAACAATTAATTTTAGGTGATGTGAGATGAGACGCGTTGTTGTTACCGGTATAGGTCTTGTAACTCCGCTCGGAGCAAATGCGAGTGTGACTTGGGACCGTCTCATTAATGGTGAGTCGGGGATAACCGAGGTCACGCAGTTTGATGTGAAAGATTTACCTGCAAAGATCGCCGGTACTGTTCCGGAGGGTGCCACAGATCTCGGTCTGTTTTGTCCCGACGATTGGTTGGAACCAAAGGAACAACGGAAGATCGATAGATTTATCCTATTGGGAATGGTTGCAGCGTCGCAGGCCGTCGAAAATTCTGGTTGGATAGCAAAAAACCCTGAAGATCAGAATAGGACGGGTGTGATAATTGGCTCTGGAATTGGTGGCCTGCAGCAAATTAATGATAATGCTATTAAACTAAATGAAGCTGGCCCAAGACGAATTTCCCCATTTTTTATTCCAGCGGCTTTAATAAATTTAGTTTCTGGCCAGGTATCCATTAAGTTTGGTTTTAAGGGGCCTAACCACGCCGTTGTTACAGCATGTTCAACTGGGGCTCACGCTATAGGAGATGCGGCTAGATTAATTATGTTAGATGATGCGGACGTAATGATAGCGGGGGGTGCTGAAGCTGCGGTGAACCGACTCGGGTTTGCCGGTTTTTCCGCCGCAAGAGCGTTGTCCACTGGTTTTAATGATAAACCCGAATCTGCTTCGAGGCCGTGGGACGAGAGTCGTGATGGGTTTGTGATGGGCGAGGGTGCAGGCGTGGTGGTTTTGGAGGAATATGAGCACGCTAAGAAGAGAGGTGCAAACATTTATGCTGAGATCGTGGGATATGGATTGTCAGGTGATGCGCATCATATAACAGCTCCCGCTGATGACGGTGACGGCGCATTCAGGTCGATGAAAAATGCTCTAAAACGAGCACAATTAAATCCAGCCGATATCGATTACATCAATGCCCATGGCACTTCTACGCCATTAGGCGATATGATTGAGCTTGGCGCTGTAAGTCGTCTTTTTGGCCAGCACTTGGAGGATATAGCGATGTCCTCAACAAAATCATCAATTGGGCATTTGTTAGGAGCAGCAGGTAGCGTTGAGGCCATTTTTTCTATTCTTGCTATGAATAATGGAATTGCTCCACCTACATTAAATCTGGACTCACCGTCTGATGGTTGCCAAAATATTAATCTTGTTCCTCATGCCGCCCAAGAAAGAATAATAACGTCTGTGCTTTCCAATTCGTTTGGGTTCGGTGGAACCAATGCATCCCTTGTATTTTCTAAAATCTAACTAACCTCGATATGTATTCTGTGGTCAGGATCATAATACTCCTTACCATACTATTACTGCTCGGGCTTTTTAGTTTTGGCTGCTATATGTATTTGGAATTTAATAGGCCTGCAGAATTGCAGTCAGATAGAGTTGTAATTATACCAAAAGGATCAGGGTTAAATGAAATCGCCAGCCTTTTGATCAATAATGGAGTCATAAAGAGCAGATATCCATTTATTTTAGGGGCAAAAATATATGGATTATCCGGTCGCTTAAAAGCTGGCGAATATGAGTTTTCTAAAATGGTAAAGCCCGCGGCGGTTCTGGAAATTCTTACAGCAGGGCGGACTTTAGTTAGACATATAACTATTCCCGAGGGGCTAACATCTAAAGAAATAGTTAAATTATTAAAAGAAGAAAATGGGCTTGTTGGAACTATAAATTCAACGCCACCAGAAGGTAGTTTGCTACCCGAAACATATTACTATTCCTATGGTGATTCTCGACCGGAAGTTGTAAATAGAATGAAAAGGCAATTTACAAAAAAACTAAAAGAATTATGGGACACTCGTAACCCGAATATACCGATTAAAACTAGTTATGAGGCAGTAATATTAGCTTCAATAATAGAAAAAGAAACAGCAATAAGGGAAGAACGTTTTCTAATAGCAAGCGTTTTTAGTAACCGGCTGTATCGCAAAATGCGGTTGCAATCTGATCCTACTGTAATTTATGGGGTTCCAGATAAAGAACCTAACAAACCGATCACCCAAACAGATTTGAGGCGAAAAACAGCTTACAATACTTACGTAATTAAGGGCCTTCCCAAGACTCCAATATGTAATCCAGGCATTGCTAGTATCGAAGCCGCATTGCATCCAGCTACAACGCGCTACCTTTATTTTGTTGCAAAAGGTGGAGGTCGTCATTCGTTTTCTAAAACACTCAAGGAGCATAATATAAACGTAAAAAAATGGAGGAAGGCTCAAGAAAAAATCAGTAAATAATATTTTTTAAATAAGATCAGCGGAGATGCTGGGTTGTTGAAATATTGCTCTGATAGGAAACCAAATAAAAAACGATAAAATATTACAGGTTAAAGGGCTGTATTTATAAAAAAGTCAGTGGAGCGACCATGCTTTTTGAAAAAAATTTTAGTGTACTTACTGGTGCGATATTTGATTCAAATACTTGTTGTAAACTTCAGCTCAATATATAGTGCTATAGATATATAGACACACTACAACTAGAAGACATTCAATGGCATTAGAAAGTATGACCGGGTATTCTCGTTCGGATGGTATTCTTAAATTGGGGGTTCCAGAGCAAACTTGGCAATGGACCTGGGAATTACGAAGTGTAAATAGCAAGGGGTTCGATTTTCGTTCAAAATTACCGCCAGGGCGGCAATCATTAGAAATATTGGCAAAGAAAGAGATTATGACCCAAATAACACGGGGGTCAATAACAGCACACTTGATCCGAAAAGAGGATCTGGCAGCGAAGAAAGTTATAATTAACGAACAATTTTTAGAACAACTTTGTAATACCCATAAAAGATTGGAAAAGGCAGGTATAGTTGCCAAAACAGCGCCCGTTTTAGATAGATTATTATTAGTCCCGGGAGCAGTGGCTGTGGAGCGGGAGCAAGAATTAAACTCAGATGACAATCGAATTTTGGATAATGCTATTTTAGAATCCCTGAGAGATGCATTGCGTGCTTTAATTTCCGTACGTAAGAAAGAAGGTACTCAACTATCAAATATTCTAGAAAAACAACTTTCAGAATTGTTGCAATTATGTGATCGAGCACGTTTTATAGCGACTACTAATAGGCACCAAATTAGCAAGAAATTAGAAGAGCAAATAAGTTTGATTTCAAAAATGAAAGTTACTCTTTCAGAGGAGCGTTTAGAACAAGAATTGGCAGTTCTTTTAACTAAATTAGATATCACCGAGGAAGTGGATAGGCTTTCAATTCATTTAGATTCTTGCATAAAGTTATTGAGAGCCGGAGAGAGTGTTGGACGAAGATTAGACTTTATCTGTCAGGAGTTGAATAGAGAGGCCAATACATTGTGTTCAAAAAGTTCTGATAAAGGGTTAACTTCAATCGGGATTGATTTGAAGGTAGGAATAGAAAAATTTCGTGAACAAATACAAAATATACAATAGGGCAGCTCTTTGACTTCATCTTCTATCAAGCGTCGCGGATTAATGTTGGTTTTATCGTCGCCGTCGGGTGCCGGTAAAACCAGTATAGCTCGTGAATTACTGGCCATAGATAATAACCTACAGATGTCAGTTTCAGCGACTACTAGGCCGCGTCGACCTGGTGAAGTTCATGGGGTTGATTATGCTTTTGTAGAACCGAATGAATTTAGGGATATGATTGATGATAAAAAGCTTCTGGAATATGCGAAAGTGTTTGACTACTATTATGGGACGCCTAGACAACCTGTAGAAGCGGCATTGGCGTCTGGACGTGATATTTTATTTGATATTGATTGGCAGGGAACCCAGCAGTTGGCTGAACATGCTGGAGAAGATTTAATAAGGGTGTTTATACTCCCTCCATCAACTAGGGAATTGGAAAGAAGATTAAAAACCCGTGCACAGGATAGCGCGTCAGTCGTCGCCAATAGAATGGCCAAAGCAATGGATGAAATAAGCCACTATCCAGAATACGATTACATAATAGTGAATACCGTATTAGAGGATAGTGTTGCGAACTTACGATCAATACTGACATCAGAGCGTCTCAAACGGAAAAGGATATTAGGTTTAACCGATTTCATTAAACAATTAAGAGAAGGTGGCTAATTATTTTAAGTTTTGTAAGCTTGAGCTAGCCTGCAGAAATCTTCTATGGATAAATTTTCTGGACGCAAAGTGGGGTCAATATTTGTTGCAAGCAGCAAATCGTCACCGCCTACTTTCTTTAAACTGCTTCTGAGCATTTTTCTGCGTTGTCCAAAAGCTTGGGCGGTTATTTTTTCTAGGATCTGCCGCTTGGCTGGGAACAGTGGTCGCGCCCGCGGTATTATCTCTAATAAGGTGGACGTCACCTTGGGTTTTGGGTGGAAAGCTGAAGGGGGTATATCAAAAAGCATTTTAGGGCATGCTAGCCATTGCGTAATTATTGACAGTCTTCCGTAGTTCGAGCTGCCGGGTTTTGCACATATTCTCATGGCAACTTCCTTTTGAACCATAACCGTGATTGCCTTGAAGGCGTTAGGCGTCACAAGCCAATTCAGTAATAATCGAGTGGCTATATTATATGGTAAATTCGCTATAACCCTTCGTGGTAAAATTCCTATTTGATTAATAGGTACTTTTAAAGCATCGTCTGATATTAATTCTAATTTCCCATTACAAATATCAACAAGTTCCGAGAGAGCTGTGATAGCTCTTTTATCCCTTTCTATGGCAATTATTTTTCCAGCCCCTTCTATGAATAGCGCACGAGTTAACCCGCCTGGTCCAGGGCCAATTTCAAAAATTGTCTCATTTGATGATAGATTAGCGGCTCTAGCAATTTTCCTTGTCAAATTCAGGTCAAATATAAAGTTTTGGCCCCAAGACTTATTGGGGGTCAAATCATATTTTTCGACAACTGCTGCTAATGGTGGCAACTCGAATATTTTAGTTTTTATATTATTCATAAAAATGATTCTTTTATACTTTTTGTCGCCAAGAACATATCTGCTCAGCCAGAAGAATGGCATTTATAAGGCTTTCAGGATTGGCTTTTCCTGTCCCTGCGAGATCTAAAGCGGTGCCATGGTCCGGAGATGTTCGCACAAATGGCAAGCCAATTGTTGTGTTTACAGCACCCCAAAAATCTAGAGTTTTAAGAGGTATTAAAGCTTGATCATGATACATACAAATAGCGACGTCATATTGATCCCGGGCAGTCTCATGAAACATACTGTCAGCAGGAAAAGGGCCAGATATTTGTATCCCATACTCTTTTAGTATTTCCATGGCAGGCTTTATAATCGTAATCTCCTCTGTGCCTATTGTACCATCCTCTCCCGCATGAGGATTTAAGCCGGTAATCCATATTCTGGGATGCTTAATATTAAAGTCATGCATTAAAGACCGGGCTGTGATTAAGCATACTTCCACAATCAGTTCAGTTGTTAATAAGTCTGTTATCTTACAAATAGGATCATGGATTATTACCGGCACGACACGAAGCGTTGGAGAAACTAGTAACATAACAGGCTTAGGACTATCTTTAGCCAGATGTGCTAGGTATTCTGTATGGCCTGGGTATTTGAATCCTGCGTCTTTTAAGGTATGTTTTTGTATTGGATTAGTTACTATACCGCTCACTAATCCCTGTTCCACAAAATCCACTGAAATATCAAGAGCCTTAATGACGGAGTTTGCATTTTCCACAGAGGGTTTCCCGGGAACACATGTACTTGAAAAATAGTGAGGTAATATAGGCAAGGCGTCCGAAAAGTATTCTTGTGCTTCTGATGGTTTATCAATGATCCGCAGCGGAAGGTCTAAACCTGCTGCTTTAGCCCGTTCTTTTACTCTATCAGGGTCATCTAGTAAAAAGAACACCCCTGTTTGTCCACTTTTCCATGCTTTCAGTGTAACTTCGACACCTATACCGGAAGGTTCCCCCGGTGTTATTACCAATGGTTTATTGTACATTCATCGGGTCCTAACTGGATGAATTTTGTGGTTTGTGTTTTTTACAATCTTTTCTCAACAAATGCGCTCTGTCGAAGATTTCTAAGATACTTTCGTGCCATTGATTCTATTTTTTTTCCTTGAAGATTCCGGAGCACCGTTTCGTCATCAGGTATATTGCTCGGGGGAGTAGTTCTATTGCATACAGTTATTGTGGATATTTCTCTATCTTGCTTCGTCGGATTATTGGGGATCCCTATTTTTGATTGCAGAACTATTTCTCTTAGTTTCTCCGATAATTCGCCTACTAAAAAGTTCCCAAGGTTGGTCGTCGTGTAAGCCGTATTGATTTGCGCTAGTTTTTCAAGCTCTCCACATGATTTTATTTTTGATAAGGAATTTGCTAACCTATTCAATTTTTTTTGCGAATTATTGTTATTATCAGGTTTTGATATGGTTATGCGAGTTTCGATCAGATTTACCTTGACTTTCATCTCATCAAATTCTTTGAATACAGTCTTTTTTTCTAGTTTCAATATGTGAAAACCCGAATTTGTTCTTACAGGAGTAGTTATGCCCCCAATTTTTATTTTCTGGAGAGCCAAATCTAATTTTGGTGATAGTTGTCCTGTTAGGAACCAACCGGTGCGCCCACTATCCATCGCACTGGCAGTCGCTGAATAATCCCTAGCAACTTTCCTGAAGTCTGCGCCATTTATTAAACTGTTATATAGTTTATTGGCTCTGGAGCGAACTTCATTTTCATTGTTTGCATAGTCTATGGGCAGGAAAATCTCAGATATAAGATAGCGTTCCTTCCCAATATTATCTCGAAGTCGGTTTACAACCTCGGTAACCTCCTCATCACTTATCGTTAAATAGTTGCTGAATTTACGTTGTACGGCAAGAGTCCACCCCAAGGATGTTTTTATTTGAGATATCACGTCGTTGTAATCTAATTTATTCTTGATAATAAACTGGTTTAGTGTATTTCGAGGCAATTTAAATCGCTGTTCCATGAGGTGTTTTGCATTATTTATCTCTTTTTCACTGACTTTGATTTTTAAACGAATTACTTCCTGATTTTGAAGTTCTTCGTTTATTAGCTGATTTAAAACTTCTTTTTGCAGTTGGCGTTTTTGAATTTTACTTATCTGGGATGGCGAAATTACAGAAATTACCTTTAGGCGTTTTTGAAGATCGGAGGCAGTTATAATTTGATCGTTCACCACGGCAGCTATGCTTAGCCTCTTTCTCTCTTCAGCTTCAGTAGCTTGTGGAGATAACAGCATTAATATGAAAATTGCTATATGACTAAAACTGAGAGGGAGCCTTTTTATTTTTAAATTGGTTTTCATTAGATGCATTATCTTTTAGATAACAGAGTGGGTGTCCACAGGATTGGAAACCCGTTAAAACCTCTATTTATCGTACAAACAAAACTTATTATTCTAATTTTCATATTGATCCTAAGTTTTTGAAGTTGATAATTAGGAACATTTGATTATCAGGCTCTATACCATCAAAACTGAGGTTTTTGCGTTGATAGCCTATACCGAGCGTAAAACATTCATCGGTGTATGTAAGGCTTATTGCTCCTTTTCTAGTTTTATTAGAGTCATCGGTGAGATCTTGTATTAGATTTACCGAACTTGACCAATCTTTATCTATTTGTGCGAAAAATTCAAAGTTCACTTGTTCACGATTTTCTATAATCTCGGTCGACATATGCTCATCCAATAAAACATAGTCGAACGAGAAATTATATGAATTATTTTTTATTTCAAAACCCAATTCGCTTCGATTTGGCGTAAAGTTGTTTTTGTCCAGCCGAAAGCGATAAGCGAGCTTTACCCAATCAGCTGGAGAAAAAAATGCATGTCCAACAAAATCCGAAAAATCATCTTCTAGTCCTGAACCGTGGTCAAACGTATTTTTGCCCCATAAATGATAACTCTGCCCGAAGAAAAAGTCATAATTTAAAAGGTCATCGACGAACGAAGATCCTTTGATTCCATAATCAATTCTCGAACCTTCCGTAAGCCGATTTATTCCAGAGTAACGATTAAACTCGAAAATATTAGTATTATCATACTCAAACCCTCTGCTGTCTTCATTTGGCATAATTGAGGTCTCTATAATATTAGGGGCTATTACGAAATTGATTATGGGTTCTAAAATTTGATGTCTGTTCTCAGCTTCTCTAAACATCGGATAAACCCATTTTAACCCAAATTGTGGAAACATCCGCGCTCCAAATTCGTCATTGTTTTGAGTAGTCGAGGTAGCATCCTGTGTATCATTATCTGCAATAAACAGGTCAGATTGTGCTACTGCAGTGAATTCAAATAATGAACCGTTTATACTATAATATGGGAGTTTCCATCCTGTTGATAATGAGAATATATGACTGTTGCTACCAAATTGCCGTGAGATTGACCTAAGTGTGGTTTCTAATTCAGTCCTGCCTCCAATATTGTCAGGTTCGCCAACAAAACTATAAAAAATAGTTGGTAAAACTTTAGGTTGTTGCCCTTTGGTATCAAAAGATCGCAAACCTTGGAACTTATAACCTTCGACTGCAAAATAATTCCTGGCTCTAAAACCTTCTATCAAAAGGCGGCTTGTAAGCATTTCTGTGTCTTCCGATAGGTACCGTCGCGTATAACTTTTATCACTTGTTTGCTCGATATCAAATTGTGCTCTCCAAGTATCGCTTAATGAAAAATTCGTCTTCATTGATATACTTCCCTCGATACTCATTTTTTCCGAGTTTTCCGAAGAGACAGAGTTATCCAAAATTCCAAGGCTGGTTTCTAAATTTATAAAGCCATTTGAAAATGCTTTGCGATAATGGGACTCAAGTGTGAAGCCTTCTTCAGTATAAATAGTAGGTTCGAGTTCGAGATCTTTAGACCGCCCCAATGTTAGAAAATAGGGTTGTCCGTATATAAAGCCTTTGGAATCAGAGTAACTCATGGTTGGAGGTAATAACCCCGATCGACGTTTTACAGTAGGATCGGGATGAGTGAAATATGGGGTAAAAAAAACTGGTATGTTGAAAAACTCAAGGGTGGCATTTTGATAATCAATGTCCTTATTTTTTTCATCATGTATAATTTTATCGGCTTTTATTTGCCATATAAGTGCAGATTCGGGTTCATTTTCACACGGAAGACAGGGTGAAAAAACAGCCTGTTTCATTACTTTACTATCACCTTTGAAAAGCTCAGCACTGTTGGCGGCTAAGCGAGACCCATCTTGCATTTTTACTTTTATGTTTTTTATGAAACCGTGTTTAAAATCATCAGCAAGTTCAACTGAATTTGAAAACACGACATCACCATTTTCCTCAAGAAGTATGACATTGTTATTGGCTAAGACAACACCGGTTGTTTTATTGAAAGAGATTTCATCAGCTAAAATAACTCGACCTCCACGGGATAGTTCGACATTGCCAACTGCTGTAATAATATTGGTTTTCTTTTGATAGATAATTTCGTTCGCTTGCATAAGTATAGATTGATTTTGGGATTCTAAATCGCTGGATGTAGCTATCTTTGAAGAGGTCAAAGTGGCTATCAAAATGAACAATACGATATAAGTAAATTTGTTCGTGGCGCTGGAATTAGTCGTTTTCATCAATTAACCGTCTTCTATGTGTATTAAGCTCGCAGCGCCCAACAATATTGTAACTATGGCGGGTGTCCAGGCCGCCAAAACTTCTGGGATCCGAGAGGATAAACCAAGTGCATAAACCAGATCTGTCATGAAATATAGAAAAAAGCCAAAGAAGAGACTAGCGATGACACAAGTAAGATTGCTACTACGGCGTCCCGTTCTTAAAGAGAAGGTTGCTGCAATTAGAACCATTGCACACAACAGAAGTGGTGAGGCCAAAAGTGAATGCCAATGCAGTCGATGCTTTACAGCAGAAAAACCTGTATTTTCCAGTAAATTAATAAATTCAGGAAGATCCCAAAATGACATCGTTGCTGGTGATGCAAAGCTATCTTGGATATTATTTGGTGTAAACTGGGTTGGGAGCATCGAGTTTTTCTTTTTTAATGGAATACCGTCCCGAGAAATGAATATGGGTTGTTCAAGTTCCCAATACCCGGGCACTAACTTTGCCGTTTCGGCATCTATTCTCGAATTAAAATTGTCCTCGTTATCGAATATGAAGATTGTCACTGAGGATAATATATCCCCTTTTTCTGATATGTTCCTAGAGTGGAGGATAGAGTGGCCAGTATCGATA
>Ga0315315_10002689_pt1 | contig 16259 bp, 14 predicted proteins | sample M140m3416metaG_FD_203699 | JGI IMG/M metagenome (GOLD analysis project Ga0315315, IMG submission 203699) | Ammonia-oxidizing marine archaeal communities from Monterey Bay, California, United States - M1 40m 3416 | ecosystem: Environmental > Aquatic > Marine > Intertidal zone | place: USA... | reverse complement strand
CACTTGCCGGCCGGCAAGTGGACGACTTCCGGACCTGGGAGGGCCCGGAAAATCTCCGGGTCGGGAGATCGTGTCCGTTACACCCACCCCATCGGCGCCGCATTTTCCAAAATCCATCGTCGGCGCCGAACAGTGTACGAATATAAAAGTTGTTGTAAAACAGTGCCTTTTAACACAGATACACTCGCACGTCCTCCATGTCAATGTCGACAAAGCGAATTTGTACACAAGTTCATGTCGAATCAGGCGCCGACGCGAGGGAGTCTGGCGCCAACGGGAAGTCGATCACATTTGCTGAGCTGCCGCCAGACATCCAGCAGCTGGTGGTTGACGCTATGAGTATCCCCGAAGCTGTTCTATGGTCAGGCACTTCGAAAGTTGACAGACAGCTTGTTGTGGGACGCATTAAACGTGTACTTGCATTAACTGGACATCCTTGGAATTTCGCCTATACCCGTTTACTCCCAAACGACATTTCATTTCACGTCGAGGTTGAGCACAAACCTTGGATTGATGACAATGCCATGATTATATTCGCCGATGCTATTGCCAGCGGGGCCTTGGTGCAGATACACACACTCGACCTAGGATGGAATAACATCGGCGACGAAGGGCTGAAGGCCTTCGCCGATGCCTGTGCCAGTGGGGCCTTGGAAAATCTCCAGGAGCTCGACTTATGCCAAAACAAGATCACAGATGTTGGCTTTGCCACCATCTTCCCTCTTCTGGAGAAGGGCGGTAAGTTAGCTGGCTTGACCAGCTTCGGCATTGGCTCGGGTATCACGGTTGGCGGCGTGAAGGCATTTGCAGGCGTCCTTGCCAGCGGGGCCTTGGCGCAGGTCACCACCCTCGGCCTCAACCACAATACGATTGGCGACGAAGGCCTCTCGGCTCTCGCGGACGCTTGTGCCAACGGGGCATTGCCGCAGCTCACCAGTCTCTATCTTGTTGACAACAATATCGGCTCGGTTGGCATTGCCGCACTCGCCGCCTGTGCCAACAGGGCCTTTGTGCATGTCAACACAATGCATCTTTCCTACAACGCGATCGGCGACGTTGGCCTGATCGCTCTCGTCGACGCCTGTGCCAACGGGGCCTTTGCTCATCTCATCCACATCGAAATCGAGGACAGCAGCATCGGCGACATTGGCCTTACAGCCCTCGCCAACGCCTGTGCCAACGAGGCGTTGGTGAACCTCACTCTTCTCGACATCATGGGGAACAGATTTGGCGACGATGGTCTCTCTGCTCTTGCCACGGCCTGTGAAAACGGGGCTTTGGCGAATCTCACATTTCTCAACATCCACGACAACCCCATTGGTGACGATGGCCTTTCCGCCCTCGCTGCCGCTTGTGACAATGCGAAATTGCCATCTCTCAAGATACTGATCGTTGAGGACATTGACCACGAAGCTCTCAGTGCGGTATGCCTGAAACGCAACATCAGTCTTGAATGAAAATGGTCGCATCAGTTGGTCGCGCTCAACGGTTAGACGCGCTAAATGTGGTGGAGTGTTCGGGAAAACATTGAGCGGGACGTGGGTTATGGCACCACGCGGATTAAAGAAATGTCTTAAACAAACAGCTCCTTGTAAACTAATCGGGTCGGGACACAAACGCCGCTTCCAGACACTCGACGGAACTCGGTTGCGCGGCGTTACAAAGCGTCTTGAAGCCGCGGTCTTTTCGGACGGACAATTTCCCGCTGCAGCACTGCGAAGCGACGCACCGGCCGGCGGGCACTGGCGAGGCCCTGGCGGTGGCCGTAGGAGAGGCAGCGCGGTAGATGCGCAGGTCTCGCGTCTTGCCGGATACACACCAGAAAAAAGGGCGTCTAGCAAGATGTTGGTGTTGACCAGGCTGATTTTTACGGCGTTGGACTCAAGAGGACTCGAGCCCGTTATGGGACAGCGAGCCGTTTGCTCAGAATCGCATCGGATTGGCACAGCGGCGGACATCGTGTGCTATGACCGCAACAGTTACAACCTCGTCATAGTGGAGCTGAAGTGTGGACACAATGGCTGGCGAACTGCTGCAACCGTGCTTGCTGGCAAGTGCTGTACCATGAAGAAGTCGCTTGCCAAAGCACCCGACACAACAGTCAATCGGCATCTAGCGCAACTCGCAGTTACACACAACCTCTTCTGCAAGGAGAAGAGCACAATCGCCAAGCTGGGAAATCTAGGAGTTACTGGAGTGAGCGGGCTGTTGGTGTACGCAAACGACAATGGCGTAGACGCGTACGAGCTGGTTCCGTGGTGGGTTCGCAAAGCACCAAAAGTGTTGACAGACATGAAATGATGATGAAACTGTGTTAACCCTTACAGAAAACGCGTGGTCAATGCACTAAGCCACGCGTTTCGTCCACGTCTCAGCGAGCGTGGCGACATGCTCGCTGTTTGGATGCCATGCTTTTTCGCGCGCGCGCTTTGCTAAGACCAACAATTTCATGGCGAAGTAGAACGCAAACAATCTGGCGCGACGTTGTAAACCCTCGTCTGTGATACAGCCCGTGTACAGTTCGATAGCGATTTTCGCGCGAAGGTGCGGCAGCAGCGCGTCGGTGACCGAAATGGGCTTGCCGTTTGCCAGCTGTTGAATGCTTTTTAGAACAAAAGTGGCGTCGTTTGTCGTATCCGATTTGTCGAGTTTGGGCAAGTCTGTTGGGTTTGGTTGAATTGTCCAGCTTGTTGAGCTCATGCCAACTCCTTTCTTGCACATACATTCGTCGCACACCCAACGTCGCAGATTACACAGAACTGTCTCTCGAGTAATGAGGCGACCGTCCACGACAACCGCGTCGTACCCTTGATCGTATGCGTTATAGTACGAGATGTTGCGCGTCTGAAAATCCAACATTACAAAAATCCATCGATTGTTCAGACAAAGTGGAACAAATAGCTTGTCCATTTCGAACACGTCTCCAAATTTGAGAGTCCAGCGACGCACTCGCTCGTACTCGTACTGTCCGAACATCGCAAGCGCCTCGTAAAATTTCGAGTTTAGCACGCCAGACCGCGGGCGGTGAGCACCGTGTAAATGACGTCGTTTCAGGTGTTCGTTGAACACTTGAATCCAGCCGTCGATGACGTTATCATTAATTTTCATGCCAGGCCGCAGCCCTTGCATGTCACGACGCTCCACGAAGCCCGCTGATACAACCTCCCGCGGTTCTCCGGCTTGGAAGATCTCGTCGAGCAGAACTGCCTGTTTCGACGTCATTATTTTAACCAAAGAATTCCGGCGCCGCACCGGCCGCTGCAAAGGTCTTTACACACACAAACCGTGCAGCGTCTGCCACCCTTCTCCACGGCCACAAACCAAGTGGCCGTGCGGCGCCGAACCCGCCGGAGTTTTTGTATTGGGTGAGGTGTGCGCTATACTGTAGTATGCAGCCACTTACTCAAATACAGTGTCTGGATAGATGCTGCAGTTAGCAGCGCTTATGGTATGTTTAATTGTGATGAACGAAATTCATGTGTGTCCGCGTCCTTGTTACACATGGGAGGACCCTATTGTTGTTGGCCCGGCCATTGCAGAGACGGTGTGTTACAACAATATGACTTGTTTTCATCCAATCAATAAGTGTCCGAACGGATATAAGCGCTGTTTGCGTGCCGACGATGAGGAGTACTGGGAGTATTGGTGACTGGAAGCTGGCAAAACAATGCTTTTTACGCGCCGGCGCCGACATACTCACGCACGTCAAACAAAACACAAAAAGTTATTGAGATACATAATGTTGAACTGTACCGGTTTCGATGAGAAAGAGTGTGCCAATTGCCTACACAATCTATCCGAACGCATCATACAACAAAATGTGAGTAATGTGAGTCTGCTTACAGTAGTAATGACATTGCCAAAAGTTTGGAGAAGGCGTGCGCGTATGAACATACAACTCCGAGGGTGGTCTTGTTTGGCCGTCGAGAAAACTGAAGCTGCGATTGTGTTTGCGTCCAAAAATAAGCGCAAGTGTGAGTAGGATCACGACGGTACGATTAATGGCAAGCTGACCGAACTGGTGGAAATTGTCGACGAGAAAGTGCGCCGCCTCCAAACACGTAGTACAACATATGCATGAGTGAATAGTGCAAATGTAGAAACACTAAGAATCAAACGAACAATTTCAAGGTCAACGTTCCGTTCCTTTAGTGTAATGACGAGTAAAGCGTGTAGCAGGACGGCACCGCCTCCTAAGACGTCTAGAATCGGCCATGAACAAATACACTTTATTTGATTACTGTGCTTGCGTACGCTGAGACGGCGCGCCGCGTCGTTGGCGCGCACGTAGCTTGCGCTGCAAATGGTTGCGAGGAGGAAATGCCACTGACCGTGGAAGATGTCGTAGCGAGGCATATCGCTGGAAACCGAGACGCGACGGCCCAAAAGCTCACCTTGGCTGAAGATGGCGGCGACGACGACGATGATACCAACAACAAACTCGGAGAATGCGATAAGGATCGGCACGCAGCGCAGTTTGTCATCATCGTCGTACAGTAAAAGGTGTCGACACAGTGCCGACGCGGTCATTGCGAGAGATCCAATCGCCAAATAGAAAAAGCGTTGCTCGCGGTAAAAGTGTTCATAAAAGCTGGCAAACGACAAAAGTCCGACAACGATGCCCGCCGACATGGTCAGCTTGCTGACGAGTTGAACCAAGTGCGTTGGGATGAAAGAAACTACGGCGACGACAGTCGGCACCAGCGCGACATGTAATAGTAAAACCCAACCCATGAAAATATCGAGTGTGTGTGCTTCACTGCCAATGTCGGAGACAAGGTGAAACGCGAACGATGACGCTCCAAGCAAAATAAAAGGCATGCTCGAACTCGCCATGCCACCCACAAGCTGTACCGCACCGCGTCTGTGCGGCGAGCGGTATTCGTGAAACAAACCGGCGCTAACGAAGCAAATATTGGTGAGCGTGGCGAATATCGACTCCGAGCCCAAGACTGCGTAAGCAAGCATGTAGCCCAACCACGCTAGTGACATGATCAACGTCGTCGACGCAATCGCCGGCGAGAGTTGATACTCTATTTGTTCAGACGAGTTCATGTGATACTACACGCATTCATCTATATTTCAAAACGCACGCTTTATTACGGCGCAGTTGGCCGCGCTTGCGTGCTACAGTAGGTACTCTTGGTCTGACGGGTTAGAGAAAGCACCATCCTCAACACTCCCACTCGACCTCCACCGCCTGCAAATCGGCGAGCTTGCGCTTGAGCGTGTCGCGCTCGTTAAGCAGCTCGTCAATCTGCTTTAACTTCTCCGATGCCCAACTCGGCGCGTCGCCCCTTTGCGCCACCGCCGCCACGGTCAGATTATTGGCAGTTTTGCGGTCGCGCCGCTCGGTGCGCGCGGACGCCTCGGGCTTCTCCTTGGTGCTGCGGTCGATTGTCTGACAGAGCCCGAGCACGTCGTTGACGCCGGCACCGACTGCGTTGAGCCAGGTGGTGAGCTGTTGCTTGTTCTCCTGGACCTCGGCGTCCTGCCTCCGGTAGAGCTCACTGATCATGACATACCACTCGTTGTGCTGCTTGCGGAGGGTGGTGCACACCTCCTTGACGTCGATGAGCATGTCCACGAGGTGACAGCCGTGGTCCTCCTCCTTCATGTGCTCTTGCCACTTGCACAACGGCCCCTTCCACGGGCAGCCAGTGCACTTGCACTCCATCTCGCGCCACTGGCAGTCGCGAATGTGGTCTTTCATCTCGTGGAGCTTGCACTGGTGCGTGCAGCCGGTCTTGACGTTGGGGCACTTGATAGCAAAGCTGCCGACTAGATTGTTGAGCGCCCGGTTGGCCATCCACGTCGAATCGGGCCGAGTGAGCGGCCCGCGGCAGGTCCCGCACTTGTCCGAGTTGTCGTTGTCGGAGCTCACCCACTTGTCGGCACAGGTGCGGCAGGCGTTGTGGCCCATGATGCACATGCTCACATTGTCGAGCGACGGCTGCTGACAGATGACACAAAGGGCGTCCTCGGGAATGTCGGCGAACGACTCAACCGGGAGATCTCCCAAAACTGCCGCCGATTCCATTGTGTTCACGTTGCCACTTTCGCTTCCCCACAGGCGTCAAGTGGGCAAAGCTTGTGCTGTTTGTCGTCTCCAACCGTGGTCACGCACACATGGCGGCGCCGCGGTATGAATATCATCGGCGCCGACTCGCGGTATGAATACCACCGGCGCCGGTATTCTCGACCACATACAACAACAGCAAACGAAACATAGCTTACAGAGAAGATCTCATCTTCCGTCTCATGCTTTCCCAGTCAAAAGACGACGCTAACGACACACTCGTCACCGGCGCCGACGGGATGTGTGATCAGTCGTCGGCGCTGCCGGCGGCGATGCCGCAGCCCTTGTCTCTCCAATGTGATAGCTATCTGTTTAACGGCCCCAGCCGCGAGGCTGTTGTGAGTGACCTCAACTTTGAGGACGATGAGAAGCCGAAACTCTTGGTGCCGACCTCTCCAGCACTTGACATTGTTAACAGTTTATGTGGTTTTCCAATCGTCGTGCCACAGCTGCCACACGAGATGTGGGTTGAGATTGTCAAGTGGTTTGAGGTACGTACAGAGCTGCAATGGCTTGTGCGCATTCGCATCCTGTGTACTGGGTTAGCGCACGCCACGCAAGATCGTGTGGACGCCTACATTTTGGACACGCCGCGGTTCTTCGCCCGACTGCGGCTGGGCGACGTCTACGATACGCGCCGCGCGCCGCACGGGATCGCCGCCTATGGCCGCGTGACGTCGATGCTGTATCGACGCTTCGAATGGGTTCATCATGACGACAAGAGGTCATCGTTTCTGTCCGAAGAGGAGGATCTCAAAAACCGAATCATGCGACGCGTCAGCCGGTATAATGAGTACTTCGATGCTCTCTTTCGTTTTATGGAAACGGAGTGCCAGAACAGGCCCGAGCAATTTGATGGATTTATAGCCCGTCTACACGCGCGCATATGGAGTGGCAAGCCGGTGATCGACGACTGGACGGAGCAGCCGCCGCGGCCGACATTAAGTCCAAACACTCAAATCGTCGACGTGTTCAAGAAGATTCGCACTCGTGCATGCAACCCTGCGTGATGTCACATGTCGGACCGCGCGTTGGGAAATGGGACAGTTGTTTATCTACTAAGTGGCCCCGAGCCCACAATAAATAGGTGCCCATTATCCACTCACGAAAGGCTGGACATATCGGGCAGCGGTAGCAAGGGCGTCGACGACTCGGGCGGGCTCGGTTGGCGCTTGCGCCTAGTCCCCGTTCCGGAGCAGCAGATCGTGCGCATCCGCACCGCCAGCACGCAGGCCACCAACATGGCAATGCCCCACACGCCAAAAAAGATGCCACCAATCATCAAAGGCCGTGTGCCGTAGTCGTCCGCGCGGGGCACCCTGCCGAAATCACCAGATTCGATACACGTCAGTATCTCAGAGTCCTGGCTGCACGTGCACCGGCCGCCTTCCGCGCTGCGGAAGTCGAGCGGAGGGCATGCGGTGCGCTGCTCCGGCGGCTCCTCTGCCGGACAAACGATGAGCTCGACCATGTCGGACCGCCGGCCGGAGTAGTGTGGCGAGCCTGGGTAGGCGGGGTCGCGCCACGCGAGCATGCTGTCGTATCCTTTTAGTCTCGCGGCCGCGCAGAAGTAGGTGTCGTCGTGTGTGGTGCACGAGGCCATGCCAGTGCTTGCACAATCCAGCGTCGTGTTGGTGGCGGTTTTGACGCTCCAGTCGATAGCCTGCAACTTGTTGTCAAAGCGGATGGCGCGCCCAATGTTGACCCGTACGCCACTTCCTGGGACCAGGAAAAACCACACGCCGTACCCGGCGCCGTCACTACCAACGTAGCTCGTGCGCTCGGCGTAGCGTACCACTTCCACCCACGAGTGATCGCGCAGCACGTGCGGGCGTGGGACCATGTCCACAAACACGTAAGGATTACTAACGTCGAGCAGTGACCAGGACCAAAACAGCAGCATGGAATTCATGCGCGCCGGGTAGGCCCACGGCGCAAGCGCATACGCGAGTGGCGTGTGTGCGTGCTCGCACGGTCGGTCGCCCGAGCCTGTGAACCGATAGCAGGGAGAGGGCAGCACCGTCGTGTTCCTAACCCTAACCACGTGCCGAAAGTAGAACGTGAAGTTTTCGTCCACAATGCCCATGCCTACGCCCTTGATTAGTTCCGTCACCGCAAGGGATATGAAAACGGTGTGGACAGTTCAGGCTAGGCTGAACTGTAAAAGCACCCACCCTCAATCTTCACTCTCGTCCTCATCCTCACTCTCGTCCTCGTCGGCACCCGCGCCAAACACACTGCGCGCCTTGCCCAGCTCGAAGATGCGCTCGGCGTCGCCGTCGGCAAAGTCGATGCGCGCCAGGTACTCGTTCTTGGGACCCCACCACTTGAACTGCTTGAGCAGGAAGCGCTCGGCGGCGCTCGGGACGGCGTAGCCCTTCTTGCCGCCCGGGGCGAGCATCGTAACCACTCGTCCTTGGGCCTCGGTTGCCTCGCCGTTTGTGCTCACCCCCGACACGCCATCGTGATTGAAGATGTGGATGCTCTTGGGCGTCATCCACGTGGTCAGAAGCGTGTCGTGGAGCTCCGACTTGATGCCGGCAAACTTCAGCTTGAAGCATTGCTTGGTCTTGTCCCACTCCATGAGCGACGACTTCACCTCGGTTCGCTCACCATCCACCAAGAAATCACACGTTAGAGAGTTCTTGCCACGCGCCGCGCCATCGACACGGCTGCTCGTGGGCGCACCCTCCACGGTGTGGCCAAGACGCGCCACGACCGAGCGCACGACGTTCTCGATCATGGTGCCACGCGCCGAGGAGGAGAGCGTGCCCATGGGTACATTCTCGTAGATGGTCGCGGTGCGCGTCGTCATCGCCCACAAGTCGGCGTACGCCGGGTCCGTGTAGGCCACAAACTTGACCAGCTCGTTCCGTTCTTCCATCTTCTCGACGAGCTGGGCATGCGACGCCGTCGCGTCGGGTTGGGAGCGCGAGGCACACACTGTAATATTCCCACCACTGGCCTTGGTGCGCTTGCCAGCCGTCGACGCATTCTGACCGCCCCACTTGTAGACGCGCACGCCGTCCAGCCCTTCGAAGACGAGGCAGAGCTCGTCGTACTCGTCCTTCTTGACGGCCTGAAACAGCAGCAGCCACATTTCCATCGACGGGGCGTAACCCATGCGCGCATTCTTGACCTCGATTCGACGTGTCGTGAGGTCTCCGCCCTCGTCGACGGCACGAATCCCAAAATCGTACCGCTCGCTGCCCTCGCCACGCGCCTTGCCATCGACACGCGTCCCGGCCTCGGCGCCGACAACCTCAAAGCCACGCTCGGTTGCATAGATGCGCTTGACCACGGCCTCGGCAATGTCCCCGCGCAGCTTTGTGCCTTTGCCGGCCAACGGCGTGCCGCGTTGCGCGTACAGGAAGGCGGCGTCGCCCACCCCTTCCATTGCCTCGTCGATGTAATCGGAAAAGTTGCCAACGATGGGCGGTCTGGGTGGTACAACCATGGCAGCCTCATTCCTGGTAAACGACTTGACCACCGGCGCCGGCTTTGTGGCGACCACCTTGACCTTCTCAGGGCTCACCTCGACCTCGACGCGATCACCGCCATTTTGGAAGGCCGTGGCTGTCACCGATTCAACAATCTCGGTCGCCTGAGATTTTCTCTTCGGCTGCAGCCACGTGTCCAGCGTTCCTTCCGCTGGACGCTTCATTCGCTTAAACCCGTTTTCATTTTTTGGCGTGGTTGACATTTTGAGCAACGTTCATAAAAATGGGCTGTTCTTTAGTTTTATGGCCGTTGGTCTCGAAGGCATGTCGGCGCCGGTATGGCGAAACCTTCCACTGCACCTGTGCACCGGACGACTTCCGGACGACTTCCGGACGGTTTCCGGACATTGAAGTCCGGAAGTCGTCCACTTGGTCACCGGGAAGTGGACGACTTCCGGACCTGGGAGGGCCCGGAAAATCTCCGGGTTGGGAGATCGAGTTTTGATACATAGCAAAATTCAAAAAAATATTTTCCGGCGCCGGACTCGGTATGTAACGGAAACTTGATCTCCCGACCCGGAGATTTTCCGGGCCTTCCCAGGTCCGGAAGTCGTCCACTTCCCGGCGACCAAGTGGACGACTTCCGGACTTCAATGTCCGGAAACCGTCCGCAAGTCGTCCAGTGGGTGGACGGTTTCCGGACGGTTTCCGGACATTGGCAATTTGTGGTCCCCGACGCCCCTCAAAGGCCCATTTGTGAAAGGTCTATGTCGCCTTCGTCACTAGAGCCGCAGTGGGGCTCGACCGCGCTTGGAAGCTCGTTGGCATCATCCCAGCCGTCCCAGAGAAGAGACGAATCTGGTAGGGGTTGCTTCCACATCGGCGTCTTGTTGGACTCGAACTTCGATAGATTGGCGTTGTCCGTACGGTGGATGGCCTGCACGTCTTCCGGAATCGACGACAGCACACGGGACGCAGACGAATACCGCAATAATTCCGGAAGCATTCTGTAGAAAGAGTCTTGCAATTGTCTTTCCACAATGGAGCCGGGCAGGTTGGCGCGGCCCGTGGAGTAGATTTCACAGCAGATTGCCTCGCCGACGGGGCGCCACGCAAGTCCGACGAACGATTTGACGTCAAAGTGCGCACTAGACGAATGAGCCGTTGCGAACTCTTCGCAGTTCAAGGTCGCGCGCAGAGACGCCGCGCCGACCTGATTGATCACATTAAAATTCCTTAAATGAATGTGCACACCCGCGTCTGTGTAGAGCTGGCGTTGTGCACGTAGGAGAGCAATACGAGCAGCCATCGGTCCGGAACAACCTGTGACAACGAACGGATCGCTAAGTGTCAGTGCGAGCAGAGGCGGGCTATGCAGAACAGGGTGTGGGGGCGCTAGTGCGTACCAGTTCCAACCATTCGTCCGGTATGGAACACAAGTACACGACATCGCGGCTCGCTGTAGGCCAGTTGGACGGCGCTGAAGCGCTTAGGGGCAAAGTAGGAATTCTGACAGCGCGCGGCGATGCGGTGGAGGTCGAGTGGGAGTGTGATTCCCGAACCGTCAACCGGAATTGCCTCGGCAAGCTGTGAAAAACATGATAGTGTCAGCAAAGATAACCAAACTGGCTTAATGTAGCATACCGTAACGACGTTGACAAGCCTCGGTACGTAGTGCAAAAATGGTTCATAAGCTTTGAGGTTGAACTTGTCGGTAAACCTAGCCATCTTGCTAAGGGCTATGTCGGACGTGTCCGTCTTTTCGTTCGAATGCATCAACTTGCGCTTCTGCTTACACTCCTTTAAAACGCAATTCACGAGCTCGAGTGGATCGCGTGGGGCCGGTACCAGCTCTTCGGTCAACTTTGAGCGCTTGCTCCGTCCACGGGGCCTTGCTAATTTCGGTGGTCCTTTTCCGCTCAAAGAATTTTCCATCTGAATTGTGCTCGCTACATCAGAAACAAGATTTTGAAATGCAACTTCAAATTCATCGGCACATGCCGACATTGGACACCACACTAACCATACATACCCCAACCCCGTTTATATCTTTAGATAGCGAACATGCGCCAACTCCAGTGACACCTCTACTCTTCGCACCATTCTCCCTTTCCATTCAGCGGTCGCGATTACGACGAGGGTAGCTTTTGGGCCGCTCGTCAGCTGTCTCAACAGCCGAGCTGCTTTCGGCAAGCTCCGACGACGCAGAAGATCCGAAGATACTTGCCATAACGTCTTCACCCACCGCGCCGCTGGCAGGACGCTTTTCCTTGGGCTTCTCCTTGGGCTTCTCCTTGGAGGCTGGCTTGGGTGGCGGCGGAGCAACGTCGCTCTTGCCTTCTTCCATGGCTGTCGGGGCCTTGGTCGTGACTTTAGGCGCGGCCTTGGCATCGACTGTGGCATTAGAATCGTTGCGCTGTGCTGTCGGTTCTGGAAAGCTGAGAGACCCGATAAGAGGAGCCGGAGACGCCGGCGCAGCCGTGGTGGGCTGTGTGGGTGCGGAAGTGCCCTTGCTCACAGGCGGAGCGACGGCTTGCGACGCGCTGCCATCGGAACCTCCGGCGGCCGGGGCCTGGATGCGCATCTTATCCAGAATAATATGTTGTCCCGACACATTGCCTTTATCGTCCTTGACAGATGGTCTTTGCCGTTTTGAGTAGTTAAATGCTACTTGGAGCTCTTCTATGTATTTCCGTCTTTGCGCCGCCGCGTCCTGCATCGCGGCAACGTCGACACTCGTTGCGCCGAAGACCGCACCTGATTGGACCCCACCAAGCCCGTAGGTCGAGCTGGGGTTGCTGTTCATGCGATCACCACGGCGTTCGGCATTGCCGGGAGGGTTGAGCCGCTCGGCATCGAATGGTGCGATTGGGATGTTTTCGTCGAATGCAACGTCGGGGCGTTTGCCGGGTTGCCAAACCTCGAAGTTAGTTGGCCATTGCATGACGCGACCATCGTCTTCGTTGTACGTGCCATCGGGCTTAAGATTATAATCCCACTTCAGACAGTTGAGAGCGCCGCTACCAACCCATGGAATGCCGAGTCCTCGGCGGAGCGCGCGCCAGTCGAGAAAGGAGAGGTCGACGTTGAGCGTGACGCGAAAAGCGCTGTCGATGGGACCGCCCGAGTAGCCTTCCTTGCGAGAGGAGGCGACGTCGAGCACACGACCGAGCCGCCACGCGCCCACCATGTTTTGAAGCTCGATCTCCTTGAGGCCGAGGAAGTTGTCCTCCTTCCAGTACGCGTTTGTTTGCTGCTTCCGTGGGATAAACGTATCTTGGTCACGTCCGCGCTTCGGGTCGTTGGGCCCGCGGCGACGAGACGCCGGCTCAGACTCGTTCGTACCGCCGACGGCGTACCCACGCGCAAGGTTGGAGTTGTCGACGATGTCGCGGTCGAGTGCTCCGGTGTTGTCAGTTGCGTACTGCCACGCTTGGCGGCTGGAAAACGGAATAAACTGGAAGATGTGAATACGTTCAACATTTTGATTTTTGGCGCCACTGCCCCTTTCTCCATTACTCGGGTTCCGGTAGTCTTCGAAGGTTGTAGGGTCAAGACTTTCAATGAAGCTTGCACCGTTAAGGTCGGGGTCACCGTTGGCGTCTGTGCGCGATATCTCCTTGCAAACCAAGCCAACAAATAATTCGGACATTGGCCGAATCTTGCGATCAAACATTTGCAGTGGATATTGGTCGTAGAACGGGCCTGCAACCAGGTCCTTGATGTCGCTGCCAGATTGCGCGTTCTTCATGATTTCAGCCATGGCCGCGCTGTCGCGTCCTTGAAACGGGCGGTTTTGGCTATCCATTCCAATTTGCCGTTCGGGGCCGGCAGTTCCCATGCGACCAGCGGCCAAACGAACATCGCGAGAATTCCTGGCGGCAATGCCGCGTCCAGCCTCGTCTTCGTACCCGTTGTTGACCTGCGCAGGCCCTTGGATTGCGACATTGAACAGCCGATCGTTGCGAGCACCGGTTCCACTCGAGAGCATGTAGCCAGGCGAGTCGTCACTCAACACTACGCCGTCCAGCGTCCAGTCGTTGAAGAAACGCAAAGAGCGCCATTCGTCGGCCGGGTTCAACGAATTCACCAAAATGGTGTGGTTTGCTTGATAGTTGTTTTGACCGAGTGCACGGTTTACGTAGTCGAGGCCAGCGACGCGTTGAACGCGCGCGTGTGGCATAGACGCCGCAACGGAGACCTGGGCTTGTTGGCGATGATTCATTCGAACGGCTGACGTTACCGAGATGGCATTGCGGTGCACAAAAAGCAGATCCCCAGGCGCGACGCGACCGACGTTACAGAGCTCGTCTGCGGGAGTAACGCCTGTCGACAAACAAAAGCGTGAAATTAGAACGTGTGTGTTTGGTTGTGTTTGATTGTGTGGGGTGTGCTTCTTACGTGCGTAGGGGATTGTCACATTAGTGCCTTGATCTTGGCGAGCGGCAGATGATAAAATCTTGGGTGCTTTGATCGCAGTTCCAGGGGTATTTACCTCGCCTCGAAATTTCGGCAGTTGCCCAGCCGACGCATTGGGCTGGCCGAGCTGCGCGCGTCGGTACCCGTCGCGAAGACCACCAAACGTATCATCTGGATTGACCAACGAAACCACTGTTGCCATTACTTGACTTGCTTTGTTTGATGCTTTGAGTGCTTTGCTTATCGTCTGATGGATAGCGGGGTGGTACAGTAGGGACTCTAGCGATGGAAACTGACCGACTGTCACCAGCCAGCCAGTTTCCAAAGGCTGTTTTCTAAGACAAGAGTACCTACTGTAGCCTACTCCTGCCGTTCCTTTAGTTTCTTTTTCACTAATGCATCGGCTGCCTCTTCAGTCATTCCGGCGATCTCTTTTAGAATTGCCTCGCTTTCCTCTTTAGTCATTTCGGCGAGCTCTTTGCCGTACTTGTCTTTCATCTTTTTGAGTAGAGGTAGTAGATCTTTTCCGTATTTCTTCAATTGTTTTCCTGCCACCTTTCCCAGCACTTTAAAAAAACCACCACCCTTCGAAATGTCACCCGCCTCAGCTTCCAACACAGCTTGTGCGCGGAGAGATTGGACAAAGGGAGAGTTATTGAATGCCGCAACGCCACCATGCGAGAAACACACAGTTCCTACTTCTTTTCGTGCAGACATGCTCGCGGCGTGCGTAACTTGTTTTCTATTTTAACCCTTACAAAAATAAACCTTACTTATCTTCATTGGGAACGTTTTCAAACAACTCCGTCACCCTATTCCGCGTTGTTCAGCTCATAGTACACCTCGTACTCGGCGTCGCTCATCCTGGGTATGTCCGCTTCCGTCACCTCGGAGAACGGCTTCGGCACCCCAGCAACCATCACCGTCTCCTCCTCACCCTCCTCCTCGTCAAAGTCATCGGCTGCCTCGCCACCCGCCGCCTCGTCGCGCGCACGCTTCTTGCCGGCGCCCGTGTCAGCGCCCATCACGGGAGGCGGCGGCGCAGCGGCCGCTGCGCCGCTCTCACTCTCCTCGAAGAGGCGCAGGTACTCGGCCTCCAACTGGGCCACCGCGCTCTCGTCCACCTCGCTCGCACGCTCCTCCGTGGCCGCCTCCGCCGCCGCCGTAGCGCTCTGCGCCGCCTTGATCTTCTGCTGCTCCGAGAGCATCCAAGGCACGGCCGCCGCCGCCGCGCCACTACCCACCGTCTTCGCAATGCCTATCGAGGTGCCAAGGGTGTGTGGGCCGCCGCTGCTGCTGCTGCCCGCTTGCTTACCTTCCTCCGCAGGCTTCGGCTTCTTGTACGTCGGTGGCGGAAAGCCGGCGACGTTGAGCAGTGCGGTGTGCAGCTCGGCAAGGCGGCTGCACATCGCGCTCCTGTGCGCCGACACAGTCGCCTCGGCCTGCGAGTTGTCCTCCTCTACCAGCTCCGAGCCGAAGCACGCCATCGAGCGCGTCGGGCACGAGATGCCGCCTGTCGTATGATTGAGCAGCAAGCCATAGTCGATGTCGAGTGATGAGGTGCGCGTGCCGCACGAGGGACACACGTACGTCTGCAGGTCGCTCTTCTCGACCTGCGCGAACCCCCGCTCCACCGCGTCGAGCTTCCACAAGATCGCGTCCGTCATGATGTCGAACTTCATGCCCCAGTAGACGGGCACGTCCTCGTCCTTGAGAGGTGCGGAGGCGTCGGCGCCCTCTGGAGTGACGACCTTGGGCCGGTAGTGGACCGCGAGTCCATCGCGCTCCAAACGCGCGAGCAGCGTGCGCGTGTACTTCATGTCGAGCTTCAGCCGCTCCGCGATCGCCTTGTCCAGTTGCAGCACCGCATGCGGGCCATCGGAAAATTTTTGGCGCGGCGCCGCGAGGAGCGCCTTCATCACGTAGTACTCGGGCGCGCCAAAGAAGAGGCCTACGGTCAGCTGCGCGAGCTGCGCGTACGCGACCCACGCGGGGTCCTCATCGGCGGTCTGCTGCGGGTGTGCTAAAAATCGGTATGTCGTACGCAGTGCGGTCTGGAAGGATGTACGCCTTTCTGTCATCCCTTTCTCTTTCAGCCATCTGCGCACGCGAAAGCTTTTGGTGTCAGTTAGTGTCTTCCGTCGGCGCCTGGAACAAGATGGCGGCGCCGACGGTAGAGACAATGCTCTTCTCTACCTAGAATCGCCACAAATACGAGACTAAACGAAGAAAATGTGATTGATTTTCTTTGAACTGACTTTGTTTCGTTTGATACTGCTATGTGTGGTCGGCAAGATTTCGGCGCCGACGGTATGCAGACC
>Ga0315315_10002688_pt1 | contig 16263 bp, 15 predicted proteins | sample M140m3416metaG_FD_203699 | JGI IMG/M metagenome (GOLD analysis project Ga0315315, IMG submission 203699) | Ammonia-oxidizing marine archaeal communities from Monterey Bay, California, United States - M1 40m 3416 | ecosystem: Environmental > Aquatic > Marine > Intertidal zone | place: USA... | reverse complement strand
CTAAATCTTAATTTTAGAAAAGTTAAATTTAAAAAAAAATAAGATAAAATAAAATAATGAAAAAGTTTTATATCTTAATATTTATTTGGATTTTTTTTCCATTACATGCTATTTCGGAAGAAACTTTTCTTTCGCTAAAAAAGGATAAAGTTAATGTAAGATATGGCCCAAGTTTTGAGTCGCCAATCAAGTTTGTATATAAAAAAATTAATCTACCAATTAAACAAATTGATAAAAAAGAAAATTGGAGAAGAATAATTGATGCTAAGAATAATAGCGGATGGATTCACTGGTCACAATTAAAAAAAGTAAATTCAATAATTCCTCTTGAAGACAAAATATTATTTAATAAACCATCAAAATTTTCAAAACCTTTAGCCAAGATTAAAAAAGGAAGAATTTTAGTTTTACAAAAATGCGATGGTATATGGTGTAAAATAAAAACTGATAACTTCAAAGGTTGGATAAAAACTAATAATATCTGGGGACTAACTAATTAAAATCTGATGCTAGAGAATCAATTACAACGTCGTTAAGCTTCGTTAAATGAGAATATTCATCGTGATCGATGCCTAATTCGATCTGGTTTGAACCTGATTTAAATTTTTTTATTTGATCATCGTTAAATTTAAAATGAATAAATTGAACAGATGAAGCTTTTCCTTCTGAAGAAGTTCTGTCCACATCAGTCTCTGGAACAGCTTTAATTAATTCTCCATCTATTTTCATATATACTTTTTCTTCAATGCCACCCACTTTACCTAGAAAAGTTGCTCTAGAAACTGGATTATCTATTTCAAACATTAGTGTAGCTATAAGTTCTTTACCATTAGGAATTAAAGGATTATATGCTGTAAGTTCATCGTTTAATTGTTCATCTCCACCTTTTTCAATGTAAAGCATTTCCTGAACTTGAGCCAACATTGTTTCATAATTTTCAAAATAAAATGTTGCATAAGGTCCTAATGAAATTCTTCTGTTTTTTTTAAATTCAACAATATTTTTTCTTAATTCTTTTCTCTGCTTCGTATAGATATCTAATGGCATGATATCATTCTTTTGAATTTCTCTTTTTTCTTTAGGCATAATTATAATCTATAACTTTTGGCAATTAATTCGATGGGATGTACTGCCTCATCATTTGAAATATTTGTATCAGCCTCCAACTGTTTTAAATGTTTACCAGCTAACGGGCAATCTGAAGCCATATACTTATTATTTTTATTTTTTATTTGTCTTGCAGTTGGTCTTCCTACTTTTTTGGCTAAGTCGTGCGTTTCTTTCATTACTCCAAATGTTCCTCCATGGCCTGCGCATCTTTCCACTACATCTATTTTTACATTAGGTATTAATTTCAGCATGTCTCTGGCCTTAATGCCCATATTTTGTGCCCTAGCGTGGCAAGCATGATGAACTGTTATTCCACCATCAATTTCACTTAGACCTTCGACTAAACCTTCGTTCTTTGATATGTCGACTATATACTCATCAATATCCATAATATTTTTTGATAATTTTTTTATATTTACATCATTAGGTAATAACAATGGCCACTCAAACTTTAACATTAATCCACAACTAGCAGTAAGAGTTATCACTTTATATCCTTTATCAACCCATTCTAACAAATCTTTGGAAACTTTTTTTGCTTGTTCAACAACTTTTTGTAGATCTGCTTGTTCTAAAAAAGGCATTCCACAACATCCAGGATAAGCTTCTTGGACTTCTACACCATTTTTTTTAAGTACTTTTAAAGCTGCAACACCTGTATTTTTTTTATTAAAATTAACAAAACAAGTGGTGTAAATTACTACCTTTCTATCTTTGTTTGAAGTCTCAAAATTTATTTTGTCTTTATTTTTTTTAAAAAAATTTGAAAAAGTTTCTGAGTTATATTTTGGAAGTTGAACTCTTTTATCAATTCCAGCAACTATTTCTAAAATTTTTCTAAAAAATTTATTTTTAATATTTGATACCCAATTAACAAATTTTGAAAGCATGACACCAATTTTAGCATTTCTATCTATTTGAGCTAATTGTCTAGGTATACTTGGTAGTTTTCCTAATTTTTTTTGAGCCGTTCTATATCTCAACATTAAGTGAGGAAAATCTAAATCAAAATCGTGTGGTGGCACATAAGGACATTTGGTCATAAAGCACATATCACACAGGGTACATGCGTCTACAACTGCCTCAAATTGCTTACTTTTTAGACTTTCGACATCTTCATTTTCAGACTCATCAATCATGTCAAATAATTTAGGAAAAGAATCACATAAATTAAAGCATCTTCTGCAACCATGGCAAATATCAAACACTCTTCTCATTTCTGCATCTAGTTTTTCTGGATTCAAAAAATCAGGATGTTCAAAATCTATAGGATGCCTTATAGGTGCTTCTGTGCTTCCTTCTTTGTTCATATAATAAAACTTGAAATTTGAGTAATTTTAGTGGGCACTGAAGTTGCCCACTAATTTATTTTTTTAGCTAATAGATTCTAAAGTTTTTTGGAATTTACCAGCGTGTGATTTTTCAGCTTTTGCTAAAGTTTCAAACCAATCAGCAATTTCTTCAAAACCTTCTTCTCTAGCAGTTTTTGCCATACCAGGATACATGTCTGTATATTCATGCGTTTCACCTTGCACTGCTGATGCTAGATTAGCTTTAGTTTCACCAATTGGTAAACCAGTAGCTGGATCACCCACTTCTTCTAAATATTCTAAGTGACCATGAGCGTGTCCTGTTTCACCCTCTGCTGTTGATCTAAATACTGATGCAACATCATTGTATCCTTCAATGTCTGCTTTTTGAGCGAAGTAAAGATATCTTCTGTTTGCTTGGCTCTCACCAGCAAATGCTGCTTCTAGATTTTCTTTTGTTTTTGTTCCTTTTAATGACATTTTTGTCTCCTCATTGTTATATTCAATATATAATTATTCTAAACTATATGTCAACAGTTTAGAATTATTATAATATAGTTTTTAAGTTATTGAAATTATTGTATTAATTGTGATTTTGATTATCAGTCGCAACTTTAATTAAAACTTCAATCGAATTAATTTTTTTTCCTGTAATATTTTTTTTTACATTAGGTGTTTCAATACTATCATCATTGCAGTCAATTAACTCATTTGTATCTTCATCAAAAAAATGATGGTGATTGGATATATTTGTATCAAAATAACTTTTATCGCTATTAATAGAGATTTCTTTTAGATACCCTTTTTTTTTAAATGCATGAACTGTGTTGTAAACAGTTGCTAAAGATATTTTTTCATTAAGTTGGTTTGAAATATTCTTTACAAGATCATTTATAGTAAAATGAAAAGTTTTTTCTCTATTAAATAAAACTTCACAAATTTTAAGTCTTTGTTTCGTGGGTCTTAATCCTGATGACCTTAATTTTTCAGTAAATTCAGTGTTTTTTAACATTCTTTTTTATAATAATTCTAAACTATATGTATATTATAATTAAATAAAATCAAGTATTAAAGGTGTTCAATTTTATGAAAAAAAATTCCTTCTCTTATGATGAATTAATAAGCTGCGGGAATGGTGTACTTTTTGGTTCAGGTAATGCAAAATTACCACTTCCACCTATGCTGATGTTTGATAGAATTACAGATATTAATGAGGATAAAGGAGCTTTTAAAAAAGGATCTTTAATAGCTGAGCTAGATATTAAAAAAGATCTTTGGTTTTTTGATTGTCACTTTAAAGAAGACCCTGTGATGCCTGGTTGTTTGGGTCTCGATGCAATGTGGCAGTTAGTTGGTTTTTATCTGGGCTGGATAGGAAATCCTGGTAAGGGTAGGGCGCTAGGAGTTGGTGCTGTTAAATTTACTGGTGAAGTATTGCAAGACGTAAAATTAGTTAAATATGAAATTGATATGAAAAAAATTATGTCACCTGGTGGAACTACAGTAGGATTAGCAAATGGTGTAGTTTTTGCAGATAATAAAAAAATATACTCTGCAGACAGCTTAAAAGTAGGATTATTTAAATAATGAGAAGAGTGGTAATAACAGGATTGGGAATTGTTTCTTGCTTAGGAAATAATCAAGAAGAAGTTCATCAATCACTATTAAATTCAAAATCTGGTATTTCATACTCAGATGAGTACAAAGAACATAATCTTAAAAGTCATGTACATGGTAAACCAAATATAAAACTTGAAGATCACATAGATAGAAAAACTATAAGATTTATGGGATCAGGATCAGCGTATAATTACATTGCAATGAAAGAAGCAATCAAAGATTCTGGATTAGAAGAAAATGAAGTAAGTAATTTTAAAACAGGAATTGTGATGGGTTCTGGTGGACCTTCAATTGAAAATGTAATTTTAGCGGCAGACAAAACAAGAGCTAAAACTCCAAAGTTAATGGGACCATTTATTGTACCAAGAACTATGGCTAGTACAGCTTCTGCAACTCTAGCTGTCCCTTTTAAAATCAAAGGAACGAATTACACAATGAGTTCAGCTTGTGCAACAAGTGGTCACTGTATCGGAAATTCAATGGAATTGATTCAAATGGGTAAACAAGATGTTGTGTTTGCTGGGGGTAGTGAAGAAATTCATTGGGCTATGACTGCCATGTTTGATGCCATGACTGCTTTATCATCAAAATATAATGATGCACCAGAAACAGCATCGAGGGCGTATGATAAAACTAGAGATGGTTTTGTAATTGCTGGAGGCGGTGGAGTATTAGTCCTTGAGGAATATGAACATGCTAAGGCAAGAGGGGCAAAAATATACGCGGAATTAACTGGTTATGGAGCAACTTCAGATGGATATGATATGGTAGCACCATCAGGTGAGGGAGCTGTAAGATGTATGAAAATGGCAATGGCTACTGTCAAAAATAAAATTGATTACATTAATACTCATGGAACATCTACTCCTGTGGGAGATATTACAGAATTAAATGCTGTTAAAGAAACTTTTGGAGAAAATATTCCAAAAATTAGTTCGACTAAATCTTTATCAGGACATCCTTTGGGTGCTGCGTCAGTGCATGAAGCGATTTATTGTTTGATAATGATGAAGAATAACTTCATAACTGGTTCAGCGAATATTAACGAAATGGATGAGGAAGCTAAAAAATTTCCAATAATTGCTAAAACAAAAACTGGAGCAATTTTGAATACGGTAATGTCTAATAGTTTTGGTTTTGGCGGAACCAATGCTGCTTTAATTTTTGAAAAGGTTTAATTATGAGTTTAATGAAGGGTAAAAAAGGATTAATCATGGGTGTTGCCAATGAAAGATCTATTGCATGGGGAATTTCTCAAAAACTAGCTGAGGCAGGTGCAGAACTAGCTTTTACTTACTTAGGTGATGCTTTAAAAAAAAGGGTAATACCTTTAGCAGAAAAATTAAATTCAAAAGTAACATTCAGTTGTGATGTTGAAAAAAAAGAAGAAGTAGTAAAATTATTTGATGATATTAAATCTCAATGGGGTGAAATTGATTTTGTAGTTCACGCTGTAGCATTTTCAGATAAATCAGAACTATCAGGTGAATATCTAAATACAACTAGAGAAAATTTTTTAAGAAGTATGTTGATTTCATGTTTTTCTTTTACTGAAGTAGCAAAAGAAGCATCAAAAATAATGAAACAGGGTGGAAGTCTTCTAACTTTAACTTACGAGTCTAATAAAGCTATTCCAAATTATAATGTAATGGGCATATGTAAATCTGCTCTTGAAGCAAGTGTTAAGTATTTAGCAAGAGATCTAGGTGCTAAAGGCATGAGAGTTAATGCTATTAGTGCAGGACCTATTAAAACATTAGCAGCTTCAGCTATTGGTGACGCAAAATTTCTTTATAAGTGGAATGAAGATCATTCTTTCTTAAAAAGAAATGTAGATATACATGATGTTGGGAATTCAGCATTATATCTATTAAGTAATCTTGCAAACGGTGTTACAGGTGAAATTCACTATGTAGATGCTGGATATAATAAAGTTGGAATGCCAGACCCAAAAAATATTTCCTAAAACAATTCAAGCTTTAAAAATATTTGCTATTTTAAACTTACTTTTTGATGGATAAATCTTTTCGACTTTAGTTTGGTAAAATAAAGTTCTAATTTTAAAAAAATTCTTTTTAAACTTGTTTTTATTAAAAATCATATGATGATAAGAGAAAATACAATATAAATTTTCTATCTTTACTAGATCATATATGTCTTTTTCAAATAAAAATTCCCCTCCCTCAATATCAATTTTTAAAATTTTAATTTTTAAATTAAAATCATTTTTTTTTATTTTATTTATTTCTTTTAAAAAGTTTTTAAGTTCTATTTTAATTTTTTTTGTATTTAGTTTATTTTTATAATTTATCAATCCGCTTTCAGATTTTCCAAAATCATCTGTATTTGAATACAAATATGCCTCAGTTTCTATTTTTGATAATCCGAAATTATATATTTCTGGTTTATGTTTGAATTCATTGAGCTCTATATTTTTTTTTAATTCTTCAAATGCTATTTTATCAGGCTCAAAAGCATAAACTTTCATACCCATCTTTGCTGCAATTAAAGTATAGGGACCAATCCAAGCACCAATATCAATGAATATTTGATCTTTTTCTGCTTTATCCAAAACAAAACTTAAATCATTTTTTTCCCAATTTAAGAAATTATTCCAAAACGCACTATAATAATTAGGATTTACTAAAAAGGTTATGCCTTTTAAATTAATTTCCATATAATTGAGTGCTTTACAAAAAGGGCATTATTTTCTAATGACCTAAAAATTTATTATTCATTTACTTGCTTCATAGAGAGTTTTACTTTACCTCTATCGAAACCAATTACTTTAACTTTTACTTCGTCACCTTCTTTGACAACATCAGTAACTTTAGCAACTCTTTTATCTGCTAATTCTGAAATATGAACAAGTCCATCTTGTTTTCCTAAGAAGTTTACAAATGCACCAAATTCCATAATCTTCATAACTTTACCTGAATAAATTTTATTTAGTTCAGCTTTTGCAGTGATGTCTTTAATAAACTGCATAGCGATATTTCTAGACTCTTCGTCTGGAGCAGCAACTGTTACAACACCTTCATCATTCACATCAACTTTTGCACCTGATTTTTCAACAATCTCTCTGATTGTTGCACCACCTTTTCCAATAACCGCCGCAATATCTTTTTTATCAACAGTTATCTGTTCCATTTTTGGAGTATGTTGTCCAACATCAGCTCTTGATTCACTTAAAGCTTTATTCATTTCACCTAAGATATGAACTCTTCCATCTTTAGCCTGCTTTAAAGCCTGCTCCATGATTTCAAAAGTAATACCAGTAATCTTGATATCCATTTGAAGAGAAGTAATTCCATCTTTGGTTCCAGCAACTTTAAAGTCCATATCTCCTAAGTGATCTTCATCACCTAAAATATCTGATAGAACACTAAAATCATCACCTTCTTTAATTAAACCCATTGCAATACCTGCAACTGGTTCTTTGATCGGGACACCAGCATCCATTAACGCTAGCGATGCTCCACAAACAGTAGCCATTGAAGAAGAACCGTTAGACTCAGTAATTTCTGATACTATTCTAAAAGTGTATGGAAAAGCCTCTTTTGAAGGTAGTGAAGAGTTAATTGCTCTCCATGCTAATTTTCCATGACCAACCTCACGTCTTCCTGTTCCAATTCTTCCAGTTTCACCAACTGAAAAAGGAGGAAAGTTATAATGAAGCATAAATCTTTCTCTGGACTGTCCATCTAGACTTTCTATTCTTTGTTCATCATCAGAAGTACCTAAAGTGGTAACTACAATTGCTTGTGTTTCGCCTCTAGTAAATAATGCTGAACCATGAGTTCTTGGTAAAACACCAACTTCACACTCAATAGCTCTTACATCAGCTAAACCTCTACCATCAATTCTTTTTTTGTTCTTAAGAATATCAGTTCTAACAATTTTCTTTTCAAGACTTTTTAACTCATCATTAACATCAAAATCAGAGTAATTTTCATCATCAGCAAAGAGCTGCTTAGCTTTTTCAGATATTTCTGAAATTTGATTTGATCTATCTTGCTTATCTATTGTCCCAAAAGCTTTGGTTAAATCTTTAGTAAATTCACTCTCAAGTTTTTTCTTAACTTCAGATAAATCTTTCTTTTCAACCGTCCACTCTGGCTTTCTACATTCTTTAGCTAACTCCTCAATCATTTTGATTACTGGAACAAAGCCCTCATGACCAAATTTAACTGCAGCTAACATTATTTCTTCAGATAAACCTGATGTTTCTGATTCTACCATAAGCACGGCATCTTTAGTACCAGCTACAACTAAATCTAAACTTGAGTTTTCTAATTGAGCTTTTGATGGGTTAAGAATGTAATTACCATCAACATAACCAACTCTTGAAGCCCCTACTGGACCCATAAATGGCATTCCTGAAATAGCTAAAGCTGCAGATGAAGCATTAATTGCTAAAATATCTGGTTGGTTTTCTTTGTCATATGAAATTACGGTTGGTAACAACTGAACCTCATTTTTAAATTCACCAGGAAACAAAGGTCTGATAGGTCTATCAATTAATCTTGAGATTAATTGTTCACTTTCAGTTGGTCTTGCTTCTCTTTTAAAAAATCCACCTGGAATTTTACCACCTGCATAATATTTTTCTTGGTAGTTTACTGATAGCGGAAAATAATCCATATCTGGATTTACTTTCTTTGCTCCTACCACTGTTGCTAAAATAACTGTTTCACCACATGTTGCTATTATTGCACCGTCTGCTTGTCTTGCTACTTTACCTGTTTCTAAACTTATCTTCTTTCCTGCTACTTCAATTTCCTTCTTGTATACTTTAAACATTTCATTTCCATTTCGTTTCGTTCCATTTCATTCTATCTATTTTGATTTCTACTTTCTTAAATTCAATTTCGACAGTACATTTTTGTAAGAGTCTACCTTATTTTTTTTAAGGTAATCCAACAATTTTTTTCGTCTATTGACAGCTCTCAACAATCCAACAGATGAATGTTTATCTTTTTTGAATTGTTTAATGTGTTTTGAGAGAGTATCAATTTTTTCAGTTAGCAAAGCGATTTGGATCTCTGAAGATCCAGTATCTTTCTCATGCATTGCTAATTCTTGTGCTTTTTTACTCATATTTTTCCTATTTATTAGTTTGTTTTATTAAATTTTCAATCTTTTCTGCATACTCAAAAGACTCATCTTTTTTAAAGAGTAATTTTGGTAAAAATTTCATGACTACCTTTTGAGATAGAATTTTTCTTATTAAAAATGAGTATTCTCTGAGAATATTGATTGTTTCTTCTGCATTTTTGCCACCAAGTGGAAGAACGTATGCTTTAGCAATCTTTAAATCTTGACTCATTTTTACTTCCGTCACTGTTATTGTATTTGTTTCTAAATTCGGAACCTTAGCCTCATTTTTTATAAAAATCATGCTTAAAGACTGCTTAATCATCTCACCAACTCTTAACTGTCTTTGAGAAACTGGTTTTCCTATTCTATCAGCCATTATATCGACCTTTCTTTTGTTGTAACACTAAAAGCCTCTAATGTGTCATCTTTTTGAAAGTCCATATAGTCTTTTACTGTGATCCCACATTCTTGACCATTGTTTACCTGTTTTACTTGATTTTTTTCTCTAAACAAAGTTCCTACTTTCCCAGTAAAAATAATAGTTCCATCTCTTATTATTCTTATATCTGAATTACTATTAATTTCGCCGTCTGTTACTTTTGAACCAGCAACTTTTCCTGCGCCTGAAACTTTAAAAATTTCTAAGATTTGGGCAGTGCCAATAGTTTTTTCTTGAACATCAGGTGTCAACAATCCAGACATTCTTTTTTTTACAAAGTCTAAAACTTCATAAATTATATTATAAGATGAAATTTTAATTTTTTCATTTTCTGCGAGTTTTTTTGCTTCTTTACTAGGTTTAACATTAAATGCAATCAACACTGCATTCGACGCTTTTGCTAAAGTAACATCTGTTTCAGTAACCATTCCAATATCTGATAAAATAATCTTTGGTTTTACCTCATCATGTTTAATTTGACTGATTGCATTCTTGATTGCTTCTGACGAACCATGAACATCAGATTTAATTATTAAATTTAATTCCTCAGTAGATTTATTAGAAAATGCAGACTCTTGGGTTGCGAATGTAAGCGGATTTTTTCCATCTTTACTCTCTTGAGCTCTATTTTCACTTAAAGTTTTTGCCTCTTTTTCATTATCAAGAACTATAAAATCATCTCCTGCTTTTGCTGCTCCATTGATTCCTAAAATTTCTACAGGTGTTGATGGTAAAGCTTCATCAATATTTTTTCCTTTATCATTAATAATTGCTCGAATTTTTCCCCATCTTAACCCACTTACAAAAAAATCGCCCTTTTTTAAAGTTCCAGTTGTAACAATAATTGTTGCTACTGGTCCTCTTCCAGTATCAATTTTGGACTCTAACACAACGCCTGTTGCTTTTGACTCAAAATCTGTTTTAAGATCTAAAATTTCTGCTTGAAGAATAATTGATTCAATTAATTTATCTAAATTTAATTTTGTTTTAGCAGAAATTTCAACCATCAAAGTATCACCTGATAAATCTTCAGCTATTAGTTCATGTTCTAATAATTGATTTTTAATTTTTTGTGGATCTGCATCTGGCAAATCACATTTATTAATCGCAACTACAATTGGAACATTTGCCGCCTTAGCATGTTTTATTGACTCGATTGTTTGTGGTTTGACACCATCATCGGCTGCAACAACCAAAACAACAATATCAGTAAGCTTTGAACCTCTTGCTCTCATTTCAGTAAAAGCTGCATGGCCTGGTGTGTCAATGAAAGTTAATTTTTTAGACTTATTTTCTATTTGATAAGCTCCTATATGTTGAGTTATTCCTCCAAATTCTCCTGAAACTACATTTGCACTTCTCAAAACATCTAGAACTGATGTTTTGCCATGATCGACGTGACCCATAACAGTAATAATTGGTGGTCTATTTTTTAAGTTCTCTGTTCTAGAGGCTTTTATTTTTTTTATAATTTCTTCAGCTTTTTCTTCCCTAATTGGATTATGGCCAAACTCTTTAACTAAATATTCTGCAGTATCAGCTGCTAAGTTTTGATTGATAGTTACCGTAACACCCATACCAAACATATGTTTAATTATATTACTTGATTGTTCGGCCATTCTATTTGCAAGCTCTCTGACTGTAATTACCTCTGGAATATTTACGTCTCTTTTTACAGGTTTTAAATTTTCTTGGACTTCTTCTTTTGTTAAATTTCTATTTTCTTTTTGTCTTGCTCTTTTGACTGAAGCTAAACTTCTTTCTCTAGCTTCAATTTGATCACTCAAAGCCCTTGAAACCGTTAATTTTAACTCTCTTTTTTTTGTTCCAGATTTTGTAATTTTTTTATTTTTATTTTCATTTTCCTCTTTTAATCTTTTAGTGGCTCTTTGTTCGGCTAATTTTCTCCTTTCAAAATCACTCGCTGGCGGAGATGATTTTGAGTTAAAGTTTGATTTCCCTAAATTACTCTTATTATATGTTGAGCTTGTTTTTGATTTTGCAAAACCTGATTTAAAAGTTCCACCTTTTCCTGAAAATTTACCTGATTGTTTTTCAATAACGACCGAGTTTTTTCCAAGACTTTTTGCTTTATCAATATTTTTTATAGATTTTTTAGCTATGCCACCAGATATTGTTAGTTTCGTTTTTTTTTCCATAGCTCATCTCTCAATCTTTATAAATTATGTTTCTAGCAGACATAATTAATCCGTCTGCCTCTTCTTTTGACAATGCAAAATCCTCTAAATAACCCTGAACCTTAACTCTTTCACCTTTAACAACATCAAAACCACCAGTTAATTCATCTGATGCTAGATCGGCAAAGTCTTGTAGAGTAAGTATTTTTTGATCTCCTAACGTAACCAACATACCTGGTGTTAAGCCCTTTAAGTTTATTAATGACTCTTCAAGGCCTAATTCTTTAATTCTCTCAGAAATATCTTCTAGATCTTTTTGGTGGAACTCTTTTGCTCTTTCAATAAGAGCTTTTGCAGTTTCTTCCTCAATACCTTCTATTTTTAAAAGATTTTCGACAGAACTATCTTTTATATCATCAATAGTTGAATAACCCTCTGCCACAAGCAATTGACCGAGTGTTTCATCTAATTCTAAATTTTTTACAAAATTATCTGTTTTTTCTTTAAACTCCAACTGTCTTCTTTCAGAATCTTCTGAGTCTGTCATAATATTAATTTCATAATTTAATAATTTTGTTGCAAGTCGAACGTTTTGTCCTCTTCTTCCAATTGCTTTACTTAAGTTTTCTTCTGTTAAGATTACATCTAGTTTTTTTCTTTCTAAATCTACATTTAATCTTTGAACTTCCGCGGGTGACAATGCATTAGAAACTAGAATTGCAGGATCCTCTGACCAATTTACTATATCAATTTTTTCGCCTTGCAATTCATTTACTACGGCTTGAACTCTTGAGCCTCTCATACCAACACAAGCACCTACTGGATCAAGAGAAGTATCTACACCTTTTACACAAATCTTTGCTCTACTCCCAGGATCTCTAGAAGAAGATTTTATTTCAATTAAACCATCGTAAATCTCAGGAACTTCCAGGACAAAAAGTTTTTCCATAAATTTAGGATGTGCCCTTGATAAAAAGATTTGTTGTCCTCTTGGTTCTCTTCTCACATCATGACAATAAGCTTTGATCCTATCACCAGGTTTAATATTTTCTCTAGGTATTATTTCATTTTTTTGGATTATTGCCTCAGTTCTTCCTAGATCTACAATTACGTTTCCAAATTCTAATCTCTTAACTATACCACTTAAAATACTATCTTTCTTGTCAATAAAATCATTATATTGTCTTTCTCTTTCAGCTTCTCTAACGTTAAAATTTATAACTTGTTTGGCAGTTTGAGCAGCTATTCTTCCAAAATCAAATGACGGTAGAGGTTGTAAAATTTCATCACCTATAGTTTTGTCTTTATTACTTTCATTTAAAACAATAGCATCTTCAAGTTTGATTTCAGTATTTGAATTTTCTGGATTATCAGAAACTATTAATTTTCTAAAAATTCCAATGTCACCATTATCTCTGTTAATAATAACCTTAATTTCATTATCTTGTCCAAACTTTGATTTTGCGGCCTTTGCAATCCCAGTTTCCATTGAACTTATTATCAGCTCTTTATCAATAGATTTTTCTAAAGCTACTGCTTCAGCTATTCTTAATAATTCAAGTTTATCAGCTCTTTTATTTAACATAATTTTGATTGCTCCAAAAAAAAATGGGCTAGAGCCCATTTTGATAATTCAACAATGTAGTGGCAATATATAAAAGTTTTTTAATTATTCAATAAAAACTATTTTAAAAAAATGTTTGATTTATCGGTATTTTCCCAAGAAAAACCACCATCATTGTCAGGTTCTCTTCCGAAATGACCATAAGCAGCTGTTTTTTCATATATTGGTTTATTTAATCCTAACATTTCTCTAATACCTCTCGGACTTAAATCAAAATTATCTTTAATTTTTTCCTCTACAAATTTATTTTTATCTAAGTCGCTATCAAAAAGATTTACATAAATTGAAAGTGGCTTAGAAACTCCTATAGCATAAGCTAATTGTATTAAACATTTTTCAGAAATCTTTGATGCAACAACATTTTTTGCTATGTATCTAGCTGCGTAAGCTGCTGATCTGTCAACTTTCGTAGGATCTTTACCTGAAAAAGCACCACCACCATGTGGGGCTGCGCCACCATAAGTATCAACAATAATTTTTCTTCCTGTTAAACCACAATCCCCATCTGGACCGCCTATAACAAAATTACCAGTTGGATTTACATAAAATTCTTTTTCATCAAATCCCTCTAAAAAATTACTTGGTATAGATTTTACCATGTATGGTCTTAATAATTCTTTAACTTGATCTTGATTAACATCTTTAGAATGTTGTGAAGATATTACTACTGATTTAACTTTCGATGGTTTGCCATCGATATATTCGAAGGTCACTTGACTTTTAGAATCAGGCTCAATATTTTTTAATTTACCTAATTTTCTATCTAGTGCCATTAATCTCAAAATTTTGTGTGAATAATGAATTGGAGCTGGCATTAAAACATCTGTTTCATTACAAGCATAACCAAACATAATTCCTTGATCTCCGGCGCCTTCATCCTTATTGCCTGAAGAATCTACACCCATTGCAATATCCACTGATTGTGAATGTAAATGACTTTCTATTTTAGTTTTTTCTCTCCAAGTAAAACCTTCTTGATCATAACCAATATCTTTTATGCAATCTCTTACTTTATTAATTAATTCATCGTTTTGAATTTTAGGCCCTCTTACTTCACCTGCCAATACAACTTTGTTTGTTGTAGTAAGTGTTTCACAAGCAACTCTTGAAAAAGGATCTTTTGACAAATATGTATCTACCACCATATCAGAAATTCTGTCTGATACTTTGTCTGGATGCCCCTCAGAAACTGACTCGCTTGTAAAAAGAAAATTTTTTAAATCACTCATCTTTGATCCTATTAAATGAAAAAATTAAAAAAATATACAACAAAATTAATACAAAAAATATTTTATTTCCATAAATAGAAAATATAGTTGGTTCTAGATCTCTTCTACTTGTAAAGTCAATATAACCATCTTTTTCATAATCTATTTTTTTTTCGATTTCACCCAGTGGATTAATTATTACAGCCATACCATTATTAGCAGATCTAATTAAATATTTTCCACTTTCTATTGCCCTAAAGATACTATGAACTAAGTGTTGATTTGGTCCAATAGATTTTCCAAACCATCCATCTTCAGAAATATTTAAAATGTAATCAAAATTTAAATCTTTTGTAAGGTTTCCACTATAAATTATTTCATAACAAATAAGTGGTAAGAAACTAAAGTTTTTAAAATTGCTTTCTAATTTAATAATTTCTCTTATCTCACCTTTTGTGAAAGATCCAAAGTTATTTGTTATTGTCTTAAAACCAATCTTACTTAAAATATTTTCGAATGGTAAAAATTCTCCAAAAGGAACCAGATTAATTTTATTATAATTTTTTAATAACTTTAAATTATTATCAAATACAGAAAATGAGTTAAAATATTTGTATTCGTCTTTAATTGAAAACCTACTTGTTATTCCAAGACCAATTAAATGATCTTTTGTAAAACTTTCTTTGAATAAATCTTTGTATAAGATTAGTTGATCTTGATAAGTGTCAGGTATTATTCCTTCTGGCCATAAAAAAAATATTTTTTTCTCAGGATCAGGAGAGCTTAAGTTTATTAATTCATTTATAACTTTCTCTGTGTTTGTATTTTCATAAAATCTATTTATACTTATATTCGAACTTATAACTCTTATTGTGTAATCATTTTCTTTTAATTCTTGATTTAAAAAGTTTTTTTTATACGTAGTGCTGTACGTAAATAAAAAAATAGGAATTAGTAATAACAAAATAAACATTACTATTTCTTTTTTTGACCTCCTCAAAATTAAAATTGCAGGTACTGTAAAAAGACTAATCACTAAAAGGTTAAATGAGTAAGTACCTATAACAGAGAGAAAACTTATGAAGTTTATGTTCTCAGAAAAACTATAAACTATTAAATTCCATGGAAATCCTGTTAATATATTTCCTCTAATATATTCAATTAATCCAAATAAAATTGAAAAAAGAAGAAAAGCACTTGTTACATTTTTAAAATTTAAAATATAAAAGACAAATGTAATTATTCCATAAAATAAAGCTAAAAAAGCAGGGATTATAACAAGAGCAATAGGGATTAAAAAATCAAAATTTTGATCAAATGAAAGAGATATTGTTATCCAATATATATTTGTTAAAAAATAACCAAACCCATACGACCACCCATAAAGAAAAAAAAACTTTTTATATGATGGGGAGTCTATTTTTTTAAATAAAAAAATAAAAAACATACTGAAAGTAAAAAAATTTATTATAAAAAAATTAAATGGTGGAAGACTCAATGAACTTAAAGCTCCTAATAAAAGCAATATTAAAACATCAAGTATAATTTTTTTTTTCAATTTAATTAATAAATTTTTGAACAGACTTAAAAATTTTTTTTTCTTGATTAAACATTTTTATGTAATCTTTTTTTTTAATATGATTGAAATCTAATAAATGCAAAAAACCATGTATAAAAATTTTTGCCACTTTTTCTTTAAAATCATACGTGCTTA
>Ga0315315_10002687_pt1 | contig 16263 bp, 9 predicted proteins | sample M140m3416metaG_FD_203699 | JGI IMG/M metagenome (GOLD analysis project Ga0315315, IMG submission 203699) | Ammonia-oxidizing marine archaeal communities from Monterey Bay, California, United States - M1 40m 3416 | ecosystem: Environmental > Aquatic > Marine > Intertidal zone | place: USA... | reverse complement strand
CTGTCAGGATCAAGTACCTGGCCACCTCCATGGTCAACTTGCTCAAGAGGTTTCTGGAGAAAGAGGCTGGCTTCCAAGTTGTCGATATTGACGCGAGGTTCTTCACCCTGCAGGAGATTCTCGTGGTCTGCCTTAAAGTCGTAACCGAATAAGGATAGTCGGAAATCACCCTGGCCCTGGAAAGAGCCATGGCATGCTCTGCCGTTACAACCGAGCCGTCCCATAAGTGGCACGACATGTCGGCGAAAGTCAGGTGACTCGTCCTCGTTCACTGCGTTCTCTGCAGTCTGTGCGAATCGCACATCAAGTGATGGCACAGGGTCTCGTTCCGTTGCCGTCGCTGGTAGACAGAAAAGGCAGCACAATGATATGGCAACCATAACTATTGGTGCATTCGAGCTAGTCTTTAAGTGATGGTAAGTCATAATTTTTTTAAACGGCGTGTAGTAAAACCCAAGGAGTGAATCAACAAAATGAGCCACAAATTTTGGTATTGGCCAGTAATGGCACCACCCCTTCTTCTTAGTCTATGTCTGGCGTACCTAAATCTTAATAGTTCTTGCTAATTCGTCATATTCCGATCAGTTAGTGCCAGAAAAGTCCTTAAAAATAGCCCAGGCAGGGGGTTCCCCCTCAGAAGGGCAGTGTCAGTTGGACTGGAGTATGGTCAATGAGTCTTTCTCGTATCTGGCGGGTCCGTGTTCGTGCGAGAGGCCTGTTCTGACAAAACTGCTTCTCTCACAGGATTGATGAGGCCGTGCACGTTGTTCGGATGTGAACAAAGGGTATTGGCTCTCTGGCATCCGAGGCTTACATCTGAGAAAGGGGGTACAATCCGATTCCCGCAGGGCCTGGATCCATTCATGGGACGACACAGTTTAAAAGGACAACCTTCATGGTGCACTACCTCGTCAGAATTCTGTTTGTTGGCACGGTTCTTTTGTTAGACACCTTCATCACGCATGTAACTGATACCTATGCTGTTGAGCAGCCTAATATTCTTGTTATCTGGGGTGATGATATTGGTATGTGGAATATTAGTCACAACAACCGCGGAATGATGGGCTATGAAACCCCAAACATTGATCGAATTGGACGTGAGGGAATTTCGTTTACTGATTATTACGGGCAACAAAGCTGCACGGCTGGCCGGGCGGCATTCATAGGTGGCAATGTCCCACTTCGGACAGGCATGACGAAAGTTGGTCTGCCTGGAGCCAAAGAAGGATGGCAGACAAGTGATGTAACTATTGCTGCTGTTCTCAAGGAGCAGGGATACGCGACAGGTCAGTTTGGAAAAAATCATTTTGGAGACAGAGATGAACATCTTCCAACAAACAATGGATTTGATGAGTTTTTCGGAAACCTCTATCACCTGAATGCGGAAGAAGAACCGGAAAACAGGGACTATCCCAATGACCTTGTCATGCCAAGTGGAAAAACCTTTCAGCAACAATATGGACCGCGAGGTGTTCTGAAGTGTCGCGCGAATCCAGACGGGACGCAGACTATTGAAAACACCGGGCCGCTGACAAAAAAGCGGATGGAAACAATCGATGAAGAAACTGTTTCAGCAGCGAAAGATTTTCTGCAGAGGCAGGCAACCGAAGGCAAGCCGTTCTTCTGTTGGTGGAATGCCACACGGATGCATTTTCGAACACATGTGAAAAAAGAACATAAGGGGCTTTCTGGGCGAGCGGGCAATGACTATCACGACGGCATGGTGGAGCATGACATGCATGTGGGTGAATTACTTGATCATCTTGACGAGCTCGGTCTTGCTGAAAACACCATTGTTATGTATTCCACCGACAACGGACCGCATTTCAATACGTGGCCTGATTCGGCGACAACACCCTTTCGAAGTGAAAAAAATAGTAACTGGGAGGGTGCATATCGAGTTCCTGCATTTGTGCGGTGGCCGAAGCATTTTCCTGCTGGTGTGACGCTCAATGGAATTGTGGCTCACGAAGACTGGCTGCCGACGTTCGCTGCAGCCGCCGGAGAGTTCGGCATTAAGGAAAAATTGAAGAAAGGGATAAAGCTGAATGGACGCATGTATCGCAACTACATTGATGGCCATAATCAGCTTGAATATCTCACCGGCGACCTGTCGGAGTCGACTCGGGAAGAGTTTATGTATGTCAATGATGATGGACAGGTTGTTGCCCTGCGGCTTGGGCAGTGGAAAGGCGTGTTTTTAGAGAACAGGGGTCGGGGGTTCGGCGTGTGGCGAGAACCGTTCACCGAATTGCGGGTACCATTATTGTTCAATCTGCGCCGTGATCCGTTTGAAAAGGCACAGCACAATAGTAATACGTATAACGACTGGTTCATCGATCGAGTTTTTGTCCTCGTTCCAATGCAGCAGTATGTTGCCCAGTTTTTACAAACGCTCGCTGAATATCCACCAAGTCAAACGCCCGGTTCATTCAACCTGCGGAAAGTAATGGATCAAATTCAGGCTGCAAATAAAGGTAGCTAAAACCCAAGGAGTTGTATTGATGAAGAATATTTCCTGTATCGTTGCTCTTGCGATTTTTTTGTTGTCTAGTTTGGATGTTTTTGCCATTGGTCTGAATGAGCCTGTTCCTGCGTTTGAAGCAACTGACGACGAGGGTAAGGTATGGAAGTCGACAGATCACATCGGAAAAAAAATGATAGTTCTGTATTTCTATCCAGCGGATATGACGGGTGGATGTACTGCGCAGGCGTGTGGATACCGAGATCGAATGGAGAGTTTTGCAAGGCTCAATGCAGAAGTCATCGGGGTAAGCGGTGATACGGTAAAAAACCATCAAGTGTTTAAAAAAGCCAATCAGCTGAACTTTACGCTACTAGCAGATACTGATGGAAAAATTGCAGAACTTTTCGGAGTGCCTGTTTCCCAAGGTGAAAAGACGGTGACAAAATCAATTGACGGTATTGATGTTGATCTTACACGGTCTGCAACAGCAAAACGCTGGACATTTATTATTGATCGCAATGGCAAGGTTGTGCATCGAGACGATCGCGTGAACGCGAAAGCTGATCCGGATTCTGTCGAGATGTTTATCAAAGCCGTTGAGTAGGAAGGCGAGTATGATTCACAGTCTTGTTTCTGCCATAGTGTTGTTCTTAGGAGTAGTGGTGTGTCAGGGGTGGCTGTTCGCTGCTGACATACGACCTTCCTGGCTTTTGCCACAGGCGAGTCTGCAAGATTTGTTGAGAGAAAGTCCAACAGGGCTATTTCCAGACTTTTATTCATCTCCTGTTTTTCCATTTGTGATCGATCCTGCTGAGCAGATAGTCAGGATTGAGCTCAAGGAGGCAACTGCCACCCAAGCACAACGCGTTCTCGATAATAAGTTTGAAGAAAACCCATCTGCAGTTTTCGTTGTGCATGTGAGTGGTGTAATCAGCGTTTCGTCTGTGCCGCTTTCTTTGCATGGCAGGACCTGCATGGTGATCGAGAAAGACGGGCAGTTTGTTGCATCTAGTGGTTGTACCGCAGATTCATTGCTTTGTGTTGTCAATAGAGAGTATGTCAGCATTACAGGAAGTTATGATCCGCGAGAGAGACCGCTTTCTGAACAAGAGGATATGTTCCGTGGGAACGGTGTTGTTTCCAGCGGTATCCGTATCGAGGATAGTGGACGAATTCACTTGGACCGTATTTCGATTACTGGGTGTAAAGATGTCGGTATATCGATTACAGGTCGTGGTTCTGAACAATTTAACCAAGCTGTTTCGCTTACTCGCTCTGTTGTTTCTAACTGTCAGGGAGACGGGGTCCGTATCCGGCAATCGCCAGCTTGTATTGTGCTCGACAGCAGGATTGCCTCGGTAGCCAAGGCCGCTCTGGTTATTGATTCACCATCATCGGTCATTGCAAATACGCTTTGCAGTGACAGTGATAGTGGGGTTGTTGTGTGTTCATCGGATGCACTTCTAATACGGAATCAGCTTCTTCGGAATGGAATAGGCATCTGCTTAAAAGATCAATCAGAATATTCGCTGATTTATGAAAATTCGATTGTTGGTAACGAAGCAGGAATTGTTTTTGAAGGGAAACGGGCGACGGTCGGTTGGAACATATTTAACAACAAAGAAGAAGTGATTGCCGGTGGCTCAAAAAATATTTTGTATTCCAATGATGGCATCTCGGCTGACTTCATACGCAGTGCTGGAGTTGCGTATTTTAATCCACCCACAACGTCAAATCAGCATCACGAACCTTTTATTTGGAAGAATGATACCGGTGATGCAATGCTGTTTGCACGCCGTGATGTAGTTGTTGATTCTGGCAGCCAGTCGCTAACCATCGAGGAAGTGAGCAGGCGGCTCAGCCAAGAACGTTTGCGTCATCCGGATACTATTCTTGCCGTGCACATGCGAGGTGCTTTTAGAAATCAATGTGAGGAGGGGTTGGTTCTCCCTGATCACACATGCGTGATCCTCGACGGGGAAATTGTAAATGACTACGTTTCAAATAATCCGGGCGCATTTGAATTGATTCACATGAAAGGAAAAGGCTGTAATTCCTTTTCTGGCGGGCGCATAATCTCAGAGAACAAGGTTTTCTCAGCCATCAGCGGAGCTGGTGCCAGTAATGCGTTTCTTTTGGATGGTGTCGATTTGGACCTCCATTCAGAGCATGGAGGTCTCGGAAGTAACTCGGTGAATGCAGTGAGTTCAAAAGAACACTTTGGCCCATTTGTCGTTCGCGGCTGTGGTATCCGAGACCCAGGTCACCGAGGTATCTGGATGCATGTTTCGAAACGCGTATACGCCCTCGGGAATCGGTGTTCGGCTGGGGGGTTTTCGATCGATTTTGATGCCTACTGTTTTCATAGTGCAGCAATTTTCAACACGGTAACTCGCAACTCGTATCATTCAGGAATCTTTTTTGAAGAATGTGTCAAATTAAACACGGCTTTTGCAAATCTGTGCGAAAAAAATCCAGCGAATGGAATCTGCATATGGACAGAAAATGTTCAAGGCAAAACAGAAAAAAACGTCGTGGCCTGTAACGTGATTCGAGGGGATGTCCAAATGGAAACCAATCGAAGTGGGCTTTCACTTGGTGGAAGAGCGGCTGATCGGACCACGGAAAATAATTATTTTTTTAATAACAGGCTTGAGAATCTGAACGGGCGATCAGCCATTTTGATTAAGAAGTATGCTCGTGATAACTATATTTCTCAGAGTATCCTTCGCGAAAATGATGTGAATATTCGCAACTGGACTATCAAGCCCGAAACAAATGGCTTTCGTGGACAGTCAGGATTTCACAGTCCGGCTTCTCAGTAAACAATTTCATAGCATGTCGTTCTGTGATGCGGAGTGATTCGAAGGAATTTGTGTGGTTTGCTTAAGGAGAGAAAATTGTGAAACAGGCCAATGTATTCATGCTCGTGACTGCTGTGTTCTGTGTTGTAGGCGTCTTTATTGGGCAGTGTCAGAAGGCAGTTGCTCAGCAGCCGAAAGGTATGCAATGGGTTCTTCGGCAAATGGACCAGGATGATGATGGGGCAATCAGTCGCAGTGAGGCAAAGGGGCGAATGCTGGCCAATTTTGACCGAGTCGACCAAGACTCAAGTGGGCTAATTGATAAAGGCGAACTGTCGCAGTTATTTAAGAGGTTGCGTGAAGCAAGAGGCCAGGGGGCATCGGAAGGTAGTTTCTCTGTACCAGACGACGTGGAACTCCGAGAGAATGTCGCCTATCGAGATGGCAATGAAAAATGGAAACTCGATCTTGTGCTTCCAAAGAATCGTGAAGATGAACTGAGTCCGGTTGTTGTTTTTATCCATGGTGGAGGGTGGCGTAACGGAGACAAGTCTTCAGGAGTTTTTCGAGACTATCCTCTTGAGTATGCCTCTCATGGTTACGTTTGTGCATCCATTAATTACCGGCTGGTCGATGAGTGTACGATTCTTGACTGTATTGCTGACTGTAAGTGTGCCGTGCGATGGTTGCGCGCCCACGCAGAAGAATTTGCAATCGACGTTGATAACTTTGGTGCGTATGGAAATTCAGCGGGTGCTCACCTTGTGGCGATGCTCGGTCTTTCAGCAACGCACGATGAATTAGAAGGGGATGGCCCTTATCGTGAATATTCATGTTCCGTTCAAGCCGTCTGCAGTTCTGCAACGCCAACAAACTTTCGGTTGTGGGGAGAAGAAGTTCGGAGTGGTGGTGGTCGCGCTGCAGCACTCTTTGGTGTGGATAATACAGAAAAGGCCATGGGGTTAGCTTCACCAGTTACGTATGTGACGAGTACTTCCCCACCGTTTCTAATGGTGCATGGCACTGCTGATACGACAGTGCCTGTGCAGCAGAGTGATGATCTCAATAAACTCTTTCAAGAGCATGAGTCTCAGGACGTAACCTATCTTCGGATCGATGGTGCTGGGCATGGTGTTTTTCGGCAGCATGCATCTGAAACGGTGCCAGCAATGCGTGAATTCTTTGATCGCGTCCTACGTGGAAACAGTGAATAGTTAAAAAAGTCTTAAATACTAGGGGTTTTATTGCTATTGCGCGATTGCTTGCTTCGCCGTAGCGTCCTGCCACAATTGTGGAATTGGTTTTTCAACACCCTGGAACTTGTCATGTCATCGCGAAAAGAAGATGAACTAGACGTTTTTGAGATGTTTTATGCGTCCGTCGGTCCTTCGTTGTGGGACCATCTGCGGCAGCCTACAGACGATGATGCTCCGGTCGAGCTGGTTCAAGAAGTCTTAGAAGAAGAGGGTTTGCAAGCAGACTTCATTGAGTAAAGCAAAAGGCACTAGAGCTTTGAAATCTTGAGGCAGAAAAGTCTGCTTTGTGTTCTGACGACCAGAAATCCTTTAGCAACAGCTGGAGTTGCTCGACATTCTTCGTCTACGTCACGTCTTCCTAGAACCTGAAATTCCTCACCATCAACAAGAGTCACCATTTCTCCGTCACTGGAGATATTAAGGATCTCATCTCCAATCAGTATTGGAGATGATGAAAAGTTGCCACCAACACGTTCCTTCCATATGATGTCTCCGCGTGCCGCGTGGATACATGTTACGACGCCTTTGTCTCCCCAGAGATAGAGTCGCCCGTTGGAAAAAAGAGGCGTTGGGACATATGGTGCTGTGCTGCGAGGTATCTCATATACAATTTCGCTGGCGTCATCTTTTGTTTCGGGAGGTTTGAGGGCAACAAGAAGATTGCTTCCACCACCTCCACTGCCACAGGTGCCTATCAGCAGATTTCCTGCGCAGACAGGTGAGCTAACGGTTCGTAGAGGAAAGCATTTATTTTCCCAGAGGACAGTCCCAGTTTGGGGGTTGATCGCATACAGGCCATGCGCTTTACTCGTACAGATAACTTGTGCTTCACTTCCTGTATGAGCCAGAACAAGTGGTGTTGAGTACGCTGCTTTGTCGGCACCGTCACGTGCGAGTCTCCAGCGAGTCTTTCCTGTTTTTGTATCGATTCCAACAACAGTTCCCTCGGTGTCTTGCTCAAGTTGAACAATAAGAGTGTCCTTCCAGATGACCGGTGAGCTGCCGAATCCATGGTGTCCAATGAATGGCCCAAGATCAATGCCCCAACGACGAGTCCCGTCATGGGTCAGTGACTCAAGCCGAACATTCTGACTTGTTCCCCAAAGCCAATAGATCCCGTCGCTGTTAACTGTCACACTACCTGATGCGGAACTGTTTTGTTTGTGATGACGCTCAATATTTCCTGGAAAATCTTGTTGCCACAGTAGTTTGCCCGTGTGAAGTTCATGACACAAAAGACGTCGTACCTTCTGCTCTTCGTTGGCAGAGGTCAGAAACACTTTTCCGTCCCAGATAATTGGCGAGGAATGTCCGATGCCCGGAATATCCGCCTGCCACGTCCACTCATCATTTGTCCATGACGAGGGAAGCACCTCCGTAGATGCGTAGCCAGCTCCCTTTGATCCACGAAATCGAGGCCACTGATCATGAGTATCAGCATGAAGTGCAGCACTGTGTCCGAGTACTATCCAGAGCGTGAGGAATAAAGAAAGGGGATGCAGCTTCATAAGGGCAAAGCCTCTTGTTTTAAACTCGATGCAACGACAGGCAGAAGACGAAAGGGCACAACGCATATAACCACAACATTATCGAGCGATGGGTCGTGTTCGTCCATCGTCGATCGCTTTTTGAAGTTGTGCTGTGAGAGTTTGTGCCTGATCGGTTGCTGTCTTGTAGACGTTATTCTTTTCTCCCGGATCAGTTTCGAGATTGAATAGCTGGTATTTCGGGACGTTCGTATTTGCAAGTTCCCGCTCAACGACGACATTGCGTGCTTTACCACGTTCGTGTCGTAGTAATTTCCATTTTCCAACGCGTAGTCCATAGTTTCCGTTGCTCCCATTGTCCTGCTGGATGAGGTGATCTCGTCCCTTCGCGCCTTCTTTGCCAACTAAGGCATCACTCACATCGATACTATCGAGGCAGGCATCATCATGGATGTGGTGATTCACAAGGTGGTTGAGGCTCGTCGCAAGATCAATGGTGCACACCAATTCGTCTGACACGCCTGGGCTAATAGTGCCCGGCCAACATGTAATAAACGGCGTCCTCGTTCCTCCTTCATAAATACTGTATTTACCTCCTGAATAAGGGCCAGCCGCATGGTGGGCTCCATTTTTCTCAATGGCCTGGTCTTTGTAGCCATCATCGAGGACCGGGCCATTATCGCTACAAAACACAATAAGCGTGTCGTTTGTAAGGCCTTCTTCTGCCAGTGTTTTTGTTAGTTCACCAACGCACCAGTCAAGCTCGAGAACGGCATCACCTCGTGGCCCAAGTTGTGACGTTCCCTGAAATCGCTCGTGGACAATTCGAGGAACATGGCATTCGTGTGCGGCAAAAAATAGGAAGAAGGGCTGGTTCTTTGGTCGTTCTTTTCGAATGAATTTCTTGCTTTGCTTGACCCAGGTATCTGCAAGGTCTTCATCACGAAAACGTGCAGCGTGTCCACCTGTATAGAAACCAATGCGGCTAATCCCGTTGTGAATCGTCTGGTTGTGGCCGTGCGACCAATCCATTTTAAGTGTGGCGCGGGCAGACACACCCGTTGGGAGGTCTGGTGATGGATTTTTTTTACCAACCCACAGCGGATCACTGGGGTCAAGGTTCTTCACATGATGGTCTTCAACAAAAACTTGTGGTACGCGATCATTTGTTGTCGGAAGAAGAAAGCATGTGTCAAAGCCGATCTCCAGAGGCCCCGGGTTGAGTTCACCGTTCCAATCGGGACCATTTGGTCCGCCTAGGCCAAGATGCCATTTGCCAACAACGGCAGTGTTGTAGCCAGCATCACGCAGTAATGAAGCAATCGTTGCTGTTCCTGGTTGTATGATCGCTGGAGCCGTCGGAGCTGCAATCCCTGTCCCTTTTTTACGAAAGGCATAGTTTCCGGTTAAGAACGAGTACCGAGTGGGTGTGCACGTTGAAGCTGAACAGTATCCGCTGGTGAATCGAAGACCTTGTTCAGCAAGAGCATCAATATTCGGTGTTGTGATTGCTGTTGCCCCATTGCAGGAGACATCGCCATAGCCAACATCATCGCCCATGATCACAATTATATTTGGAGTTGCTGCAGTTTCGACAGCGTGTGCGGGGGCTGAGGTGAACACTGCGAGTAGTGCCACCAAACAGAGTGATACAGCGAAAGGGGATACAAATGATTTCATTGATTTATCCTTGCCTAAGACAACGTATGGGAACTCGCATTATCTTACATGTGATCTACCCAGTCTACATGAGATAGCTTCAGTACCGGATTTTACAAACGGTTTCTTGACGAAATAAAGCACCAGCACGACTCTGTAAGGGGGCGTCATTCATGGTGACTTATAGATTTTTTTCTAAATTAAGCCGGTGTAGGTCGGATCGATACGTTCGGCTGTCGAGGCGTCGAGTTTTTCCTTCAACTGAGCTACCGTCTTGGCCTTTTGAGACACCACGTTTTTTTGTTTCACCAAGGTTATTAGCCATGATGGCGGCACGTTTAGGTTTTCGTTTCGTTTCCCGTGTTCTTGAGACCATTGTTGCTGGAAGGTTCGTTGCCGAAGTAGTAGTTGCGCCTTTGGTTTCTGAGGGAAAGTCTTCAAGAAGCTTTTCAAGGGCATGAATGGGTGAGGACGGTTTTGCATGGCGAACGGCGGCTTTTTTGTTTGCCACATGGCTGACGATATCAACAAAGGGAACATGTGATCGGCCGGTTACGTCAACAAGCCCAACCTGATGGTTTTCACGATCTCGCCTGCCGCCAGCAGATTGATCGTTCCATTGAAACCAGTGCACGCCGACAAACTTTGGGTTTGCAAGAGCCGAAGCAAGATAGCGGGCGTATGCGAGGCCTCTCTGCCGCTGGTCCCATGCAGAGGAAAGACCAGGGCTTGGCACACCGCGATCTGCTGCTCCAATATGAAACTCACTTGCGATGATCGGGATCTCAGCATTATCAGGAACCTGCCATGATCGAACCTCATTGTCGTACACATTGACAGAAAACACGTCTGCGTGCCCAACAGCTGCACGGCCAAGAACATTTGGACCACGATGGCAGCGGCATCCAAGAAAAAGTGTGCCTGGGAGTGTCTTTTCAATGGCTTCTTTCGATTTTTTAAAAAACGCTTGGGCGAACTCAAAATAAAGAGGATCTATGTCTTTTGCTGCAGATGCACGATATGTGGTGTCACCATGTTGAAGAATCTGGTCCCAGTTAGAAAAAGATGCACTCCAGGCCTCGTTCAGTTGATTGAGTGAAGCGTATTTCTGACGGATCTGCCTTAGAACCCATTCTTTTGTTGTATCACCGTCTGGAAGTTCGAAAACAAGCTGAGAAAAACGATCCGGCCATTCAAATTCATTTCCGATAAAAATACCAAGGCAGTAAGGGTCATCTTTTGCCCAGGAAGATTGTTTGAGTGCTTTGCATAAGTCGTCGACATAGTCGTCCCGAAATGGTGAAGGAGTTTTTTTTCCTGTAAGCCACCAGATAGAGGCGAGGAGCGTATAGGGCGTTTTTCTGTCTTTTCGGATCTCGGTACTACTCCAAGCAGCCAACGTGTTGAGCCCCCACATTTTCATTCGATCATGAATTCCATCTCGGCTCTTTTTTTGCCAGCGGTTCCCCAAGCCATAAAATGCGTTCAGGGCAGGAAAGTTGACGTAATCTCTGTCTCCTCGTTTAAGCATCGAGAGCCAATAGGAAGGAGCGTCTTTGGTTGGTAGGCGTTCAAAGTAATGCTCCTTAATTCGAGTCGCAGTGACAGGTGTCATTGCTTCCGTGCCAGCAAGACATGCGCCTGTAGAAAAAAAGAGATATCCTTCCGGGTCAACAAGCCACCACTGACTGCCAACTTTTTCGGTACGGAATCTTCCAGTGGCTTCGAGGTGGGGGCCATTCTTCCAGCCACCATATGTGCTGGTGTTTTGTGTGTGACCATTTGCTGCTTTGGAAAGTTCTTCGGGAAGTTCCTTTTGAAGCTGTTCACGGGAGTGAAGTTTCCCAGGCCACTCGACAGCCCGGACCTGCCCGAACTGATCAAGGTACGGAAGTTCGTGGAGTAGACGGTCCCGTTCGGGAGTTGCTTCCCACGCTGCAAAAATATCTGAAATTTCAAGGTCGACACGATCACTTGATGAGTCGATATCAAGAACAATGCTAACAATGTCAGCCGGGAAAAATTGTCGCCAGTGATGTCGGTGTCCATTTGGCTTGCCGAGTTGATCTTTGAAAATGTCCGGCCCGTCATACTGAGGAGCTGTTATTGGAAAGACAAAACCAACTGTTGCATGTTCTTCGTCAAGGGCCACTACAGAACCAACGCAGTGACGGCCCCAGCCGAGAGGTTTGCTGTTGTTGAGTCGAGCCGAGACGGTTGTGACTCCGGGGTTCTTGTTGCAGACGGGCAGGCCGAGTAAACGGTACGATGATGCATTCCACGGAGTACTGTTTTTCGGTGTAAACGAAATGGTGAAAGGAGCTTTGCCTTGAATTCGCCACGTGTCTGGCCCCCTCGCCTCGACACGCACATCCTCTGGGATGTTTATGGGCTTCATCGTGAAAGTGCGAACAGGTTGAAAGAGTTCTTCTGACGATATTTTTCTGTCCAAAGATGCTTTTCTGTGCTCAGTCGTGTTGTGATCCGGAATTGGTTTATGCACAGTCTGGAAAATTGGTGTGCTGCGTTCACTATCAAGGATGGAGGCCAGACCACTCAGCATCATTGCAACGCGATGCTTTTGATCCCCGCTTTCAATGAGGTCGTGCTTTTCCGCCAGATCCTCATGTAGATTAAAGAGATGAAGTGGCTTTCTTTCTCTGGTGGTAATGAGCTTCCATTGATTTTCCCGGAAAGCTTTTGCCAGTTTTTGTCCCCAGCCATCTCCATCATTCGCTTGGATGAGAAGTTCGTGTCGAAGCCGAGAGGAATCCTGCTGCAGAAGTGCTGGTAAGAAAGACTGGCTATCAAGCCCATCATGCTTTGGGTCGAGTGTTTGCCCCGTCAACTCAGCAAGCGTCGCGAAAATATCCTGGAGTCCGACAAGTGCAGATGAGGTTGCCGCTTGTGCAATCGTCGAACCAGGCTGTGTTCCATCTCCCCATCGAGCAATGAGTGGAACTCTGTGACCACCTTCCCAGATTGTGGCTTTGCTTCCACGAAGCGGTGCATTCGAGTTGTGATCAAGCCGGTGGTTTCCCGGTTTTCCTCGTGCAAGGCCACCGTTGTCACTGGCAAATAGAATCAGCGTGTTTTTGAGGAGTCCGTGTGTTTTGAGGTGATCGACAAGTATTCCAAGTTGAACGTCTGCTTCATAAATCATGTCGAGATGCGCGTCTCCAGCGGCACCTTTGATGTCTTTTCCTGCTAGCGTTTTTGGTGGTGTGTGAGGAACATGACATGATTCTGTGCAGTAGTGCATGAAAAACGGCGTGTCGACGTGATCTTTTACATGACGGTCAATGAAAGCCGTTGCCTCACTAATTAATTGTGGTCCCGCTTCAGATGAATTCCAGTGTTTGAATCCAAATCCTTTGGTTGGAATTTCAGACGATCCATAAATACCAGGTTCCCATTCAATGAGGTCTTCTGGGGCACCATCAAGCATGCCGTTCCGGAAGGCAATGTAGGGCGACCCCTGGATCCCCTGCGGCAGGCTGTAGGTGAAATCAAACCCCAAGTCGGATGGGCCATCTTTCCATTTTCGGCTGAAGTCAATGTCATGAAAATCAAACTTCCAAGTGACTGGTTTTCTGGTTGTTTTGCTGTACACCGTGCCACCAAGATGCACTTTGCCAAGAAATGCCGTGTGGTAGCCAGCGTGCTTCATGAGCTGACCGAGTGTTGTTTGGCCGTCAAGGATTTGGGATCGCTGATGGAACATCCACGTGCCATTTTCGAGCCGGCCCCGCCATGGATAGTTTCCTGTCATCACACTGTATCGAGATGGTGCACAAACTGCCGAAGGGCTGTGCGCATCTGTAAATCGAATGCCGTTGGCACAGAGGCTCTCAATGTTCGGTAATGTCACTTTACTTTCTGGGTTGTATGCGCGGCAGTCGCCATATCCCATGTCATCCATGAAGAAAATGATGACGTTTGGTTTTTCATGAGAAGTCGCAGCAAATACGTTAGGAGTTGCTGATAACAGAAGAAGAAGTGCGACGAACCGCATTACAGAATTCCCCAAAGAAAAGTGAAAGGATCAAATCGTCTGTTGGCTTCTTGGAAAGCAGACGAAATTGAGAATAGGCAATTTTGAGAATAGGCTAGGCTATCAGGTCGCGGAGCACATGCCCATGAACGTTCGTAAGACGTCTTTCTAATCCATTGTGATAGAAGGTAAGCCGTTCGTGATCGAGGCCCATGAGATGGAGTAGTGTGGCGTTGAAGTCATAGACTGATGCGGGGTTCTCCGCAGCCTTAAAGCCAAACTCATCACTTGTCCCATAGCTGGTCGCTCGTTTCACACCTGCTCCAGTAAGAAAGCACGTGAATGCATCCGGGTTGTGGTCACGCCCTGTTCCATTGGCCTGAAGGAACGGCATTCGGCCAAACTCTGTCGCCCAAACGACAAGTGTGTGGTCAAGCATGCCCCGCTCCCGTAGGTCAGCCAGTAACGCGGCTGTTGGCTGATCCATAATCTCGGCCTGCATCGCGTGGGTTTTCAGAATGTTCTGGTGGGAGTCCCAGTTTGTAATGCCATTTCCACCAGAAGGATCACTGCCATTGAAAAGCTGGACAACCCGTACGCCACGTTCAAGGAGTCGCCGGGCAAGAATACAATTCTGTGCATATGAGCCTCGTAGCTCACTTCCACCTTCAACGCCATACGACGCGAGTGTTGCTGCGGATTCTCCAGCGAGATTCATGACGTCTGGAATAGACATTTGCATGCGACCGGCAAGCTCGTAGCTGGCGATTCGTCCAGCAAGATCGGCATCACCAGGGTATTGCTCGAGATGATGTGCATTGAGTCGCTGAATAATATCACGCGTCGTCGCATCATCTTTCCCCGTAAGTTGTTCTGGACGGCCGAGGTTTTTGGGGGGGCTTGTAGCACTAAAGTCCGTGCCCTGAAACGCTGCTGGTAGAAAACCATTTCCAAAGTTGTTTTTTCCACTTCGTGCGAGTCCGCGAGGATCATTAATGGCAACAAACGCTGGCAGGTTCTCGTTTTCGGTGCCGAGGGCATAGGTTGTCCATGCACCGAAAGATGGAAAACCCTCCATTGTAAATCCAGTGTTCATGAAGTTCTCACCTTGAGGGTGAGCACTTGACTCGGTATGGAGAGAGTGAACGAAACAGAGTTCGTCAGTCTGTTTGGCTAAATTGGGAAGAAGGTCAGAAACCATCTTGCCGGTTTCTCCACGTGGACGAAACTTCCAAAAGGGCTTTGCAATGTTTCCGGTTGGCCCTTCAAATGTCACATCTGGAATTCCAGGTGGCTTCTTGCCGTGAAACTTTTCGAGGGCGGGTTTGTAGTCAAAGGTGTCAACATGACTGACAGCACCAGGACAATAGATAACAAGGACTTGTTTTGCAGGCATTGTGAAGTGAGGTTGGCGTGCTGCATATGGATCGTTGGGATCAATCTTTGGGCGAATAGGTTCTTTTCCGCCCGCAGTACGGACCGTCTCAGCCAGAAGACCATCTCCTTGTAGCATCTGGAGAAGTGCGAGGCTGGAGGTGGAGAGCCCAGCCGTTTTGAGAAATGAGCGGCGGTCCAGAAAATGTCGACCCTGCGGCAACAGGTGTTCAGCGTTGTTCATGATGGCTTACTCAAGAAAAGTGAATGCATTCGAGTTAAGAATTGCTCGACACACGAGGAAAAGATCTTTTGGATTGGTGATACTCTGTACCGCCGCCTTTTCATCAGCGGTTGGCTGGCGAGCAAGAAGGAGTTCAAAACAGCGGTCGAGCGCTGCCGGTAGATTGTTATCGGTGTTTTCAAGTGATCGTTCAGCAATGAGTTTCGACTGTGACATCACAAATGGACTGTTCATTAAATTGAGTGCCTGAAGTGGTGTTGTTGAAACCGGTCGCTTCGCTCGAACCTGACCGCAGTCAGGAAAGTCAAACGCAGTAAACATGCAGTCGTCTACCCGACGCATTCGTTCCTGGTAGATCATCCGCCGCCATGTCTCTTCACTGTAATTGTCGAGGACTTGCCACTGTGCATACCGCTTTTTGACATTATGGATTCTGTAGCTTGGGCCCCCGAGTTCTGGTCGGAGTGAATCTGAGGCAACAAGAATGGCGTCCCGAATGACTTCAGCCTCAAGTCGCCGTGGAGGGAATCGCCAAAGGAGACTGCTTGTTCCATCAATAGAGAGAGCCTCTTCGTCGGGCTTGCTTTCCTGTGTAAAGGCACGAGAGGTGACAAGTAGCCTCAGGATATGTTTGACGGACCAAGGTCTTACTGAGTGGGTACTGGCCATCATCGTTGGTTCTGTGAATTCTGAAGCTAGCCAGTCAAGCAGTTCTGGGTGTGTTGGTTTGGCACCAGCGAAACCAAAGTCACCCGTTGTTGTGACAATGCCTTGTCCAAAGACATGATGCCACATTCGATTCACCATGACCCGAGCCGGGAGTGGGTTTGTTGGCCCTGTGAGCCAATCGGTAAAAGCCTTTCTTCGTGCCTGGCCAGACGCATTACTGTCGAGTTGCAAATCACCAACAAGAACAAGAGGAGCTGCTGGTGCGACTTCATCTCGCGGGTTTTCGGGACTTCCACGATGGAAGACATG
>Ga0315315_10002682_pt1 | contig 16273 bp, 12 predicted proteins | sample M140m3416metaG_FD_203699 | JGI IMG/M metagenome (GOLD analysis project Ga0315315, IMG submission 203699) | Ammonia-oxidizing marine archaeal communities from Monterey Bay, California, United States - M1 40m 3416 | ecosystem: Environmental > Aquatic > Marine > Intertidal zone | place: USA... | reverse complement strand
TGCCCCCTCGGGGCAAACCCAAACCACCCGTAATGGGAGCGCGATCCGCAATTGGACTCTTGTTTTACAATAAATGATGCTCTCACGATGCAAGATAATCGTCCCAGCGGGAAAGAAACTGTAATTAATACAGCACTTCCTCTTTCCGAATTTAGACTTTTCACTTCAAAGCCGCCAGCTTCGTGCGATTGCTGACATAGCTCGGCTTCCACAATGATCGCCCCTGACGCAGAGCCCTAGCTGATGCAGAGCACAGGTACGAATCGTGTGAGAGGAAGCCACTGGACAGAACCGAGCGTGACAAAACCCAGTATTTTGAACGCTGCATCTTAAACACGTGTGTTTCTGCAACACGCTGTCGTCTGAGCACATGATTTAGCCGCCCGAGCGTGGTTCCCGAGCCAGTCACTAGCACGAGGAGGCTCGAACACGGGCTCAAGAAAAAGCACTTACCCTCGACACCAGCGGTTCATAACGCAGTGTTTCCTATCAGTATTCCCCATGCTCAACACAAACACAGAATCACAAAGGATGCCGCAGCATCCTCAGCGAGGCATTTGTCCACTGTTGAACTGCAAACTGAAACGAGCCTTCCCAAGGGAGCGAGGCACACTGAAACGGGCAGCTGACCACGCGAAATTGCCTATGGATCAGCCCATGACCCCACGCCTTCTGGTTTTAAAGAACAGCCAGCCTTCGGAGCTGTCCAGTTCGCATCGATCCGGCAATCTGACCGAGTCAATTCCGATCCATCCCCAACACGATCTGCCGTGATATGCCCGCCTTTTTACTTAACCGACAAGATCGTCAGCAGTTCCAGTTTCGGGAGACTGGTCGAACGTGTTTTTTGCGTTTTGTAGGCTTCCCAAACGAACCCGATTTATTTAAGGTTGTCCATTCTGCTAACCGCTTGCGGCGGTGCGGCAGGTGGCTTTGGTTCGTTCTTGGCTCTCGGGCGGGACTTACTATTCCGGCCATCAGTGTTGTGATCGACGGCGAGAGGTGCTGTTCGATGGCGGACTGGAACAGGAATGACGTCAAAGACCCATTTTTTGGGTTCCCTGACACGGTGGCTATAGCTCAGTTGGTTAGAGCATCGGATTGTGATTCCGAGGGTCGAGGGTTCGAGTCCCTTTAGCCACCCCTTCTTTTCTCCCGGCCAGTTGCTTTAGGCCCATCCCGTGTCTGCGATTTACTGGTCACGTAGCAAAAGCTGTTTTGTAGCTTCACAAGTTGTTGTACAACGCGGCTCTGTTAATCTTGCCACACACAGCGGTCGGAACCAGATCCTGCCACAATCACCCTGCCGGGTGGCCAAACGGATAACATCTCTCCTCGGGGTTAGCGTCTAGAGGTACTCCTCCGCCGCTGGCTGAATCATGCTGCACCTAGCGGCAGTCTTCCCCGCTGAGGACTCCAGTGCCTGTAGAATGAAAGTGCTTAGAAGAGCATCTGTTTACTTTCGAGTCGTGGCACGCAGGTCAATGCTGCCGAGTTTCAAAGTTGCCCGACCCTCGATGTGCTCCGAACTCGACTTGGCAGCAAAGATTAAACTGGTTCGCACACTCACTGATTCACTGGTGAAGTCACTTCGGATCAAACCAAAACCGCTCACTTAATCGGGTTGAATGTGCTTGTTGTCGTAACTGGATCGAGTGGTTTGATTGGTTCCGCCGCAGTGCGACACTGGGACGTTCCGGGGAATCAGGTCATCGGGATCGACAACGACATGCGATCCACTTTTTTCGGTCCCACGGGCAGCACCGAGTGGAACCGCACGCAACTGGAAACAGAGACAAAGTATTTCCGTACCGAAGCGCTCGACATACGCAACCGAGATGGGATCTTTGACCTTTTTAAAAATGAACGCCCGGAACTGATCATTCACTGCGCAGCCCAGCCGAGCCACGATCGTGCTGCCGACATCCCATTTTTGGATTTCGAGGTCAACGCTAACGGCACCCTCAACCTTCTGGAAGCGACGCGTCAATTTGCTCCTGACGCGGTATTCTGCCACATGAGCACCAACAAAGTTTATGGTGACGCTCCGAACGAACTGAATCTTCAGGAACTTGAAACTCGCTGGGACTACGCAGACCAGCAAGATTACCAAGGCATCACCGAAAATTGCCGAATTGATCAGACGATGCATTCACTGTTTGGCGCTTCCAAAACAGCGGCAGATATTTTGGCACAAGAGTACGGCCGTTACTTTGGACTTAACACGGGTATCTTTCGTGGTGGTTGCCTAACAGGCGCCAGCCACAGCGGTGTCGAGCTTCATGGGTTCCTCAGCTATCTGGTTCATGTTGCAGTCCACGGCAAGCCCTACACCGTATTTGGGTACGAAGGCAAGCAGGTCCGCGACCAGATTGAATGCAGTGATGTGGTCAAGGCGTTCGACGCTTTCGCGCAGAAACCGCGTCCCGGCGAGGTCTACAACATCGGCGGAGGTCGTGAAAATGCTGCCAGTGTGCTGGAATGCATCACAATGATCCAAGAGATCGGCGGCTACGATTTGGAGTACAAAATTTCAAGCGAAGCGAGAAAGGGAGATCACATCTGCTACATCAGCGACCTCTCCAAAATTCGCGAGCACTATCCTGAATGGGATATCACCCTATCCCTTCGGGAGATCCTGAAACGCATGATTGAGGCCGAGAAAGCCACACTGACTTAAGCCCGATGTCTAGCCGCAACGCTTGTCTAGCCGCAACGCTGGCAAAAACGGCGTGCGATCAATGCACCGCAAGCATACGCTCCAACGCGATCAGGCTCCACTTGCTCGTCTCTTCGTCGACTTTGATTTGGTTGACAACCACGCCATCCCTTAGATTTTCTAGCGTCCAGCAGAGATGCGGCAGATCGATGCGATACATCGTGGCACACATGCAAACAACGGGACTCAAGAAATGGATCTCCTGCTCAGGATGCTCAGCCTTGAGTCGATTGACGAGATGTAGTTCCGTACCAATCGCCCACTTCGTTCCAGCCGGACTATTTTGGACCGTGTCGATGATTTTACCGGTGCTGCCGGACACATCAGCCAGATCGTTGACTGAGCGTGGACATTCCGGGTGAACCAGAATTTTGATCCCAGGGTGTTGTTGACGAAACCCTTCGACATGCTCAGGCCGGAACATTTGGTGCACGCTGCAATGGCCCTTCCATAGAATGACGCGACTCTTTTCAATCGCTGCTTCTGTATTACCGCCCAAATCGAGAGCATATGGGTCCCAGACAGGCATCTCTGACTCTTCAATTCCCATCTCCAACGCGGTGTTGCGACCGAGATGCTGGTCGGGGAAGAAGAACACACGTTGGCCTCGCTCAAAGGCCCACTCGATAACTGCCTTGGCATTGCTACTGGTGCAGACAATGCCACCATGGCGACCGCAGAAAGCTTTCAAGCTTGCAGCACTGTTGATGTAAGTGACAGGAATGACCTTTTCCGTATCAATCACTTCCGACATGTCTTCCCATGCTGCCTCAACCTGTGCGATCGCAGCCATGTCAGCCATGCTGCAACCCGCCGCCATATCCGGCAACACCACATCCACTCGCCGTCCCTCGCGTTGCTGCACCTTGTCCGGATGATTAGCGAGGATATCAGCCGTCTCGGCCATAAAATGGACGCCACAGAAAACAATCGTTTGACACGACTCGCTCTCAGCCGCCATCTGACTCAGCTTATAACTGTCACCTCGTAAATCCGAATGCTCAATGACTTCGTCTTGCTGATAGTGATGCCCAAGAATCAGAAGGGAATCACCTAACTGCTCGCGAACCGCAGCAATTCGCTGCCGCAGCTCGTCAGACTCCAATGTTTTATAGTGGGCCAATTCGTGAACCACCGAAGGACTTTCGCTAAGCGTGACCAGATTATCAGTGCTCGACTTTTCAGCTTTATCAGTACTCAACTTCTCAGGTCTCCCGGTACTCAACGTCTCTGTCTCAGTTTTCAGGTTTAACGTTTCAGGTCTCAGTGACAGCAGAAGCCCTGAGGGATTAATTCAACTGAGCCCACTGGCTGCCCCAAAATCCCGTCGTCCCACGACTACAAGCTCATTGAAACATTATACCGCTTTCCAGATTCCTGACAGGCCATCATTCCCAGTCTTCTTCAGGGTTAGTTTCGACACATGCTTAAGAATGGTCACTTTCCAAGGAAGATTCACCAATCGCGACCTCGCCAAACAAGAATCAAGCGAAAAAATGCGTACGTCACACGGATTCAGCGATACCAGAGACAGGCCGCCAGCAAGTCTCCACTCCTTCTCTTTTCTCCAATCAATGGATCTCCCAGCAGCTTGGTGCCGGAATCGTTCGCTGACGGGTAGCTTACCCGCCCCACCAGGTTGTCCATAAATCACGGGACGGGCACCAAGCTCGCAGATTGCTTTCTTCCGCACTGCAACTCCATAGGGCTCATAGTCCCACCTTTGAACGTGAGACCGAAAGCACCGCTGCTGCAACAATTCCAAAAGTGGAACAGCCGACCAACAGACCACTGGATATCGCCTGGAACTGACAATCGCCGATGACAAAAGCTCACCTGAATGAATAATCCTGCACAATGAATCTAACGCAGTACGATTAGCAACCCGACGGTCATGGGTCAAAATGGTGTCCCGATATTCGGTCAACGTCTCACCTGGCCATGGTCCTTTGCTCGCTCGTGTACAGTGCACCAACCATTGCCCGGACTCATTGAGCCAGTGACGCGTCGTACACAACTCAGGTGCAATGGATGCGACGGAAAGTCGTTTGCCACTAGCCTCCTTCTGATGAATTTCGAAATGCGGTTTTGGATCATCCACCGAATCACGACCATCAACTGCCTTCGCCACCAACCCGCCAACAGCTCCGGCCTCGATGAGATTCGATGCAGCCGAAGTAGGTACTGTGGTAACACCAACACGCACATCACATGGAGAAACAGAGCTTTCAGAGATTGGCTGGAGTCGGTTTTTCAGACAAGCTTCAACGCATCCGCCACGGCGCACATAAAGGGCATCAATACGATCCGCCATCGTGATGATCCCTTCATCACGTTTGATATCCAAACCGTCCGGAAACCTAACCCAAACCTGTGGCCTCGCCTGCTGAGCCTGCTCTCCAAAACCGACCCGCAAGAATTTCGCCCCGGTCAATTCTGACGCTCGTCGCGCCCACGGTTCAACCGCTGATCCGTCGGCAACTAACAACACCGCTCCCTGACAACGAGCCTCACGCGCACTGCGCATCAATAGCTGCCCGTATTCCCAATGGCGTTGTGGATCATGCCCCCACCTACTACTGACCAAGACAGTGAACGAGGATGCGGACCGTAAAATTGACCTGGTCGCATCATTGTCCAATTCAATCATAAAACGATCTGACAAGGACGAGTTGGGCCCCGTATCACCCCCATCAAAAACGTTCGACGCTGTTCCTTCCAACGGGACAGAACTCGGGCTTTCCAACGGGACAGAACCCGGGCTTTCCGACGGGACAGGAGTCATTGCGTGCGAGGCGATCTCAACCGCTGGCCTCGATAAAAACCACGAGTCTAGTCGATCACACCAAACGCGACTCACATCACTTGCACTGCCCATGCCACCCCCACACAACCGATGACTGATTAAGAATCTCAGCATATCTCAATTATATCTGGTGGGGTGTCGAACCAGCCCATTCGCGGTGACAATGGCTCGCAGTTCATTTGCTTTCATTACAGAGCTTCTATCTCCCTGGTACGCCCATGCTTTTACTCCACGATCCACAGCGAGTGTTGTTAAGCCTAGCCGTTGCGTTGAGCGTATTTGTATTTGACGACGTCGCTAACACGGCAATGGCACAAGAAGAAGCGAGAATGAATGTCGTTTCCCCGGCACCACCAGCAGCAATGGCTGACCTGATCCTGCCGGTATGGCCTGATCAGCCGCCCACTTGGACCTCACCCACCAAATCGGAATTCGATACAACGACAGAAAAGTCCAATAAGATCGCTGGTCGCCACCTGATGCGATTGACCAATGTTTCAAAGCCAGAACTGCATGTTTTCCGTCCCACAATCGCGTCGACCAACACCACCATTCTGATCGCTCCGGGCGGCGGTTACTCGATCCTCGCGTGGGACTTGGAAGGCACCGAAATCGCGACATGGCTGCAATCCCTCGGGATTACAGCGATCGTACTAAAGTACCGCGTCCCCACCCAAAGCGAATTGAAAAACTGGTTGCCCGCTGTTCAGGATCTGCAGCGAAGCATCAGCCTGATTCGCAGCGAAGGGATCCCAGGAATAAAAACCAAACGCATTGGTATCTTGGGATTTTCAGCGGGTGGAAATGCATCTGCGCGGGTCGCCACGGCGAAAGCGAGAACCTATGACGCAAAGGACAGTATTGATGAGAGCAACTGCGTTCCGGACTTTGCCGTACTGATCTATCCTGCATGGCTCGTCGAACGAGGGAGTACCTTGATCGAGGACCTCAAAGTCACCCCCGAAACACCCCCCATGTTTTTGGCTCATGCTGCAAATGATTCGGTTACCTGTCTGAGCAGCGTTGGCCTTTTCGCTGCTCTAAAAACGCAAGATGTCCCTGCTGAGTTACACGTGTTCACCTCAGGTGGCCACGGATTCGGCGGGCGGAACACCGGAAAGCCAACCGATGCATGGAAATCACTTTGCCGAACATGGATCCATCAGCACAATTGGCTCAAGCCATGACTGAAACACCCGCGCCACCAAACAACAACCCATTGAGCCACGCAACCATGACTGCGAAAGATGGCACTGCAGCGAATACCGATGAGCCCCCCTTCCTTGAAGGTGAGGAGTGGGCCAATGCGTTGACGCATGGGTTAGCCGCCCTAGGTAGCATCGCCATGGCCGTGTATCTGATTCAAGCAGCAATGCCAACAAGTGTCGGTTTGGCAATTGCCTGTGCCGCTTACATGGCGGCAGTCTTTGGCACGTTTTTCTGCTCATCGCTTTCGCACCTCGTTCGTCGACAACCGTTGTTGAACCAACTGCGAGCGTGGGATCAAGCCATGATTTACACCATGATTTCGGGGACCTATACGCCGATCGCGTATGCCTACGCCACTGACGTCACACGAACACCATTGCTATGGGCCATCTGGATCGCTGCCGCCGCCGGTTTCCTGCAGAAAGTCGCGTGGAAACACCGCGTTAATTCAAGCGGCACCATCTCCTATTTGTTGCTGGGCTGGCTACCAGCAATTCCGCTCGCACCTCACGTCCCAACCGCACTGGTCGTGGCGATGTTTGCCGGTGGAGTCATGTACACGATCGGTGTAGCATTCCTGATCAACGACAAAAAACAAAAGTACCTGCACGCCTGCTGGCATCTCGCCGTGATTTCCGCAGCCACATGCCACTATTGTGGAATCCTGTGGTACGTCGTGGAGCGTCCCTGACTGACCACCCCGGACTGGCCACCACCGACCGGCACCCCGGACTGGCCACCACCGACCGGCACCCCGGACTGGCCACCACCGACCAGAGCGAGAGCGGGCAACGTTTCCGGTCACGCTGGAGCCGAGACAGTCCACGATCCGCAGTGCGCGCTGAGGGGTGCGATTCAACCGACCAACAGGGCGATTACTCTGCAGGTCCAGTGCTCACGACCACCTGACTGGGACGGACGACTCGGTCATGCATTTTGAAGCCCACTTGAGCAACGTGTGCCACCATTCCCGACTCCGCTTCACTTGGCATCTGAGAGATTGCTTCGTGAAAGTTAGGATCAAACTGCTCACCCTCGGTAGGGATCTGGAGCACGGCATGCTTGGTAAGAAAGTCATCGAGCTGCTTCACCACCATCTCAACACCTTCCTGCAGTCCCCCAGCGTCAGCAGAATTCTTTGCAGCTTCCAAGCCACGCAGCAGGTTATCACGTACTTCCAGCACATCGGTCACAAGCGGCACTGGGGCATACTTGACCTGATCTTCGTAATCCCGTCGCAAGCGTTTGCGAAAATTCTCTGCTTCCGCTTGTGCTTTCAGCACGCGACCGTCTGCAGAATTGGCCGCTTCCCGCAGCCGATCCATCTCTTCATCGCGGGTTTCCAACACCTGATCCACAGCCTCTTGATGCGCCTCGGTGGGCTCAGTCTCAGAAGTTGCCTCATCTCCCAGGTCCTGTCCTGCAGGATCAGCGGAATCGGCTTGGTTCATGTCATCCATTTCTTCATTCATCTCTTCACTCATGACTCTGACGAATCTGTCTCGGGATCAAAAAAGTTCTTTAAATTCTCGAGGAACGATTTCCGATGGGGCAACACTGACTCATGATCCAACTCGGCGAGTTCACGCAGCAACCGTTCCTGCTCTGTGTTTACCTTCTTGGGAACTTCGATAAATACTTGAACGAGTAAATCGCCGGTCCGGCCGGCGCGCGGATCAATCACGCCTTTGCCGCGGAGGGTAAACACATCGCCGTTCTGCGTGCCAGGCTCAACCCTGAGCTCGTGGGGGCCGTCCAAGGTGGGTACTTCAATGTCAGCCCCCAGTGCCGCTTGACTGTACGAAATCGGCAGCTGCAAGATCAAATGTGACCCATCACGCTTGAACAGATCGTGCTGACGAACGGTGATGAACACATAACAATCGCCAACAGGACCACCATCCGGGCTGCCTTCACCCTCGCCGGGTACGCGAACCCGCATTCCATCGTCAACGCCGGCGGGAATGCTGACACTCAATTCGGCTTTCTTGTTCTGCAACCCGCTTCCACGGCAATCACCACAAGGCTGGCTGATCTGCTTGCCAGTTCCTGAGCAGTTCGGGCAAGCGGTTTGGACTCTCAAAATTCCAGCGGACTGGATAACTTGGCCTTGGCCCCCGCAAGTGTCGCAGGTCGTCGGCTGACTGCCGGGTTCCGCACCACTGCCATCACAAGATTCGCAAGTGACACGACGGCGAAAAGAAATATCTTTCTCTACCCCTCGAGCAGCTTCCTCAAGGCTAAGAGTGACGTTGCAGCGGATGTCAGCGCCTTTACGTGAACGCCGGCGACGTCCCCCACCACCACGACCACCAAACAAATCGCCGAACATGCCGCCGCCGAAGAGGTCGCCAAAGGCATCAAAGATATCTTCGACGTCATTGAACTGGTGCACACCATCAACTCCGGCGTGCCCGTGCTGATCATAACGTTGACGTTTTTCGCCATCGCTAAGAACTTCATAAGCCTCAGTGGCTTCCTTGAATTTCTCAACAGCACCCTCATCATCCCGATTGCTATCAGGATGGTACTTGATCGCAAGCTTACGATAAGCACGATCAACTTCCACTTTTGATGCAGACCGCTCGATACGAAGCACTTCGTAGTAGCAGACTTTCTCGGCCATCTTCTTCTTGCCTTTTCGATGTTTCAAAAAACGGGTCGCAAGCCAGATGGCTAGCGACCCGTCAGTATCTCATGCAAACCAATGCTGCTTGAATCCGCCGCAGTGGGGTTCAGGAACGCCACTGGGGTCTCGAAGCAGTAAGGCTGCGCACTCTCAGCTTAGGAAACAACGCCTTCAACTTGGCGTCGCTCTTTGTCCTCTGCCTCGAAGTTGGTCACAAGAGCTTCGGTCGTCAGCAACAGACCCGCGATGCTTCCAGCATTAGCAAGTGCAGTGCGAACCACCTTCACTGGATCGATGACACCAGACTTGAGCATGTCAACGTAAGCACCGGTGTTGGCGTTGTATCCGATGTTGACAGCCTTCTGGCTAACTTCATCGACGACCACGCTACCGTCGATCCCACCGTTATCAGCGATCTGTCGCATCGGTGCATCCAAAGCACCAAGCACGATATCGACACCGATCTTTTCGTCACCCTTAGCGGAAGCGACGATTGTCTTGCCGTCTGAATCTTTGACAGGGCTGGACTTCACTGCTTCCACTGCCTCGCGGCAGCGAACCAAAGCAACGCCACCACCTGGCAAAATTCCTTCTTCAACAGCAGCACGCGTTGCGTGCAGAGCATCTTCCAGACGAGCCTTGGTCTGCTTCATCTCAGCTTCGGTCTCCGCACCTACGCTGATCACAGCCACGCCACCGGCCAATTTGGCCAGACGCTCTTGGAATTTCTCTTTGTCGTAATCACTGTCAGTCTGCTCGATCTGAGCACGAATCTGAGCGACACGCTTATCGATGTCAGCGCGTTTGCCGCTGCCTTCAACGATCGTAGTGCTGCTTTTGTCGATAGTGACTTTCTTCGCACGACCAAGTTGCTCGAGAGTAACGTTCTCAAGTTGGATACCGAGGTCTTCGCTGATCAGAGTTCCACCGATCAATGTTCCGATGTCACCGAGCATTGATTTACGACGGTCACCGAATCCTGGTGCTTTCACAGCACATACATTCAGCGTCCCACGCAACTTGTTCACAACCAACAGAGTCAATGCCTCAGCATCAACGTCTTCGGCAATGATGAGCAGCGGTTGGCCAGTCTGAGCTGACTTTTCCAACAGCGGAACAAGATCGCGGATGTTGCTGATTTTCTTCTCATACAGCAAGACAAGCGCATTCTCGAGATCCGCTTCCATCGTTCCGGGGTCGGTGATGAAGTAGGGAGAAATGTATCCCTTGTCGAACTGCATGCCGTCAACATAATTGACTTCAGTGTCACGACTCTTGCCTTCCTCAACGGTGATCACACCGTCTTTACCAACACGCTCGAGAGCGTCGGCAAGCAGAGATCCAATGACATCGTCGTTGTTGGCTGAGATCGAACCGACGTTGGCGACTTCCTGCTTGTTCTTGACCGGGCGGCCCATCTCAAACAGTTTCTCCGTCGCCGCAGCAACGGCTTTGTCGATGCCACGACGAATAGCGGTCGGGTTACTGCCAGCAACGATGTTCCGCAGGCCTTCTTTGAAGATTGCCCGGGCCAGCACTGTTGCAGTCGTAGTCCCGTCACCAGCCAAGTCACTGGTCTTCTGAGCGACCTCAATGACCAGTTTAGCGCCCATGTTTTCGAATCGGTCTTCCAACTCGATCTCTTTCGCAACCGTTACACCGTCTTTAGTAACGGTGGGTCCACCAAAAGATTTGTCGATGATTACGTTTCGACCTGTTGGGCCCATCGTCACAGCGACGGCGTCAGCCAACTTGTCGACACCCATCATCATTCGCGATCTTGCATGATCGTCAAAAAGAAGTTGTTTTGCCACAAGAGTGTTCCTAATTGGAGTGTGTTATTTGCAACGAAGCGGCTCGTACGCCAAAGCGGCCGAGCCTTGCAGATCGATGACGGTTTAGAGGATTTTGGCGAGAATATCACTCTCGCGAAGAATCTTCATTTCCTGACCGTCAACCTCGATGTCGCTGCCGCCATACTTGCCATAGATAACGGTGTCACCGACGGTGACAGTCATGTCACCGCGGTTACCGCTGTCCAAAAGACGGCCTGGGCCAACTGCCACGATCGTGCCACGCTGCGGCTTCTCTTTTGCTGAATCGGGAAGCACAATTCCACCAGCAGTGGTCTCTTCCGCTTCATTCGGCTGAACCACAACACGATCGTCCAAGGGTCGAAGATTAAGTTTTGCCATGATTATCTATTCTGATTGTTAGTTGGTTATCTGTTGTATTAATGGAGTACTGAATTGGGACGTGGGCACGCGGGATTACATCATGCCGCCCATGCCACCCATGCCGCCCATGCCGCCCATGTCCATTCCGCCCATGCCACCCATGCCGCCGCCCATGCCGCCGCCCATGCCGTGGTCATGATGATGATCGCCACCCTCGGGCTCTTCATCGACAGGAATGTCTGCAACTAACGACTCAGTGGTCAGCAGCAACGATGCAACGCTTGCAGCGTTGGTCAGGGAAGTACGGACCACCTTGGCGGGGTCAACGATACCGGCCTCGAGCAGGTCGCAATACTTTTCAGCATTTGCGTCGTATCCGTCGGTCTTGCCCTTCATTTGCACGACGCGATTCGCAACGACAGCACCATCGAGCCCTGCATTGTTTGCAATGGCCCTGAGTGGGTGATCGAGCACGTTTCGGATGATACTGATACCGAGTTTCGTGTCACCCTCAGAAGCCTTCTCGAGCTTCTCGACTGCTTTGCGACAACGAAGCAGAGTGGTTCCGCCACCTGCCACGATTCCTTCTTCCAGAGCAGCCTGTGTCGCAGCACGAGCATCATCGATGAGAGCTTTCCGCTCCTTCATCTCAGTCTCGGTTGCCGCACCGACATTGATCTGAGCAACACCGCCGGCCAGTTTAGCCAAACGCTCTTGCAGCTTCTCTCGGTCGTAGTCGCTGTCGGTCTGATCGATCTCACGACGAATCTGCTCGACGCGACCGTCGATAGCAGCTTTCTTACCGGCACCGCCGACGATGGTCGTGGCTTCGCTTGTGATCCGGACTTTCTTGGCTCGCCCGAGATCCTTCATCTGGACGCTCTCAAGGTCGATACCCAAATCTTTGAAGATTGCTTTTCCACCGGTCAACTCAGCGATGTCGCCGAGAATCGCTTTTCTGCGATCTCCGTAGCCAGGAGCTTTGACGGCACAAGCAGTGAGGATACCTCGCATTTTGTTAACAACCAGTGTCGCCAACGCCTCGCCTTCAACGTCCTCAGCGATGATCAACAACGGCTTCTTTGCCTTGCTGATTGCTTCAAGAAGAGGAATCATCTTCTTGTTGTTTGTGATCTTTTCTTCGAACAACAAGATGTGACAATCTTCGAATTCGACACTGACGTCGTCCTGGTTGGTGACGAAGTGAGGTGACAGGAAGCCACGATCAAACTGCATACCTTCGACGACATCGACGTAGGTTTCGTTGGATCGGCCTTCTTCCACGGTGATCACGCCATTCTTTCCAACCTTCGTGAAGGCGTCGGCGAGCACCGCACCGATGCCGGGATCATTATTTCCGGCGATGGTAGCGACTTGGCGAATCTGTCCTTTGTTCTTCTCGCTTACAGGTGTTGCCAACTTGGCAATCTGGGCGGTCGCAGCTTCAACTGCTTTGGCGATACCGCGAGAGAGAGCCATTGGGTCAGCACCCATCGCGACCATTTTCAGTCCTTCGCGATAGATTGCCTCGCTGAGGATTGTTGCAGTCGTTGTGCCATCACCAGCGACATCGTTTGTCTTGCTGGCTGCCTCTTTAACGAGTTGAGCCCCGAGATTCTCAAACGGGTCGTCTAACTCAATATCTTCGGCAACGGTCACACCATCCTTGGTCACTTTTGGTGACCCCCAGCCCTTATCAAGAACAGCATTGCGTCCTCGGGGGCCAAGTGTACTACGGACAGCGCGAGCCAATTTGCTGACGCCGGCCAATAGTGGGCCCCGTGCGTCGTCGTCGAACACGATTTGCTTTGCCACGACGTGATTCTCCTGTGGTTCGTCAGTGTTCTTCTTCGAAACGCTGTGACTTTCGCCAAACGAACCGAAGAGGGGAAATTTCTGTATAGGGATCAGCAGACGAAGCGTTTCAAGGCATCCGTCCAACTGGACGTTGTGTGTTCACCGGTGGCAGTCGCCATCGATTCTCCGCCCTGTGTAGCAATGCGTGTGCCGATCAGAAAATTTTAGTCACAAACCATTGCAAGCATTGGAGTTAAGCAAACTCCTCCATCCCTCCAGTAACCGCGGAGAGGCTTCCGGGTGTCAGCCTGACAGCGGCCCTGCCTCAGCATTGCCGACCGGACGCAGTCGCAGAAGGCGGCTTCAAGTCCGAAATAACACCACTTCCAGCAATTCCGGTGTCCTCAAGCCCGCTTGAGATGACCACTTCGCCGAAAAACAACTTCGATTGGGGGGAGAAATCGTCAACGAGTCCCCCATCCTACGACCGCGCCAGCACTTTGAATCGACCTCGATTTGGCTGAAAAACCTGCTCCGGGTGACGAAACACGCTCAGCCTCCGTTCATACAGCCCCAAATGAGAGGGAAGCTTCGAGGCGAAAAAGTGCCAGACCGGCCCCAGTGGGGCCGTGACTACGAGCATGACACGTCTGCCGAATCGCACCCGAATCGCCGTCGGCACATCGGAGAGGCCCCCTTCCAACGAAAGCGATCTACCCACAGCAACACAATTTGCCGGCAGACCCAAGAAGAGAATCGAGGTCTGATTTTAACGATGGCGCGACGCTTGAGCTCGCCGGCCACAGCGACTTGCTTGCAAAGCACAAAGCACACTCGTTGACCATGTGTCACCTTGCAGCCACAGAAATCCGTTGCAACCCATACATCCAGCGATACTGCATCCGAAAAGATTTCCAAACAACAGAAGTTCGCTCATGAAAGATTGACCCAAGCCTTGTTGAGGCGTCCACTTCCACCGTAGGCCGCCAGACATGCGGCGCCATAGCCGAAAGAAATCCTCAGTCACCAAAGCACGGGACACTTGGATGCGATTACAGAACCTTCTGACTCCGACAGCCCTGCTACTGCTAACGGTCTGCTCGACTGCAGCAAACGCACAATGGCCCACAACGGTCGCAGCGCCGGCTTACGGTGCTGCAACTGTTAACGGTGCCTCGCCGGTCTATGGTGCGACTCCGGCCTACACATCGCCAACCTACACATCGAGTGCGCCAGCCTATGTTGCGGGAACGGCAACTGCGGTAGCTCCAGCCGCTGTGGTTGCTCCAACAGTCACGTACACGACACCGGTTCGCAGCTACCGCCCCGCAGCGACTCCCTACTACGGTGTTGCCCCGGTAACCGCCAGCACACAGACCATTTCAAACGGCGCCTATTCCGCACAGCGCCCCGCGTACTTTGACAATCCCTCTGTCTACACGGGCCAACCCACACGCGGATCAGTACAGGCCAGTTACATGGCACCTACTCAGGTGCAGTCCTACTCGCTGTCACAAGACTTACAGCCTGGCATAACGAACGTTGTCACCGCTTACTCTGGCCCCCCGATCACTGGCCCTCCGATCACTGCACCTCCGATCACTGCACCTCCGGTCCTGACCCCAGCACCAATGCCGTACGCTGCAGCGCCACCGGCTCCCAAACGAGAAGGTTGCCTGAGTCGCTTTTGCAGCAAGTTATTTGGAACTGGATATACGACTTCGTACTATCGTGCGCCGGTAACTTACTACCGCCCTGTCACCACAATGAATCCTGCAACTGGAACGATGGTGACTGTGCAACAACCTTGCACTTCATACGAACAACAAGTCCAACGAAATCCGTTCACGACGGTTCTGCCAGCAAACAACACCACCCCCATCAACAATTGCCAACCGGGCTGTCCCTGCCCTCCAGGTGTCAACGCGTGCAACACAATCCCCAGCTACAACCAGAGTGCGACTTTCGGCCAACCGGCTCCCATCAGCCAAACTCCCTATTCCGGAATTGGACAAGCTGGCGCCCTCGGGACAGGTGATTACCAGGCGATGCCAATCCCAGCAATCCCTCCAGCGGGCGCGATGGGAACTCAACCGACCAACCCGAACCTGAGTCCACTCACGGGACCACCGCCCACCTTGGCTCCTCCTACTGCACCTACTGCCGCAGGAACGCTGGCGCCACCGACAGCACCATCAGGATCAACTGCCAACGACCTCGCTCCCGTGCAACGCCCGACGCTGAACAAGCCCGCGACACCTGACGCCCCCAAAACTGACGCACCCACGACCGACAGGACTTCACCGAGTGAAAAGCCCGAGTCCACTGACGGAAACGATGCGGCCAGATGGAGACTTCAGCGACCGGCTGATTCAACAGCCATGATCCAAAGTCAAACCTCTCGACTGAGTCAGCCTGATCCGGTGTCTCTCAAGAAAAGCTATGGGGTCGCCGAGCCCATTCGGGCTCCTGCTGACTATGCTCCGCCCTACGGCCCAAATGAAAGCGTGATCCAGCACGGACAGCAAAGCCGTCCCGCCGCACCTGCGGTTTCGGATCCGTTTTCACCGCCACCGGCACGCAACCCGTTTCCCTCCGCTACCCCGCCACTGCCAAGCGGCGAAGCCGACCTGTCTGACTGGACAGAATCGACAAGTAGCCCAGCACGTCCGATCCGCAGCGTTTCTTACGACAGGCCCAGCAACAACGTCGCCAAGCCTTCCAAACCCAAACGCTCGCGACACACGGTTTGGACCAGCATCGCAGAGTAGGCGATGAGACTGTTGATGCCGACACAACGATATTGAGAACTGAAAAAGGTTGCTCAGCGCCGGCTGGCGATTGCTCGGAAGTCAACCAGAATGCACGCCCCGTTGGCGTCTTCCCAAGTGACCGTCCACGCAATCCGCCGAAAGAACAGTCGGCATTTCGCCCCA
>Ga0315315_10002681_pt1 | contig 16280 bp, 19 predicted proteins | sample M140m3416metaG_FD_203699 | JGI IMG/M metagenome (GOLD analysis project Ga0315315, IMG submission 203699) | Ammonia-oxidizing marine archaeal communities from Monterey Bay, California, United States - M1 40m 3416 | ecosystem: Environmental > Aquatic > Marine > Intertidal zone | place: USA... | reverse complement strand
CCAACCAGTCTACTCGCTTGAGAGCATTATCGTGTTTTCTGATAACTCGGAAAGGATGCGTGGCAAGGTTGTCAGTATCACTCGAACTTCCACTGGTCAGATCGTATATGACCTGTTGGTCTCGAAAGAGTGGCGCACTTTCAAACCTTTCAAAAAAGCCAGGTACACAGAGACTCTTCTCCAGAAGCTAGAGATCAAGCACGATCCCGATCTTGGTTGGGTTCCAAGGGTGTTCACAGAACGCGAGCAGTACATCATGAGCTTTAATAGAAGAAATTCGACGTGATGCTAAAATTGAATTTCTTAATGGTATTCACCTGTAGTTAGGATGCTACGAAAATATCGCAGAAGAAAGCCCCGAAAGAATAAAAGAAGTCGTTTTCGTCCCACAAAACCAACCCCGTCGTATGGAAATCCACCACCTGAAAGTTTGGTTGGGAAAAATGCTGGCGAGTGTAAAGAAGGGATGGAACCCTGTTATAATACTGAGTGCGACAGATGTCGGCAAGACTTTGAAGACAGAAAACCCAGCATTGAAGAACGAATTTTGGTATTCAACAATTCCGATACTTGGAATCAAATACACGCGTTTATCCGCGATGGTAAAACAACCCATGTAGAAAAAACAATGGCCGACTCATTTATCACCCAAATCAACATGTGTGTCGAGAACTACCGACTATTTCACGAGAAAGACGTGCGAACTAACTCCGAATCCCATCTTCCTCATACAGAGGAGACAGCGAGGATGGAAATCACACCTTGTGTGTCTCACGCTCTGAGATTACATCAGATGTATTCCATCATCTCGAGACGTTGAAAACATAATAAAAAAGCCCCAGTAATTACACCAAAAACAGGTGTAATTACTGGGGCTTTTTTGCGTTTTGGTGGCCTCCGAAATTGACTTTCGAGATTTCAAAATTAAAAATTGAACATGGCTAAACATGTAAAATTTGACGAAACAAAGAATGTATCTTTCACCACTCATTCAGCGAGTGAGTATGTAAGAATTCCTGACCCGACCATGCAAATCATGCACATGTTATGGCAGGGCAAACCCATGGAAATGAAATATGGTCCCTTTTCACTCAAGATTGTGAGAGTGCCGGCAAGAGGTTTGTTTGCAATAGAACAAAGCACCAAACACGTATGGGTCGTGAGTGAATCTCGTTTGATCGAAGATCTAATGCTTGAAGCGATTCGCGACTTGTTCACCAAAATAAACACTACACTTCAAATCTGCTTTTAAAAAATGAATAAAAACAGATTTAGAATATAATGAAAATGCCGACTAAAATTTTTAATCAAAACAGAATAATATTTATGTATCATCAAGATGGAAACCGCGATCCGTCTAAGATGGGCCACATGGTGTATAATTACAAAGTCTTCGAGAGTTTTAACAAGATGGGAGCATTACTAGACGGCACGCACTATAACCTGGAGACAATGTATCGTGAGGACTACGGGATGTGTCAGACCCATCGAAATATTTTGATGCTCGATGCTGATATGGAAGGTAGCGAGTCCCGAGCTATCTCTCAGCTTTTACCATGGAAAACAATGCAACTAAACGACCACTTGTTAGATAAATTCTTCTGTGCTGGCTATTACGACAAGAAGGTGGTTAAGATACCAGAGAGTTTCCGATTTCAAGAGTTTCCTAGCGATCTCGGTAAGATGATCTTTGAAGAATTACCAAAACACGTAGTAGTCAACAAAGTTCTTCCATTCTTGAATTTTGAAGACCAATTAGCTATCTCCGGGGTCAACAAAGAGTGTTTGAGAGAAATCAGATCTAATCGCCACGTCAAAAACTCCAAAAATTGGTTCTTCGATGATGGAATGAAAACGGTGAAAAGATTTTACGGGGGTAAGATTCCCCATGATGTTCCAGAGTATAAACTCTGGTGGTTAATCTCAACGGCTGCGCTGCTTCAAGATCTGTGGCAAAGATGGGAAAGCTATCTCTACGAAGAAATCAGAATGCAAATCAGCGTTGCTCACAATCGCTGCATCTGGTACACGGAAGATGGGAGCGGTGTAGATTACGACAGTAGCGATGACGAGATGGATGGTTGGGATTAGATTCCCGAAGAAAAATCACGGAAAATGATTTTATTCCCCCCCTATTTCGCTGTGTGCGGGAGAATGACTTACACAGAAAATTTACGACAAGCAAAAGAATATTACGAAACCGTACCTGAATGGGTTTGGAATCTACCGATTGTGATGAGCAGTGTTCGTGCTGGATTGCATTTAACAAACTGCGGACCTGGTTACAAGATGGATGGGATTCATTTGGTAAAAGATTCGCAATCAACAGAGGTGGGATTGTTATGCCTGACAGTGACAAATCACGAGACCGGTGAAACTTTTAAATTCCCATATCGTGGTTTTAAAATGCTCATTTAGGTAGGTAAAAAATGAATGAATAAAAAACAAAAAGCCCGGCTACCAAGACATTGTGTCTTGGTAGCCGGGCTTTTTTGCGTTTATAATAATTTTTTCTTAAATAAAATGCCAAAGAAAAAATCAAAAACGATTTATCATTTGATAGGCAATACTACTACAGATGCTGCTGCCACTGAATATATCAAACCAGGTGGTAAAATCAACATCACAAGCCACGGTCTTGGCTCTGGAATTTATGGACTCTCAATTCCATATTATGAGCGTAATAAAAGAAGATTACCAAGATATCTTAGCGAAGGTAAGAAACTTGTGGTAAAAATTAACCGACCTTATATTTTAACATCGAGTGAACATTGTAATAGCCTAATCAGATGGAGTACAGCAATTAATGATACTCTACAAAAATTTAAGAAAAAATTCTTGTCAGGCCTCAAGAAAGAGCGGGGAGTCAAGCCGCGTGAAAAATTATCTCTCAAATTAATATCCAGTCTCTGCGCTACACAATTCAATAAGTTCTCCGAAAGAAAACTAACAGCTAAAAAATGTAGGACTGCTCTTAGGAAATTTCTTAAAGATTATTCGTCAAGAAAAGACTACGTTTGCATGCCTATTAATTATATTTTAGGTGAGTTAAGATACGATGGAATATACGCTGGTGGTACTTCTTGTGACTCTATGTCAAAAGGTAATATTAAATTTATGTGCCCTTACGAAAAAGCAAAAACAGTACTTGTAAACAAAATTAAAGTTAGATCTGGAGTCGAAAACACTCCGATTACTTTAGATTTTCAGAAAATTAAAGGTAAATTTTTGCGTCATCCTCCCATGTTCACTCCTGAATTCTTTGATTGGAAAATGAAACATGGTATGTGGGTACCCAGTAGGTACAGAAAGGGTCGCAAGGCTAAAAAATAAGAAGTTTATTATTTGCATTCAAATAATAATCTAACACGACGAATACTTACCATATTCACAACCACCGCGGGAGAAATAAAAGGTTTTCAATAACTTGTTGTCTTTGCTATACAATTCTACAGTACCTGTTGCTGTCCCACCGTTTAATAGGTTTTTATGGCAATATTTCCCGCTTGGGTTTTCATATTTTACCTTCAACATTTCGTCTAGAGGACACGTGGCTGTTATTTTTAATTTGTGATTTTCACACTCGCCTTGAACATTCCATGTTAGCTTTTTCTTGCTTCTATGAATTTTGAATGTTGTGCTATTAAACAAATTTTTGGTAAAATTACATTCATACTTTCTCTTACCATCGTTAAAATATATTAGTAACTTCTTACCCAAATTAATATCAACCACCTGGGGATCTCCACCCCCAACAACAAAACAAGCACCTTTAATCTCGCGTTTATTTTCTGTCGTTATACAACTAGATTGTAACCAAACCCACGGATTAGTAAAATCTCGGCCCCAATTTTTATCTTGGTATCCACAGGAAGTATCGAAAGTTAAAACATATCGCTTACTTTTTCCGGTTTTATCACGTAGTACGATTTCCCCCTCGTATTCGGTCATAACTCCATGAACCATCCAAGCCATTTCGAATGGCTCTATACTTTTAGTAATCCAGTTAAGAAATTTTTCCCCTTTCATTGGGTTAAAATGTTTGACTTTTTTGACTTTCAGGTCCCATGACATACTACCTTGATCTGAAAAAAGAGTTTTCCTAGTCTTTTTTGCCCCGAGAGTATCCACTTTACCCTTCAATCGTCTATTGTTAGCTGTATTTATCCAGCCACCATTACTATCACGACCGATCTTAACATTAAACGTTTTTGTGGATATTCTTGTGTCAAGAATGCTATAAAACTGATTATATTGTTTACTGTTGTTTTTATCCCAAAATCCAACTTTCATCATAGCGTAACAAGGAGTTTGTGTGGGTCCAACAATCGGCTTTTTAGATTTTATCCCCGGATTGATGGTAAAATATTCCATAAAAAAGGATCTAGGTTTAGACGGATCCCCATTTTCAAAACCGGTCATGTTATGCCACCACCAATCGTATTCGTCTGTGGCGTCTTTTATCTGCCAGGCATTCATCATTTATTGTATACCAGAACATTTTGGATTTATAACTATACCGAATAAAACAAATGTCAAACATTTCAATAATCGGTATTCGCCACGGCGAAGCCATTCATAATGTACTTTACGATCGTATCGGGACAGATGCTTTTACTAAATTCCAAGACACATCATTAACGACTCAGGGGATGCTTCAGGCATTAGAAGCCCGACGAAAAGTTCCTAGGATTGATGTAGTACTTGTTTCACCACTTATGCGTACACTACAAACCGCTAGTGTTATATTTCCAGGTGTCAAAATGATAGCCCTGGATGAATTAATGGAATATCCACAGAATATAGAAATTTGCAATAGGCGTTCGTCGATTGATGATCTCTCCAAGCTCTTCCCTCATGTTGATTTTAGTCGTACATCTGAAAATGACGGCTTCGGTGTTAAAAATGCGGGTACGCATCTAGAAAAACAGACAATAAAATTCAATAAAATTCTCAAGAGTTTTACACCTGATACAAACAAAATTGCCATTGTATCGCATTCTACTTGGCTGAAAAACTACATTAATGGTACCATAGGTGATATTTATCAAGAATTACCCCATTGCGAGCCGTTACCGATCGCTGTGACAAATAAGATATAAAAATGAAATATGCGAATTCATTCATTCATTACAAATGAGTCTACGAACCCTAACCCAAGTTAGTACTGAGATAAAATCTCTCCAACATAAATTAGAACAAGTAAAAAAAGAAAAAAGGTTGATTAAATTCTGTAATCAACATGAAATATATCAAGACAAATTAAAAGACATTACTGATTTAACGGTTAATACAACAATTGATTATAATTCAGAAGGTGAATATTCCCATTATCTCTTGGCTGAATTAGAAATTACATTCAAGAGACTCTCCATTGAACGTAAATTAAAAGTTAAATATGAAGACTATAGTCCAGACGATGATGGTGATAGATATGGTACAAGTCATCGTATTAACATTGAATGCACACACCACGAAGATCCTGTATTAAAAAAGATTCATAAAACATTAAAAGTCCTAGAGGAGGATGGCGATTGGGGTGATATTAAAGATATCATTAAACATATCCACAGATAGTGATATCGGCGACAAACAAAAATGAAATATAAGAGATCGGGAGTACAGAGAAAAAGATGAAGTGTGTACATTGTGGAATTAATAGAAATTATTACAGCAACGCCCAACACGCTTCTAGAAGAAGTTGTAGCGCTTCAGAAACTGGGTATCATTCTTTCGATGCTTTCTTTTGTTACTATTTCATATCTTGTTGGGAAAGCGTTAAAAATACAGATTGGAATATTTTTGGTAGTAAGAAAAAAACATATCATTATCATGAAATGGAGGAGAAGAATAACGAGCCAATATTCGATTCATTATAAATTAATTTATAATGAACATTGATAAAAACAAATGCGCATCTTAATCACACGACATGGCGAGAGTATGTATAACACCGAAGACCGAATCGGCGGAAATCCCCCATTATCATCTAAAGGTATTATGTATGCCCAAAGACTAACGGGGTTCTGTAAAAACGAGGATATACCAAAGAAGTTAATTTCATCCACTCTGAGAAGAGCTGTCCAAACAGCATCTCACTCGCGACAATATTTTGAATCTTGGAAAAAGATTCCCTTACTAAATGAGATCAACGCTGGAGATATGGAAGATTTGACTTATACAGAATTCAGAGAAAGATTTCCCGAAGAATATGCTAAACGTAAAGAGGATAAGTTTTCTTATAAGTATCCGAATGGAGAATCTTACAAAGACTTAATCAAGAGAACAACGCCAGTAGTGGAGTTCATCAGAGATGGCGGCGAAGATGTGTTCATAGTATGTCACCGAGCTATTGTGAGAGCTCTTCTTTTTCATTTAGTTGGTGTAAGAAAAAAGGACATTCCTCATATCGAAATTCCGTTGCATCATATTATTAGTCTAAATGGAGAAATTGGTGAGATGAGTATGGAATTGAGAAGTGTGTAAATAAACTTTCGTAATTAATAAAATGCCTGCGTTACAGATTACACGAAAAAAATCGCGTAGAAAAAGATCAGTATGGGGAAATCCTTTGTTTTGGATTTTGTTAATACTCTTGATAGGAGGTATAGTAGCTCTTATAATCTGGGCTACCAGTAAGAAATCGGGATCAACACCGACGCCGACACCAGCGTCTACACCAAGTCCACCAGGGCCAGGACCAGCACCAGGACCAGCACCAGGACCAGCACCAGGACCAGCACCAGGACCAGCACCAGGACCAGCACCAGGACCAGCACCAGGACCAACAACATCAAAATTGTCTTTTTATATTGAAGACTGTCAGCAATCTGATAATCTCAAATATAATTATGATAAACTTGCTAAAGAATTCGATTTTATAGGATTTGATTTTTCTCCCAACTGTTACAATAGTATTAATACTACCATTGTCAGGTTGAACAATAGTGGTTATTCTGGACAACTTGGAATACATTTTGACCAAACCGCTGGATTATCATGCAATATATCTACACTGCCAGATCCCCCTCAAAGATTATGCGGCGCTACGGGAAAGAATCCCAATTGTCAAACTATAACGAACTCGTGCATTGACAACTTACATACGGTAATAGGAGATGCCGCATTCTCGAAAATAGATGCTATTATATGGGAAAAAGAGGGTAATAAACTTATGAATAATTGTGATTCTAAATCTATTTCTTGTAAGAAATTTTTCACTAATTCTTTTAAAAAATACCCAACCAGTAAATTCGGAAAATTTACTGGTTGGACTACCAAATTTGATTTCACAGTACCACAACCACAACTTGCAACTTGGGACTATATTTTTTACGAATACTATAACATTTTCGAGGGTGCTTGTAAAAGCATAAATAATGGTGGTACAAAAGATGATAATAAGCATTGTTTTGTTGATTATAATCCCCTAGGTGGTAAATGTTTTGAGGGTGCTACAACTGACTTGAACGGCAAGCAAGCCGGTTGCGGTGCTGGGAAAGATACCGTTTATTGTTCTAATACGACCCCGACCCAGAAAGGACAATACATGGCGAGTGTTTTAGTTAAAAAATACAAAGGCAAGGTTCCAAAAATACCTGACAACCAAGTTGATAGAACTGTAATTTTCTTTACGTTCACAAATGCTTCCATCCCTACATGGTTAGATACGTTAACAACCCCCGCCGAGTTTAATGAATTCTTGGGTGGCTTCACTAGTACATTGAAGGCTGCTGGATGTGATAATATAGACCAATGTAAGTTCGGAGCATGGGGATGTCCTCAATGGATTGCCGATTCTTCTTCTAATTTCTGCTCATCTTAAATCTTATCATAAAATATGATAAGATTGCACTATTTTTATTTTCAAACCTTTCATTACCAAGTATTAGCACAACCCCAATTACTAGTCAATGATGAGACGCAGACTCCAAGATTACCAGTAGGATTTTTCTTGTATTGATTCCAAACACAGTTTTTATTCGTTTTACAAGCAGCATCAGAGTTTAATTTTAAACACGTACTAGCGGGCTCGCAAGAAAATTGTTGCCCACTACCATACCAAATCGCGAAATCTTTCCTACCAGTTGTGTTACCTGAAATTAAATCACTGATATTTTTATTAGACAATCTTTCGTCAAAACAATTATCACCAAATAACTTCTCTTGGCAATTTCCAGAACCACAAACTGTAGGAACAATTGCTTCATTTAATCCTAATTTTTCCTTGACAGAACCCCAAAACTGTTGAACTCCCGTAGCTGTCATGTCTACACAAGTAGCACCATCCTTTGTTTTAGTAGGTAATCCTTTGTAAAATCCACTCTGCCCTTCTGTGTATACCTCACTAAAAAATTTATCAAATACAATATTATACTTATTCTTTGGCGGAATAGACTTTCTTAACCCATTTATAATAGCATACTTATATTTAGTACCCATGTTATTAAAAATCGTTACAAAATCTTCTATGGAATGCGGATAGTTTTTATCATCCTCAGAATCTATTAAAAATCCGCTTATATCCGTGAATTGATGGGTCAGCAGAGTTATTAAATTACTTGCAGGCATTGCATTTGAACTACAACACACAAACGCCCATTTTTCTACTGGTAAGCCTAACTTCCTCACTAATGGATTATCCCATTGATCCGTCATAATATCCTTATCATTTGAATTTTTATATTTCGCCGAATTTGCCACCACTACTACCTTATCAAATTTACTCTGAGCCAATTTCGGATCCATTATTTGTTGAGTTCCAGTAAGTTCTGGTACATTATTAAATCCATTCGATTCAAGTATTAAATAAAGATTGCGTGGAGCAGGGGAAAAATTAGATTTACATGAATTTGTCAAAACAATTAACAGAGCTATCAAACAAGCCAGCGTTAATATGACGAGGACGATTAATCCGATTGTATGTTTCTTCATTTTATTAGAGGAAAATGAAAAGACTATTCATTTATGGACGAGTATATATACATATATTTTCATATTCATTTTTAATTAACGTTTGCATAGCTTCAATAACATGCTGATTATTACTAAATCGACAATCAGCATTACTAGCCGGCATTCCAATAGTTATATATTGAGTCTGACCGTTTTGTGTTGTTTTACCACTACCACACGAACCACACTTGCTCACAAGTTCAACCCAACCAGGCGGGTTCTTCATCTGACAATATAACCCCGTCATTTTACATCCCTTACCGGGCGCGTAGCCACCAGTACAATTTGTGCTTGTATCACAACATCCACCTACCCCGTTTAACGACGCGGGTTCGTATGTGTATTCGGGCATCCAATGGTCAGCATTTATTTTAGCGCCGGGAACTGGCTTCGCACTACACACTTCCCCAAAAGTGGAATTCGTAAAATTTGAATATTGACCTTGAGAATTTCCCGCCCCACCCGCCATTTGAAAAGTCAATTCTTTAGCCTCATTTTTATCTAACAACATTGCATTCCATGTACCCAAAATAAAATCTCCACTTTTTACCGTTGTGTTTAGACAGGTAATTTTACCCTCCCCCTCGCTAGTACAGCATATACCAGCATACTTCCATGTTTTAATAGGAACTTGGTTTTGGTTTTTTATAATATCATGATAATCTGAAAGAACCTTCCCCCACTTAGTTCCCATTGAGATAGTCTTTGCGTAGGCCGACCAGCCATCATCGTCGGTAATTAACCGTATAAATTGTATTGGTGCCGATGAGATTTGATCTAACTCCTTAAAACTATCATACGACCCCTTTGAGGGGCCTACTACAAAAATCTTATTCGCCGTAATGTTCTTACTTACCATACCCGTAATTAATGATGAGATATTCGTATTCGCGCCGGTTGTAAAAAAAGCAAGATTATCCAATACTGTAGGTGTAGTGAAACTCTTTTTTAGTCTAAAACCGGAGTTTTTACATGAATTTGTCAAAACAATTATCAGAGCTATCAAACAAGCCAGCGTTAATATTACGAGGACGATTAATCCGATTGTATGTTTCTTCATTTTATTAGAGGAAAATGAATTTTATAGACAACTTTTCATCTAAAAACAGAGATGTCTACCCCAACCATCCACCTAGGGCTATGTTGTATAAACAACACCCTCCGAAAGAATAGAATTTTCAACAGTAGAACTTGCATTCGCAGGACTTATACTGTAGAAAAAGCAAAAGAATTGGCTCTTCAAAACGTCAAAGATTTGGTTCCAATGATCGAGTGGAACCATCAGAACGGTGTTAAGTGTTTTAGACTGAGTAGTAATATTTTCCCAAGATTCACAGACTCTGAGGTTGAGTCCTATACGATTGATTTCGCCAAACCAGATCTTAAAATCGCAGGTGATTTGGCGAAAAAATATGGTATCCGGATTCTGATGCATCCTGGACAATTTAATCAAGTGGGCGCGTTGACTGCTAAAGTATTTGATAAGACTATCGAAGAACTCTCTCATCATGCTGACATTTTAGATGCGATGGGTATGGACAACAATAGCATTTTGATAGTTCACGGGGGTGGCGTTTATGGTGATAAACGAAAAACCATGACCCGATGGGTCAAACAGTTCCAGTTACTCCCAGAAAAAGTACGAGCTCGTTTGGTACTGGAGCATTGTGAGAGGTGCTATTCACTACGTGACGTATTGAGTATCTCTTTTACATTGCAAAAAAGAGGTCACAATCTTCCTGTCGTGTTTGACTCCCACCATTTCGATTGCTGGGAAGAGCTACACCCAGACGAAAAGCCTCTCAAGTTTCATCGCCTGGCTCCATTGATCGTAAAATCCTGGGGAGATCGTCGCGTGCTTATGCACGTGAGCAATCAAGGAGATGGACGTGTAGGTCATCACAGTGATTTCATTACAGATTTTCCTGGCTACTTTTTCCACGTCCGCGATAAGCTTGGCGTTTCTTTTGATGTCGAGGTAGAAGCTAAAGCCAAAGAAGAAGCTATTATGGCATTGAGAAAGCTTCACCCTTCACTTCAATAAATAATTTTTGTTATCAAGAATAACAAAAATGTCTAAACAGTAGAACCTGTTTCATAAAATCATGAAGAGGAATGATAATTCAAAATTAATGCTGACGTCTGTTGCGATATGTTCCGCTTGTGGAATGTTTGGAATTGCTATTGGTGCATTCTTATTTTTTGTAAATATATGCGATTCGTTAGAGATCCCTTTGCTATGTGAAACCGATTGTGTGTCTAATTGTACTCAAATAGTCGTTAAGACTTTAAATAATTCAGTTATAAACACCACAGAATGGTTTAACAATACATATGTACTGAATTCAACAACTAATTTGACGAATAATACGTCAACTAATACGTCAAACATCATAGTACCATACGCCGAAATAAATAAGACATCTGGTAACTTAAGAAATATTACAGCGTTATATTCAAGAAATACAATTATGCCTACACCAGAAAATAACGAAATAACAACTTCTAAGATGACGAGTGGCGAGGCTGTTGCTATATCCATAGCATGCGTCTTTATGTTTATTGGATGCGTAGTGGGATCGGCTTGGTATATCGTTTACAAGCCAAATCCAATCAAAAAAATGGTCACGAATTCAACAAGGTCGGATCCTATCCCAATCAAATTGACCCCCGACGAACTAGAACTATGTCAAATTAATCCAATCTTAAAAGCTAGCGAGAATAACTTCTTTTTGAAAGCCGTGGAAATCATTAAAGACGCCGTGCGTAAAGATTCAGATCATTATTATCCAGAGGCTTTGGAATTGTATAATAACGGAATAGATATGTTTGTTAGATATATGAAAACAGAACAAAATGGAGCTACTCGTTTTGCAGTAGCCAAAAAAGTAGACCTGTATCTTAAACGAGCAAATTACATCCAAGTACATCTAATGGATTCGTCTAAAAAATTACCCAAGACACCCAAACCACCAATCATCCAAAAATAGAATTTTATATCCTTTGATATAAAATGGATAATATCAACGTTCCCATTCGCAAAAATCAAACGCCCACATGGATATATGTGGTCACCGGTCTGATTATTCTAGCAGCGATCGCTATTCCTGTTATAATAGCCCTGACGGGCAAGAAATCTAACGATTCTCACCATACTCACACATCTAAACCGGCATCAACACCGGCATCAACACCAGCATCAACACCATCATCAACACCATCATCAACACCGGCATCAACACCGGCATCAACACCAGCATCAACACCGGCATCAACACCAGCATCAACACCAGCATCAACACCAGCATCAACACCTAAACCATTTTATTCTCCATGTGATAATTTGTTTAACAGATGGGGCGATTCGAAGTGCAAATTATGGATCGACCAAGACCCTGGCAAGGTCAATTGGTCGAATTACATGGAAAACTGTGCAAAGGCATGTTGTGAACAGGGTGCGGTTAAAGGCATGAATGATTGTGAAAAATTGAGTGATAAGAAAGGGAAGTCCGACACCCTTATAAATGGTATAAGCGCCCAATGTGCTAAAGGAGTCAAGGGGTATTATGACTCAACCACTGGTACTTGGATGGGTCCTAATCAGTTCTGTGCTTGGCCTGAGGATTGCATGAAGACATGTTGTCAACAACGTTTTCTCGGTGATGGAAACTGCGCCGCGTATATCAGCGCCTGGAATAAACTAGGATCAAAGGTACCAGGGTGGCCCAAAAAGTGCCTAACAGACGGTCGGCTTTGCTCTAAAGCAGACCCGAAGTGCGTCGAGAAGCCATCTGACGACGCTGGCGTATATTAAATTTTATATTGAACTAATATAAAATGGATAACATACCGAATACAAAAATTACAACAACGTCCAGACCAACGCCCACATGGATATATGTTGTCTCCGGTCTACTTCTTTTAGCAGCGATCGCTATTCCTGTTATAATAGCCCTGACGGGTAAGAAATCTAACGATTCTCACCATACTCACACATCTAAACCAACACCAACATCAGGACCAATACCAACAACAGGACCAACACCAACATCAGGACCAATACCAACAACAGGACCAACACCAACATCAGGACCAATACCAACAACAGGACCAACACCAACACCAACATCAGGACCAATACCAACAACAGGACCAACACCAACATCAGGACCAATACCAACAACAGGACCAACACCGGCACCGGTAGATTATTGCAATAAGCAACATCTCCCAGGGGGAGCTGGTGAATATGGGTACACGTGTATGCCAAAAGATGGGGATAAATTTAGGATAAGGTGTAAAGTTAGAAATTCGGACGGGGGTGGTGAAGTTACCAGTCCAACGACACCGCATTATATGACTTATGATAGTTCGTCAGGACATATGGCATGTATTGCAAAGGGTGAGGGCGGCGATAACGCTGAAACAGTGTGGCAATTACACCAATGTAGTGGTGATAAAGGAAAAGGTACTAATTGCTCCTCCAGTCCTGGTTGCTTGAGTAATCTTTATTACTATATAGAACCTCAAATTGAGGTGGATGGGCAAGACCCAAATCGCGTAGTTGAATGCGGATCTCAATATTGCGATCTAACCCATGGTAATGCTTTGGTGAAAAATGCATGTGATTCCACATGGTGGGATCTTTGGGGATATAATTTGGCTATTCCCAAAGATTCTTTAGATCCTGATGCCAATGGACAACAATGGTTTAATTTTGTACAAATATGTAATGATCTGGAAGATGATTGCCCCCATACTGCTCACGGTGACAACAACGCTGATCAACCAGGTCCCCACAATTATATAAACGTTAGAACAGAGTATGATTTAAAAGCTGGTACTGGTGTTTATGGAGAATGGATAGATAAAAGTGGATATGCACTTCCTAGTAAAGGTTTGTTTGCATTAGAATCGATACCGTCAACTACAGAATCTTATTCAAAAGAAGAGGATGCCGGTGTATATTAAATTTTATATCCTTTGATATAAAATGGATAACATACCGAATACAAAAATTGCAACAACGTCCAGACCAACGCCCACATGGATATACGTTGTCTCCGGTCTACTTCTTTTAGCAGCGATCGCTATTCCTGTTATAATAGCCCTGACGGGTAAGAAATCTAACGATTCTCACCATACTCACACATCAACACCAGCATCAACACCAGCGTCAACACCAGCGTCAACACCAGCGTCTACACCAGCATCAACACCAAGTCCACCAGGACCAGGACCAGGACCAGGACCAGTACCAACAACAGGACCAACACCAACACCGCATTCAACACCAAGTCCACCAGTCACACCCGAAGAAAACACTACTTACAGAATTAGATGTAGATATAGATCAGATACTGGCGAGGTGGATCCATTTTACGGCAAAAACACTTATTTAGGATACGATACTGGTGGAAATGGACAACTTACATGTACAGATTTAGGCGAAGATGACATGGCGTATGATTGGACATTACACCGATGCGACGGCGGAAGCGGTGATGATTACTGTAGTAACACAAATTCGGGTCAGTGTTTGGATAAAAATTTCTGGTCACTCATACCCAAGGCATCTGGTAATGTAACTGGAGACTATGCATTACAGGGACAGTCGAGCATTTGGATCCAATCGAATGGCACTAACGTTGTTTCGGGTAATAAGTGCCCACAAAAGAATTGGTGTCGGGGTTTTAACACCGGTGGGTGGTGTGGTTTTGCATTCGTTGATTCGGGTAAGGGTGATGGTAAATTTAAAAATGATCCCACAGGACCCTGGTATAATTTAGTTCAACCATGTCACAAGGACACCGCTAATTGCCCATCGGATGCGATCTCTAATGATACTGACGATAGAGCGACTTATTTAACTAGTCAGTCAACGGGCGAGGGAGGTTATGCTGCGGCAGTAGATATAACGCAGTCAAAGGGTGACCAAGAGGGTTATCCCGATGTTGGATTATTCGCGTTGGAAAAAGTAGCAGCAAAAGAAGATGATGCCGGCGTATATTAAATTTTATATCAAAGGATATAAAATTAGCTTTTCTGGTAGCATTTCCGACACACTGGCCGATAGGATTCTTTAGCTCCTACTGATATTTGGTCAGAACTACCACCAACACGCTTTGAGAACAACGCATCCTTGACATTTCCAGTCTTTTCTAAACATGTCAAACAAAATGGATACAATTTATCTACTTTATCACACATCGGAATGAGTCTCAGGATTTCACCAAACTCTTGGCGTTCAAAATCACCATCCAATCCACTAATAATAACTTTTTTATTGTGATTTTCTACTAAATCTATTACAGGATCTTTCAAAGGAGTAATAAATTGTGCTTCATCAATTCCTAGTACATCAAAATCTTTTGGATTTATTTCATCCAGAGTTTGAATCTTACAGGCTTGAATTTTTCCTACAGAGGTCATGGTTGGGTTGTGCGTGGAGAAACTATCACTAGTTCGATCATCGAGATGACTATTTACATACAAAACACGCAAATTCATCTCAGCGCATATATTCAAACGTCGCAAAAGTTCAGTACTTTTACCACTAAACATCGGTCCAAATATTAATTCAAGTGACATCTTTACTTTGACAAAGTAAAGATTTATAATTCAATTACTGAAAATTTAATGGTGTCTTCTGTACAACGAAGCCATCTTTCTGCATCCATGATCTCTTGCAATCTTGACGGCTTTGCGACTGACACGTCTTGCTGATTTTCTAGCCCGCTTGTTGCTATATCTCCCGTGCGTGTTTTTAACAAGATCGGCTCTCATCTTAGCAGAAAGTACACCTTCACACAATTTCTTACCTTTTTTGTCACAGATAGGATATTTAGGCATTTCCCCATGCATAGGAGGAAGCAAGAAGCAAGATGGATCTCTCCTGTATAGTTTCATTCTAGAAGAACGGGTCATGGGGGCTTTGCTAGACCACGCTTTCTTTCTTCTCCTTTTCTTCTTTTTCTTCAGTCTGTATTTACGCTTTTTTTTACCAGCAGAAAAGCCGCACTTCTTACCGGTTCTAAACTTACTCTTACGTTTACGGGATGCCTTACGTTTACGGGACTTCCTTTTGGCACTCTTACGTTTACGGGACTTCCTCTTAGCGCTCTTACGCTTACGGGACTTCCTTTTGGCACTCTTACGTTTACGGGACTTCCTCTTGGCACTCTTACGTTTACGGGATGCCTTACGCTTGGCGCTCTTACGTTTACGTGACTTCCTCTTAGCACTCTTACGCTTGGCGCTCTTACGCTTACGGGACTTCCTCTTAGCGCTCTTACGTTTACGGCTGGCCTTGCGTTTGGCGCTCT
>Ga0315315_10002680_pt1 | contig 16285 bp, 12 predicted proteins | sample M140m3416metaG_FD_203699 | JGI IMG/M metagenome (GOLD analysis project Ga0315315, IMG submission 203699) | Ammonia-oxidizing marine archaeal communities from Monterey Bay, California, United States - M1 40m 3416 | ecosystem: Environmental > Aquatic > Marine > Intertidal zone | place: USA... | reverse complement strand
AATATCATCGGAGGCGAAACGCACAACATCCGGCGATGTACGAATACTGTGACCGAGGTCCATTCCTGTATCCCAGCAGTCGCGAACGAAGGAATTGAGTGCGGCAGCAAGTTCGTTACCTTCAGTGCCATCGGTAATCAGCAGAAGATCAACATCAGACCAGGGAGTTGGACGTCTGCGACCGTTACCACCTACGCACGCCACAACAAAACTCGTCTTTTCGGGAACACCATTACTCGCCAGATTGGACTGCAACATTGCGACCAGCAGCTCATCCATGCGGTCTGAAAACCAGGCACAGATCTCTGTTGGTGGCAGGTTACTTGCCAGTTGTCGTTTCACACCGTCACGCAGTACTGACAGGTATTCACGCCGAGCTGCGATGTTTGACACATTGATTTCTGTGAAGGCATCGCTCAAGACCAGTTACTCCTTTAAGTCAAATCACGCAAAAGTTCCGGCTGGTTCTGAACCAGTTAAAACTGTCATCAATACATGGTTGGAGGGACAATCGTATCTGCGAACAAAGCCACAACGGTTAGCCACAATACGCCCCTGTCCACCGCTGAGTTCCGGCATCCCTCCCCGCCTAAAGGCTGCCAGTTCAAAAAACGTCTACCACAAGATGACTGGGATGAATCGAATTCACTCAAACGCGAGACATCAAATCTGCCGCACAATCCAAACGAAAACTTCACATTCTCCGACTCGTATCTGTTTTCCGGTTGTCGATAAGACTTCACTGCGGTTAATGGAATCGGCCAGCGTTTCACCGGCAATATAGTCGGACCATTCGGCTATCATCCCTTTGACCATCTTCTCTTCAGCACACCAATGGATCTCGATGCGATCCTGAATGTCCAGGTCGGCGTCTTTGCGCAGCTGCTGAACATGCCGCACAAAGTCGCGCGACATGCCTTCGCGCCGCAGATCGTCTGTGAGCACGGTACTGATGGCGACCTGGATTCCGCCTTCGTCCCCGCAAACCCAGTCATCAGCCTGTTCGGTACTGATGAGAACATCATCGGGTGTGAGATCGATTGAAGTGCCATCGAAGTCAACGGTCAGGTTTTGTCCCTGCCGCAGTGGACTCAGGATGTCATCGCCCAGCTCCGGCAATTGGCTGCGTAGAACACCCAGCAGCTTCCCGTACTTTGGTCCCAGTGTTTTCAGGTTAGGTTTGTAGGCATAACCGACTTTGTCGTCCAGGTTTTTCTGCCGCGTAATCTTCTTGACGTTGAGTTCTTCGGCAATCACATCTGCCAGCTGAGCAACGGCTTCCATTGTTGCGGAATCGGATGCGGTAAATTGCAACTCTGCCAACGGCTGTCGAACCCGCAATGTGTTCTCTTCACGTAGCTGATGTCCCAGACGGACGACTCGCTGGGCGGCTTCCATACGTTCATTCAATCCTGCATCCAACAGTGTTGCGTTGACAATCGGATAGTCACACAGATGAATTGATGAGGGCAGGGCACTTTCACCATCAGGCACACCATCGCTGAGCACAAGATTTTGATACATACGTTCGGTGACAAACGGAACACATGGCGCTAACAGACGACACACAGTCACGAGAGCCTCATACAGTGTTTCGTAGGCTGCCGTTTTGTCAGTATCGCTGGCATCTTTGGAGCGCCAGAAACGTCGGCGATTGCGTCGGATGTACCAGTTACTGAGACCATCGACGAATCGTTCGGCCGCTTCGCAAAATGATGCGACATTGTATTCCGGAATTTCCTGATGCGCTACTTCGACCAGCGATTGAAGATTCGACAAAACCCAACGGTCAATTTCCGGGCGGTCGGCAACAGGTACAACATCACCGGCAGCAGACGTATTACCAGCAACACGTTCTTTGAGTCCGTCCGTGGGTTCGAAATTATCGGCAATTGCGTAGTCGATAAAAAATTTGTAGCAGTTCCATAGAGGAATCAGCAGTCGACGCCGTGTTTCATCTGCCGGTGCGCTGGTGACCTTCGCAGTGGGGACGCCTTCGCGAGTTTCGCTGAGTAGTCCTTCCGGTGTTTGCAAAGTGACGGGCTCTTCCGGATGTCGTGTTCCGAATCGTAGATCTGAAGCTGGGTTCTGAGCCAGGTACATCCAACGCATGGTGTCCACGCCCAGTTGCTCGGCCGCTTCTTCAAACCAGATGGCGGTACCATCCGACTTGTGCATGGGCTTGCCCTCTTCGTTTTGAACAAGACGATGTCCCAGCAGCGTTTTGAACGGACGTTTGTCAACAGCTTGATCTGCTTCGTCGTAGCGCATCATCGTCGACAGTGACAACATGCTGTAGAACCAGTTGCGAAATTGGCCTGGAAAGCATTCCGTAACGAGGTCTGCCGGATACCACTTTTGCCATTCGTCGTGATTATGATTGTAGTGCATCGTGCTAAACGGAACGATGCCGGCATCCAGCCACGGATTACCGACATCTTCGATTCGTGACATCAAATTGCCGGTCTTGGGATTTTTCAGTTTGACTCTATCAATCCAGGGGCGATGCGGCGTTTGACCTTCAAAGTCATCCCAGCCTTCAACGGCTCGATCTTTCAATTCTGCCAGTGACCCCATGACTTCAAAGTCACCGGTTTGTTCATCGACCCAGATGGGCAGGGCGAGTCCCCAAAAACGCTTCTTAGAAATCATCCAGTCGCTCATGTTGGTCAGCCATTCGACTTCGCGATCCTGACCATCAATGCTGTCGGGCAACCAGCGAATCTGTCGAGTGACATCTTTGATTTCATCTCGCCAGTCCATGTTGATGAACCATTCATCGACCAGCCGAAATACCAATTCGTCCCCGGTTCGCCAGCAGTGCGGATAGATATGAGGGTATGTTTCCACGGCAACCAGCAGGGCTTTTTCTTTGAGCTTCTCAAAGACCAGTTCTGCCGTTTCCGGAGCAATCGCTTCGCGACCGGAAAAGTCACCGAAGGCATCACCATACGTGCCGTCCTCTTGGAGTGGCGCGATAATCGGCATACCAATGGACGAACCGATTTTATGGTCGATGTCACCGCAACCGGGAGCCATATGCACGATGCCCGTTCCTTCGCCGGCAACGACATGGGCGCTGCCTCGGGAATCGCGTCCTCCATCGATCACTCGGTGCCAGGCTGCTCCATTCACCTGCAGATTGTCTTCGTCGACTGGATAGCCACCATCCTGCTGCTGAGCAGGAAGGTCGTCGAATGGCCCTTCGTAGGCTAAACCAACGAGGTCTGCCCCCTTAAGCGTTTCGAGTTGTTCGAAACCACCCTGTTCCTTGAAGATCTGTGCCAGTGTTTTGAGCTTGGGAACGTTCTGCGGCCATTTCCACTCCGGACGTCCGAAGCCTTCTTTGAATTCCGTCGACAGACGTTGATAGTTCAGGTTGTCTTTCGCAAAGTAGTAGATGGCATCGTCTTTGTTCGCCTTGATTTTGACATAGTCAAGATCGGTATTGACCGCCGCACCAACGTTACTGGTGAGCGTCCACGGTGTCGTCGTCCAGATTAACAGGAATTCATTCTCACGGTCTTTGAGTGGAAAACGGACGAAGACTGATTTGTGAGTGGTTAGTTTACGTCCTTCGGCGATTTCCATTTGAGAGTACGCGCTGCCACCTCGACCGGACCATGGCATCACATCGTGGCCCTGAAAAATCTTGCCGCGATTGAAGCACTTCTTCAGAAATGTCCAAATTGTTTCGTTGTTTTCGGTGCTGAACGTGAAATAGCTGCCACCCCATTCCGGGCATCCCAGTCTTTCCACTAACTGATGCGTCTTCCCGGATTCCCGCACTCCGCTGGGAGCCGTAACTGTGACCTCGTCGTCGGTACCTAGGGTTTCCGCCAATTGTCGTAATTGTTCCGGATTGTCCCAATCCATCCAGTAACCTAGCCGGACAGATTGCTCTGTCTGCCGAGCCGCAAATCGGAGCACTCGGCGTTTGCATTCGTTGACAAATCTATCAATGCCGTATTGATTGACAGCTGTCTTCGTACCAAGTCCAAGTTGCTTTTCCACTTCAACTTCTACCCACAATCCCTGGCAGTCAAAACCATTCTGGTAGCGTTGATCGTGGCCGGTCATGGCAAAGAAACGCTGGTATGTGTCTTTGTATGTCCGCCCCCAGGCATGATGAACGCCCATGGGATTATTGGCGGTAATGGGGCCGTCCAGAAAGCTCCAGCGTTTTGCTCCTGCATTCTTTTTTTGCAGCTGCCGGAACGTTTGCTGCTGCTGCCAGAGTTTCAGAATGGAATGCTCACCGGGAACAAAGTTACTATCAGTGACTGACTGGAACATGAACGTGATCGATCAATAAAACACGGCAATAACGCAGAATCCGCAACGGTTACCGGATTCTAGGAGAATTAGTGACCGCAATCGATTCCGGGCGGCGTCCGGAACAAATTAAGCCCAAAGTCACTGTCATCTGAGAAAATGGCATGTTGCCGTTGTCCCCTGTTGACCATCACGGCTTCAGAAGTCTCGATCGAACCGCTTTGCGTTAAATTCCGCCCAATATCTTTTGTGAGACAACAAGTTTCAGACGCGGCGATGTCCGTGCGTTGTGGCGATTGAACGTGTTAACGCCAATTCGGTATTCTTCAGCGGGGTCTCAAGGCAACGGTACAGGATCAATGAACGAAATCACCTATCACGATCGCTATCAAAACCGGACCTGTACGGAGCAGGTGTATGGAGACAGGTACCTGCGCTGGACGTATGGGACGTGGGGTGGAAAGGTCGCTTTGGCAGCCGCGATCAGGCGAGCTTGCTTCTCTCAATGGTACGGGTGGCGGATGGACCAGCCGAAATCGCGAAAGAAGATCGCGCCGTTTATCCAACAATACGAACTCGACCCCACTGAGTTCATTCGTTCACCGGATGAATTTGAGCACTTCAATGCATTTTTCTGTCGCAAACTGCGCCCTGAAGCCAGGCCAGTGGATGCTGATTCTTCTGTTGTCACCTTTCCCGCTGATGGCCGTCACCTGTGTGTTCCTGATATTTCCAGAAGCAAAGGTCTGTTCGTGAAGGGAGAAATGTTTGATCTGGAGTCACTGCTTCTCGACTCCGATCTCGCCCAACAATACAAACACGGTTCACTGGTGCTCTCTCGGTTGTGCCCAGTCGACTACCACCGGTACCACTTTCCAATCGGAGGGCGAGCCGGGACAACGCGGCTGATCAATGGCCCCTTGTATTCTGTCAACCCGATCGCACTGCGCAAAAACATTCATATTCTTACTGCGAATAAACGAACGATCACAATCCTGGAGACGGAAAGCATCGGCAGAGTCCTGCTGCTGGAGATCGGCGCCACATGCGTTGGGAGCATTTGCCAGACATTTCAGACAAACTCAGACGTGTCTAAAGGTGACGAAAAAGGGTACTTCCGTTTCGGTGGGTCTTCGACCATCACAATATTCGAGCCGGGGCACATTGAGTTCGACGAGGACTTGCTTACTAATTCAGAGCAACACACAGAGCTCTATGGCAGAGTTGGGGATCACATGGGACGGTTCATTTGAAGGCCCTCTCTTCGCAGGGAACTTCTCAACACAGGCTCACGACCATGCTGAACAAACAACTGCCGTCGCAGGACCACTGTCTGCAATCTGCCACCCGTGGTCGACGTGAATTTCTCCGCGCCGGTTCGCTGGGATTGTTTGGTCTGGGGATGAATGATCTGCTGGCTGGTCGAGCGGTGGCAGCATCACCCGAGCCGATCGCTTGAGCAAAAGCATGCATTGTGCTGTTCATGTAGGGCCGCCCCGCTCAGCAGGACACGGGGCGGTCATGTCGCAGTTGAATCGAGGGCAGGGGCCGCTGCCGCCATTCGTTTCGATGATGCCGGAAGTCGTCAACGGCAGTCCACGGTTTGTTGAACAGTCACATGGTTCCGAAGCCGGATGGCTTGGACCTCAGTACGCGCCACTCCGAATTGATGATGACGGTTCGAAGTCGGATTATCTGGGAGAATTTGCATTGAAGGCCAATCTGCCGGACGGACGTATGGGAGATCGACGAGGGTTGCTGCATGGCTTTGTAACCGACGACGGACGGCGGCGTACCGTTGGACATCCGACGATTCATGCTTCAGAATGCGGAACTGTATCTGCCCTCTCAAGGGGCCCTCGGCATTGATTGCCTCGAGGAGCCATTGAAGTCACTCAGGAGACAACCATGTCAGACGACAACGCCAGTATCGACAGTGTACTCAAGGAAACTCGCTCGTTCGCTCCTCCCGCGACATTCGTGGAGCAGGCAAACATCAGTAGCGAAGAACAGTACAACGAAATGTGGCAGCAGGCCAAAGACGATCCTGCTGGATTCTGGGGCGATTTGGCAACGCAACAGCTGCACTGGTTCAAGCCGTTCGATTCCGTGATCGATGGCGATATGCCCAACACGAAATGGTTTTCCGGCGGGAAAATCAACGTCAGCTACAACTGTCTGGATCGGCATCTTGAGGAAGGGCGAGGTAACAAGGCAGCGTTGATCTGGGAAGGAGAACCCGGCGACACGCGAGTCCTGCGTTACCAGGATCTGCACCGCGAAGTCTGTCGCTTCGCCAATGTGCTCAAAAAACTGGGCGTTGAAACCGGTGATCGAGTTACCATTTACATGCCCATGATTCCTGAACTCTCGATCGCCATGCTGGCCTGCACCCGTATTGGAGCTGTGCATTCGATTATTTTTGGGGGATTTAGTGCCGACTCTATCGCTGATCGCAATAACGATGCTCAAGCCAAAGTTGTGGTGACGGCAGACGGTGGCTGGCGACGCGGTAAAGAAATTCCGCTCAAAGCTACGGTCGATGCCGCAATGGAAAAATCGCTTTCAGTGGAAAAGGTGGTGGTGGTGAAGCGGACCGGCGGCAACATCGACATGGTGCCGGACCGTGACTTCTGGTGGCATGACCTCGTCGAAGGCGTGTCAGCCGAATGTGAAGCTGTGGAATTGGACTCGGAACATCCTCTGTTTATTCTGTATACGTCGGGCAGCACCGGAAAACCGAAGGGCGTCCTGCACACCACCGCCGGGTATCTGCTCGGCACCAAGATGACTTCTCAGTGGGTCTTTGACCTGAAGGAAGACGACACGTATTGGTGTACCGCCGATATTGGCTGGATCACCGGGCATAGTTACATCACCTATGGCCCGTTATCGAACGGCGCCAGTGTGGTGATGTACGAAGGCGGGCCCAACTGGCCGGACGAAGGACGCTTTTGGGAAATCGTCGAAAAGTACCAGGTCAGCATCTTTTATACAGCTCCAACAGCCATTCGAGCCTTCATCAAGTGGGGTGATCAGTGGCCGGAAAAATATGACCTTTCGAGTATCCGCCTGCTGGGAACGGTTGGTGAGCCGATCAATCCGGAAGCCTGGATGTGGTACCACGACGTGATTGGACAGCAACGCTGCCCGATCGTCGATACGTGGTGGCAAACCGAAACTGGTGGAATCATGATCAGTCCGCTGCCAGGAATTACCTCAACCAAGCCTGGCAGTTGTGCTCGACCGCTACCAGGAGTCGTTTTGGATATTGTGACCAAAGATGGCGAAAGTCTCGACGAAAACCAGGGTGGCTTGCTTGTGATGCGTCAGCCATGGCCTCACATGCTACGGACGCTCTTCGGCGATCATGACCGTTTCGTGTCAACCTACTTCAGTGAGATTGATGGATGTTATTTCGCTGGCGATGGCGCACGCCGTGATGAAGATGGCCACGTATGGGTGATGGGCCGTGTCGACGATGTGATCAATGTATCCGGCCACCGACTGAGCACGATGGAAGTGGAAAGTGCTCTGGTTGCTCATGATCTCGTTGCGGAAGCTGCCGTTGTTGGTTTTCCGCATGAACTTAAGGGCGAAGGCATTTGCTGTTTCGTATCGCTCAAAAAAGGCGAGGGCGATGACGCGCTGATCAAAACTCTCATTCAGCATGTGCGCGAGCAAATTGGTGCATTGGCAACTCCAGATAAGATTCGCTTTGCACCAGCTTTGCCCAAAACTCGCAGTGGGAAAATCATGCGACGGTTGTTGCGAGATATCGCTGCAGGACGTGAATCGACCCAGGACACGACGACTCTGGAAGACACCACAGTGCTGACGGCACTGCGGAAAGGTTGACGAATAGGTTGATTTTCAGGGACAACTCTCCTCGAGACAGCCCCTGGATTGCCTATTCTTCCATAACTAATGCGCGTTGTTGAAATCTGCCGGTTTTGGTAGCATTCATTCCTCTCAAGTCTCTGATCTCAGCGAGATGGCTGCTACGCCGGATTGCTTTCTTGACCAGCGGTTTCGTCAGGATGGCGAACCGGAAATGCCATGGAGTCGGCAGTGGCCCCACGTAAAAAGAACAATGTTCGAGTTCTGTTTGTAGACGACGAAAAGTCGCTCACAGACATGATGCAGTCTGAACTTCCTCGGATGGGGCACACCACTACGGTTTGTTCGTCTCCGGGAGAAGCGATCAAGGCGATTGACGAGAACACTTTCGATGCCGCAATCATCGACCTCAAAATGCCGGGGGGCAGCGGCTGGGACGTCGTGGATCATCTGCGCACTGTCAGTCCTGAAACCGAATATGTCATCAGCACAGGTCACGGTGATATGGATGTGGCGATTCAGGCGATTCGTACCGGAGCCTATGATTTCCTGCCCAAGCCGATTTCGCTGTTTGAAATCGCAGCTGTGTTGGAACGCATTGGTGAAAAAAAAGCATTGGAAAACAAAAATGCGGCGTTGGAAAAACAATTGCAGCGTGTTGAGGGGCGTTCTGATCTGATCGGAGAGTCAGCCGCCATGCTGCGTGTTCGCAAGCTCGTGGACAGGATCGCTCCGTCAGATTCCTCCGTCTTAATTTTGGGAGAAACGGGTACCGGAAAAGAGATGGTGGCTCGCCGAATTCATGAACAAAGTGAACGGTCTTCTGAACCGTTTATTGCTGTCAACTGTGGAGCGTTGCCTGAAAATCTCGTGGAAAGTGAGTTCTTTGGACACCGCAAGGGAGCGTTCACAGGAGCGGAAACCGCTCGAGCAGGATTGTTTGAAGTGGCCAATGGCGGGACACTGTTCCTGGATGAACTTGGAGAGCTTGATAAGAGCATGCAGGTCAAACTGTTGCGGTTTCTGGAATCGGGTGAGGTTCGTCGAGTGGGCGAAAACGAAGCCTTCAATGTCGATGTTCGTATCGTGTGTGCTACCAACTGCGATCTGCAGGATATGGTCGCCGCAGGAACATTTCGGGAAGATCTGGTCTTTAGAGTCAATACCTTCGAAATTCATCTGCCACCTCTAAGAGAACGTCGAGACGACATTTCATCACTGGCAATGTATTTGCTCGCTCGGCATCTCAAACGAGACATCAACCAATTGCCGGATACGATTCTCAGTCCACAAACACTGGTTGTTCTTGAAAACCACGACTGGTCGGGCAACGTCCGTGAGTTGGCTAACGTGCTGGAACACGCGGTCATTCTGTCGGATGGCAATCAGATTACGCCCAATGATCTGCCGCAAAGTCTTGTGAGATCGACGACAATAGCAAACGAGCCAACAAAGCCGCTGATGACGCTGGTAACAGATCAGCCACAGACACTGCGGGAGATGGAGGATCAGATGATCCAGCAGGTGCTCGACAAACACGACAGCGACAAGCCAGCAGCTGCCAAAGAACTCGGCATCGCACTCAAGACGCTGTACAATCGACTCAGCCAAATGGAATCGAAAAGGGATGCCGGTTAGGAAGTGGTGGTGAAGAGCGCAGACCAATAGCCTCGTATTTTTACCGCTGTATTCCATTCGCGTTACAAATGGCTGCGCAAAGTCGCCGAAGTCCGGCTTTTAGCAATGCACAGCTGAAAGCACACCAATCGCTTTTCTATTTCAACGATCAGGCGGGGAGGTTGGCCGAAACGGTTCCGTTTAATTCAGGCTTCGCCAGCTTCGGAATCTCGAGTTTTCGGACAACACCAGCGAGGACTCCGATAACCTCACATTTGGCTGATTCGGGAGCACCAGGGATGGCGGGAATCGGAGTGCTACCGTCTTCCGGAATACGGCAGATGGTGACATGATCCCGTTCATCCAGGGCAATGACCAGACTGTCAGATTTACCCTGTTGATTTCGGCTGATGATCATAAAGTCACCGTCGGTAATGCCAAGTGGCGTGAACGCGGTGCCTTCAACCTGCAATGTGACGGTGTCTTCTCCGGTGAATAAATCGCTGAACTCAACACGGTCGTCTGGAGAACCAGCATCACGAATTGGGCTGCCGGATACGGCCGTGCCCAAAAACTCCACGCTTTGTTGCCGTGGTGAGCTATCCGCCAGTTTGATCGCTCGAGACATATTCGATTCGCGAATGATCAGCCCTTTTTTTTCGAGCGCTTTCAAGTGGCACATGACACCATTGGGTGAACGAATTCCAAACTCTTCACCAATTTCACGAACCGTGGGTCCATAACCGCGATTAACAATTTTGTCTCGCAGAAATTCGAAAATCTCTCGCTGACGTTTTGTAAGAGCGCGTCGCTTGGGAGAAGGAGAAGATGTCATAAAGCACCGTCAGGGGCAATGGTTTGATTCGGTAGTGGCAAGACACGGATTTCCAAAGAAATGCTGACACCAACAGGTCCGATGCCGATGTGCTTGCTTGAGTAGATACGTGTACAAATGGACTTCGCCCTGACTAATTTGGAACGAAAGACCAAAGAAGCAACATTGTCTGTTGGTACCAATGAGGAAGGAGGGGCGACTGCAGGGAAGGCCGTCAAACATGGTGTGCAGGCGGGTATTGGAGGATGACCAGTGATCATGCGGACCTATTGGGGTCAACCTGGCGGGTGAGCTCCAATGATGACGAAATGCGCGATCGTTTCAAGTAAAAATCAGATCACCTTCTAAAAGTGCTCATTTGACACCTCTGTGAATTATAAAAATGTGAGTGCAGAAAGGCGAGAAGAGATCCACATCGCTGATGCAGTTGACGGGCTACTGTGTTGAGCAGGAAACACAAACCACTCCATCAGGTTCCGACGAATCGAGACCCCGTATCAGTTCACGGCCAAATCGCTCAATTTGATCTAATTGGTTGTTGTCAAATTAGTTTCGCGAGGCCGTTCTGGCTCTGAGCAGAGGATTAATTCTGGATACGAGGGCCTCTCTCCGAACGTCCACTGCAGCAACAATTCCTTTATGATCAACAAGCCACACGCTGGGACTTTGGGAAACGCCCCAAAATCTCACCAGCGGGCTATTCCATCCTCGATTGTTCTCGTCCCGAAAACAGATCTGATCACCTGGAATTTTGAAATCATTGACAGTCTTTTGACACTGAGTAATGTCTTCATCCAGGTTAACACCGACGAGTCGAATTCGCCTGGTGGTCAGTTTTGTCTCGGCTTTTTTCAGCAACGGAAGCCAGTTGTCAGTAAAGTCTTTACTTGCGGAATCCCAAAAGTAAATCACGGTAACTCTGTCGGTGAATTGTCGTGCGCTCACTTTCCCACCAGTCAGTTCCGGACCGGAAAACTGAGACAGCTTGTTGCCAGGGAGATCCAGTCGCCGAAGGACGGCAACGGCCTCCTGGCCCTGTGGTTCGTTGGGCCATTTTTTCATCAGCAGTGTGTAACACAGTCGTGCTTCTTTTTGGAGCAGTTCTGATTTTTCGCGGTTTGCTGCTGTAGCAGAAGTCATCTCACAACTACGTCCAGCACCAAACAGCAGACTCAGGCCTCGTTCGGATTGTTGTGGAAACCGAGCCGCAAATTCACGAGACCATCGAGAAAAGTTGACATTCCATTCAGCCTTTTGCTGATTGGAATGTCGCCCCCTCGTATGAGCAAACTTGGCGAGGTAATAGATACCTTCAGCGGCAGCATCCGATTCTGAATCGCGGTCATTCAGCGCCTGAACATCCGCGTACAACTGATCGACATCTTCCGGCGTGCCTGTCAATGCCAGTTGAAACCGAGCCTGCAGCAAATGTCGAATGCCATTCAGAAAGGCTTTCTGCCGCGAAGAATCGTACATCGTAACCTTTAGGATCTCGATGGCCTTCTGCACGATTTCGTGATTGAGATCAGTTGTGTTCCGGGCATCCAGACCGGCGTTAATTCGCAACTGTCGGATCTCTGTTAACAAGGTTGCGACCGGATCCTTTGTCGTGTTTGATATTTCTCCACCAACTCGACTGCCATCTTCAATGGCAAGCTGTGTTGTACTGGCAACGGCTACCGTCACGCCTGTGGACGTGCCAAATGCCGTTGGGCCCAGTTGTGTCTTCACCTGTGATGTCTGCAATGCGGTGTTTTCGTCTCCACACCCGGCGACAAACGAAACAGTTAGACAAACGATTGCCAATCGAATGCACATATGCTCAATCCTTCGATCCTGTGCAGCAGGAATGAATAAGATGGAGGTGCAAACTCTGCGATCTCCCACCGTTTTACGTTCGCGTAGTTTATCGGCATCTCGGTTCTCAGCATACAGGACTCTCCAGCAGTCTGAGTTCCGGCGTCGGCACATTTTGCCGCTGTGCGATCAACGAAGAATAATGTTCCGACCGTCGGTAGCTGGAGACTGTGCTGAGGATTGGGTACTTTCTTAACCCACTGGAGGGACCTTCATGTTTCCGCAATCCTTCCGTCTTTCATCACGACTCCTGAAGAAGATCCAAATGGCTACCGACCCTGCTTCCGTGAAGATCCTTGCCATTCATGCTCACCCGGACGACATCGAAATTCAGTGCGCCGGGACGCTGCTCAAGCTAAAGGAACTTGGTTGTACGGTCTCAATCGCCACGATGACACCTGGAGACAAGGGTAGTGAGGAGCTGTCGTCAGAAGATATTGCGGATGTTCGCAGAACAGAAGCCGCCGCAGCGGCGGCAATGATGGATGTAGATTACACGTGCCTGGAATTTCGTGATCTGTCCATCGTCTTTGACAACGACAGCCGTCGACGGATAGCTGAATTTCTACGCGGCCAGCAGCCCGACATCATCCTGACCGCTCCGCCGGTGGATTATATGCACGACCATGAAATCACCAGTCAGCTCGTACGAGACGCCTGCTTTAATGCGGCTGTCCCCAATTACCGTACTCAGCAGTGGGATCCCGCCCCGTGCAGCACGAAGATTCCTCACCTGTATTACGTCGATGCTGTGGAAGGGACAGATCACTTTGGAGTACGTCACCCAACTGATCTCATCGTGGATATTAGTGACGTCCTCGAGAAGCGATTAGAGTTATTAGCGTGTCATGCGAGTCAGCGTGACTGGCTGCGTCGGCAACACGGGATTGATGAGTACCTCATTGCGTCACGTCGCTGGGCTGCTCAACGAGGCAGAGAGATTGGTACCGAATACGGCGAAGGCTTCCGCCAATACAAGGGACACCCTCATCCGGCCAACGACCTCCTCGGAGAACTCCTCGGGATCAGTGCGAAAGCTTGAATCCCACCACTCAATGACCACTCGCCGGCTCTGTAGCGACTTCATTTTCTGACCGAGCGCCGTGATCAGTTTCGACGGCTTCGTGTGTCCACCAGATCACCAAAGTCATCGCAAACACGGTATAAAGGAACAGACCTGCCAGCATTTTGCCAATGGCGGTGCCGGCAGTCGTATCGTCGTCGGAAAACTGTTGAATTTCAGTCACCGAAAACAGAGGTTCAGTAGGTGTTTCAATGGCGTGCGAGTCGCTCATAACATCAACGATCGTGAGTCTGGTTGTGGTCAGGAATATGCTGATAAGAATAGCCTGAATTGAGTCTCCCGTCGATTTGATCATGTGGGCTGAGCAATTTTTTCAGAATTTGAGACGTGGCAATCGTTCTGTGATAGGGCGTCGCACTGGCAGAAGGCTTCGTGGTTGTTTCCCGGCGAACTGGTGGCTACAAAAGAGGATAATCCCGCCAGGTGCAGTTTTTTTGTGACCGATTGGAACTATCAGCATGCGTTCATCCGTATTTTTTCTGTTTCTGAGTGTCTGGACGTCATCTCTGACCTACTCGGCGGACTGGCCTGGCTGGCGTGGGCCTCACGGCAATGGTGTGGCAGATGGAGCCGGTTATCCGGTGGAGTGGTCAGCTGAGGCCAATCTGTTGTGGACAACACAATTGCCAGGTGCGGGAGGTTCAACGCCTGCTGTGACCGGGGATCGCATCTTTCTGACCTTAAACACCGGTGGCGAAAATCGGCTGCTGTGTTTTGGAATGGACGGCGCGGAACAGTGGTCCAAACCCCTCGGTGTCGAGGTACCGGCAAAGCATAAAAAGGCGACTGGTTCCAATTCTTCTCCGGTTACGGATGGCACACATGTCTTTGCCTATTTCAAGAGCGGAGACTTGGGATGTTTCAGTCTCGAGGGTGATTTGCTCTGGAAAATGAACGCTCACGACGAATTCGGCAAAGTCACGAAAGAGACTCTCTGGTGGGATTTGGGTAATTCTCCGGTTCTCATTGATGGAGCGATTGTGCTGTCCTGCGTCCAGTCGGGACCATCGTGGATTGCAGCCATTCGCAGAACGGATGGCAAAGTCCTGTGGAGTGTCGCTCGCGACCTGGATGCTCCGGTGGAAGCCAATCAGAGTTATTCGACTCCCACGGTCGTCCGCAATGATGACGGGAGCCAGACGATTGTTGTGCTTGGCTCCGATCACGTGACGGCTCATTCTGCGGCAGATGGTCACGAACTGTGGCGAGTCGGCGGACTCAACCCCGAAGGTGAAAAATACTTCCGTTCGATTTCGTCACCGGTCGTGAGCAGCGGCATCGTACTGGCTCCTTACGCTCGCGGTACAACCCTCACCGCAATCAGGCTGGGAGGATCGGGCGATGTGACTGCCAGCCATGTTCTGTACACAAATTCGGACACATCCTCAGATGTTCCCACTCCTGCCGTTCTTGGTAATCGAGTCTTTATCTGTGGTGACGCAAAACGGGAGCGGGGGAAGGTGTACTGTCTCGATCTGGAGTCCGGAAAGACAATCTGGGCCGGGCAACTCGCAAAAAGTCGGCATACCTTCAGTTCTTCACCGATCGTTGCCGATGGCAAGCTGTATCTGGCTCGAGAGGATGGGACGGTTTTTGTTGTCGATGCCGAGGCTGATGAATTTGATATCTTAGCTGAAAATAGTCTGGCCAATGAGTTTACGGTGGCGACGCCTGTATTTATTGGTGGGAAGATCCTGCTGCGAAGTCATTCCAGCCTGAGTTTGGTCGGGCATTAGAACCGGATCAGCAGTCTCAGATTGTCCCGAATCCGGGGTAGAGTGAGTTATGGCTTGTATGCCCATTACCCTGTGTTTAGACTGCCCAACCTTAATTTTTGAACGTCAATTGACTTGGTGCGCCGGCCGCAGATGGACTTGTCATCTGCACTGAGCTGCCGTGTTTCGCAGTCGAGTCTGTCCGCAGACTCGAAAAAGGCACTGATTGTAATGAAAAAGGATATCCATCCGAACTACCGCGATGTGATCTTCATGGACACATCCACCGGGACTCGTTTTCTCATTAAATCCACAATCGCCTCCAAGGAGAACGACAAGTGGGAAGATGGAAATGAATACCCACTGGTGAAGGTTGAAATCAGTTCGGCTTCACACCCGTTTTACACCGGTAAGATGAAGTTCGTCGATTCGGCAGGTCGAGTCGAGAAGTTCCAGAAGAAGTGGAACAAGGCCAAAGACGCCGCTCAATAGCGACGAACAGACTGACATTCACGACGGGACGCGCGCAGAATTCTGCGAGCGTCCTTTGTTTTGTATGAAGCCACAGTTCGCTGATTGAACTGACTTAAGGAATCTCAGTCATGTTTCCCAGCCTGGAACAGAAATTCGAGCGTCACGAAGTACTGCAACAACAACTGATGGATCCTGACATCACGTCCAACATTGACCAGTTGTTGGAGATCCAGAAGGAAATGGGCGGTCTCGCAAAAATTGCGGCGGCCGTACGAACCTTTCGGGAACGCGAAGGTGACATCGAAGCCGCGCAAATGATGGTCGACGAAGAGACCGACCCGGAATCAAAAGAGTACGCCCAGGCAGAGCTCAACGAGCTGCTGGATCAGCAGGAGGCGCTCAAGATTCACCTGGAAGATCTTGCCACCTCTGGGGATTCGATTACGCGAGGTTCCTTGATCATGGAGATTCGGGCGGGAGCTGGTGGTGACGAAGCTGCTCTGTTCGCGAAAAATCTTTACGACATGTATATGCGGTACTGCGAAACCAAGTCGTGGAAAGTCGAATTGATTGAATTCAGCCCCACGG
>Ga0315315_10002679_pt1 | contig 16290 bp, 31 predicted proteins | sample M140m3416metaG_FD_203699 | JGI IMG/M metagenome (GOLD analysis project Ga0315315, IMG submission 203699) | Ammonia-oxidizing marine archaeal communities from Monterey Bay, California, United States - M1 40m 3416 | ecosystem: Environmental > Aquatic > Marine > Intertidal zone | place: USA... | reverse complement strand
TCCTTCAAAGCTGTGATGTTAGCGTTCAAAGCTGTAATAGAAGCGTGGCCTGATGTAATAGAAGTTGTTGTAGGTCTTTTAGCCATAACTTAGTTTACCTTTAATCCTAATCGTTGAGCATCATCCTTCAACAGTAACAATGCTTCGTTGTCCTCTTCTTCTCGCTCTTTGGCTTGAAGTTTTTTCTTTGCTTGAGATGCGTTATCTTTATCCAGCCATCCTTTCTCAAGTAATAGCTTTGCTGCACTGAAGGAGCTTCTACCACCAGATTTCATTTCTTCAGCTATAGCTTGTATAGCATTAGACTTTACTTTTACTTCTACTTCCTTTCGCCACTTCTTGACAAAGGGTTTGATCTGAGGTGCGTTAGATATTGTCTGCCATATATCCCAAGAACCAAATACTCTCTGAGCAAAATCGTACTCAGTAGGATCATTAGGAACCATAGAGACATACAACAGATGTAGAGAAACGTAAGTTTTATCATCTACCTTTATGTCTTTTTCTTTTGTTGTAAAGATAACATCCGTAGTATCATAGTAGGACAATTCGTAAAATAAACTTTTTGTCCTACATTTTCCATTCGGACCCTTTAGCTGGTTTGTAGAAAACATCATACTATCTAGAAACTTAACTTTGCACCAACTGTAATATCACCAAACTTAAAGTCTTCATCTGAAGATACTTTAGTGTATGTTGTTATACCTTTCCATACGTACTCAGCTTTCCAGTCAACACCATTAAAGATGTCTCCATTGTTTAGGTCTAGTACATCTATAGTTGTCTCTGCAGTAAAAGAAGCTCCGTATGCACCTAAACCCATAGAAGGTGTTACGTCTAGTGCCCATAGTTCTGTTCCTGTTGTGTACGTTAGTTCTGTGTCAGCACCAATAGATAAACCGTAGCCTATATCCATAGCTGTTGCTGATGTTGCCATAGTTGCAAAAACAACTGGTAGTAATAGTTTTTTCATGTTATTTCCCTACAAACACTTTATTTCAGTTACACAATTTAAAGTATACCACAGGACAAAACTAGTGTCAACAGTAAAAATAAAAATATTTATTTTATTCAAAAACCTTGACAGGTGGTGATATTAGTGGTATAATAAATTATCCCTTGGGGATGGGCTATAGTATCTAATACTAAACGTAATCCATCTGCACCAACACCAATATCATATCTTTGTCAGCCTACTTGGGTAAAACCTAGGTAGGCTTTTTGCATTCGTAAAAAACTTATGAGAAAATTTGTTGGCACAATGTACATACAGGCAGGTACACGCACACCCCTGAGCTACCCTTGGCAAGATACAAATATTTTTTTACCCTACCCTAGCAACTTTTGTGATCACAAATGGATTAACTTTAGTAAAACGTGATCACAAATTAAGTTTTCTTTAGTAATTTCGGTTGGGAAATGTGATCACAAATGCTACACCAAAGATAACCCATTGATTTTATTACATTGTATGCCCAGTTCACTAGGTTATGATAGTATATACATTATATATACCAATAGAACATACAGTGAACATACTGACAAACAACAGAACAAAACATGATTTATTAATTTGTTTTAGTTTAAAAACAATAACTTATAAAATAATTGAAAATAATTGTTGCACTAACTTTACTGATTTGGTTTACTGGTGTCAGTCAAAACGACAAGGCTCTAAAACAACTAGGTGCTACCAGTTAACTTGATCCAGCGTCTTTTGACTAACTGAAAGGACTAAGACAACAATACGCTAATATAAACTAACAAAAGGAAAAACGATACGACACAAAGAGTAACACATAATTCGCAATAGCTCATAGCCGTTCAAGTGAGAATACACTAGAGGCAAGCCAATAGGCAAGCAGACAATAAACGTAGATGCTACTAAGTCTGTACAAGAGTTGACTAACTCATAACCACTGAAAAGGTGCTAACCTAATGTTTAATCGAGTGTCTTTTTCTTGGACACAATAGCTGCTAATCTGAGCCAACTCAGACTTATGCTTGACATATGGGCGGTTGTTGTGTCTTGTGAAACAGATAGGAAGGACTAACAATGGCAATACTAACTGAAGGACAAAGGTATGAGCGCAACGGATTGTTCGCTACACCTGAGACTATAGACGATTTAACTGATCAACTTAACAGCCCTGAACAATGGGTTGCTTATGGCTTGACAAATAACTTCTTAGCTAGTGAGTTCAACAAGGTGTTGGACAATCTACAAATAGAGATTGACAAGCTAGAGAAAAAATGCAAGTTCTATAGACAAGCCTATAATGGTGCAGTAGAATTTTACAATATGGAAGAGGACAAAAAATGAAACAATACACAAGAAACATTCTAAAGGTTTACAGCAAGTGTAAGCATGATGAATTACAACATGGGCTTACATGGTACAGGGATGCTAACCAGTGGTGTAATGCTGTAGCTATAGAACACAAGCTACCTTTACATATTGTTGTTGGTGTGGTTGCCGCACTATCACCAACTAACAGGTGGTCAAGGAACTTGATTGACGCTAACAACCTGATAGAAACATTTATAAATGGTGGATATGTTGAGGACTGCAAGGTCTGTACATACAACACAATGCGAGACAAGGCATGGCATATCTTACAGTCAATGCCCCATACACCTGATGACGTAGCATTCATACTCAATGGTGCAAAGATTACAGACTTCTTTAAGTGTATCATGGGTGATGATGTGTGCGTGATTGATGGTCACGCATGGTGCATAGCCAATAACGATAGACGCAAGATGCAGAACGTACCTAGCATAGGTAAGAAGCAAAGGGAACAGCTACAGAAATGCTACTCAAACGCAGCAAAGAAACATGGAATGACAGCATACGAAATGCAAGCTGCAACATGGGTAACTTGGCGCAGACTACATGGGCTTGCATAAGATGGGATACATAAGGGAACTGCCTCATGGCAAATGGGCAGTCTATGATGACAACGACAAGTTAGTTATCATAACAAGAGACAAAAGAATTTGCCAAAATTATATGGACAAACAACAACCAGAAAAGGATTAACCAATGTTTGTATTATTCGCAACTAAACCACTAAACGATGACACTAAAGGCTTTAGGTTCAATATCCTAGGCATCAAGGGTCTAACACGTAAGCGACTATATAAGAAGAGATACGGTATCAACAACGGTACTTGCATGAAAGCCTATCACTTGGGCAAGCGTTCTATCTACTTCGAGACTACGAGTAATAGAACTACAGCAAGACAGTTCAAGCACTTTGCAGGGTAAGTATGAGTGATGTTGAAGCTAAGGGTACAGCGAAGGTTGTACCCATAGAACAGTACTACAATGATATATCTAAGATCATTGATGATGCTGAGTGGATGGGTGATGATGACGTAGTAGAGTTATACTTGCCTGAGAAGGAACAAATAAGAAGACAGATGGATGATGGTGACTTATGGTATCCTAACTTCTAATAGTACCCTGTCTAACGACAGCCCTATTTTACCAACATTTTCTGATTTGTCAAGGAGAAAATATGACTAAAGCATTTGACGTAAAGAACCAATTAATAGTCAGAGACTTATCTAAGAAACTAAACTTGGAAGTAGGTATGAGCACAAGCATAGTTGTCGAACAAGCTATGACTTACTTAAAGGAAGCAATGCAAAAAAGGAATGTTGATAGCATCAAGGCTGCTGAACTTCTTAGATGGTGGCTGAGTGACTTCCAAGATGAGGAGTTAGAATACTTCGAGCTTCGAGTAGACTTAGGAAATCAAGTAAAGGCTGTTGACACAAGGAAGGAGCAACAATGAAAGATTTTTTTACAGAAGCACCAAGAATATTTTATGATGTAGTAGTAAAGTATTCTAATGAAACAAAAGAAAAAGTAACAGCAACAATAGGTGACGAGAGTAGGTACTGTGAGGACATACTTGCTATGTTCAGAGAACCTAACCTTGAGTACGTAAGAATAGAACCTTCAGTATTTTGGAAGAGTAAACGTGAAAGGATGGACTAATGATGTGGATACTAGTGTGGATGCAACTAGTGACTAGCCAAGGTGTAGAACACTATCAGCTAGGCACGTTCACCAAAGAAACAGACTGTCAGGTAGCACTGAAGGAAGCTGTAGTGTTAGTCAACACCAGTGCAGAAATGCTTGCCTGTCTAGAAGTGGATACAAGACAATGAAAGTATATGCTTCCATTGAGAAATGTGACGAGTGTGGTGGCTCTGGAAAAATATCATACGACAAACCAGAGCCTTGGATATGCAGAGATAGTCCACCTTCTTTAGAGGAAGTAACAGAGGATTGCCTAGAGTGTGGTGCTCTAGGTACAGTGCAAGTCATTAACATAGAGGAGAAATGACATGGAAATAATTATAGACGCACCAAACATAGAAGACGCAGAGATGATGGCACGAGCCATTCAAGAACAGACAGGAATAAAAAGAGACTTAATAAAGCTTGACATTGATGATACTTCTGTGGTAGAGGATAATCAAAGGAGTAATTTGTTAGATGAATTGGAAGAATAAAGAAGAGGACAACCACTACGTAGGTAAGGAGCCATGCCCTGAGTGTGGCTCTAAAGATAACCTAGCTAGATATTCTGATGGTCATGGTTGGTGCTTCGGCTGTAACTACAGGGAGCCACCAACAGATCAAGAGGTGATTGAACCTACTGCTGAGGTTGTAAACCTAGAGAAGATGACAGCAGTTTACAGAGCAATGAGGGGTATACAAGATAGCACCTTCAGGTTCTTTAACTGTCACACTTACTTGGATTCAGAGGGTGTAGAGAAATACCAGAACTACATCTACCCCTCTGGTGGTGTAAAGACTAGGTACTTTCCCAAAGATTTTTCTGCAAAAAATTTTAAGGCAGATGAATTGTTTGGTATGAACCTATGGAATGCAGGGTCAGGTAAGAAGGTAACGATAACAGAAGGTGAGCTAGATGCTATGTCAGCATGGCAGATGTGTAACAGCACCAAGTATCCTTCAGCATTCGTGTCCTTACCGTCATCTAATCCATCAAGAAAACTATGGGCTAACGTGAGTAAATGGTTGGATACTTTTGACCAGATAATACTTTCGATAGAGCATGATGATCAAGGGAATGCTGTTGCCCAACGCATAGCCAACCTATTTCCTAACAAGGTCTATCGTGTACAGCATGACAAGTACAAGGATGCCAACGAGTTCTTGCAAGCAGGGGCTAAGTCAGAGTTCTACAATGCTTGGCTACACGCAAAGAAGTACACACCTGAGAATGTACTCAACACACCTGACCAGTTTCTCAAGCTGTACAACACAACAGAGAACCATGTCTACGTACCAACAGGTATATCAGACTTCGATGATCTGTGTATGGGGTTGATGCAAGGACACTTCACCCTGTTCAAGGCACAGACAGGGATAGGTAAGACAGAGTTTATGAGGTACTTGGAGTTCTACATACTAAAGAACTACCCTGACATACCTATTGCTGCTTGGCACATGGAAGAGACTAAGCTTCGTTCATTACTAGGGCTTGTATCTTATGACCTGAAGTCAAACGTAACACGCAAGGACTTGATTGAAGAGAAGGATATGCACGACAAGGTTGAGAAGAGTATCACCAACCTGACAAAGAACGAAAAGTTTTTTCAATTCTTTTTGAATGATGAGGATGATCCTCTTGACATTCTATCTCATATCAGGTATCTGTCTCAGGCGTGTGGTGTTCGATACATATTCTTCGAACCCATACAGGACATAGCAGCCAACACTGGTGGTGATGAGGGCAAGGAGCAATTCCTAGCTGACCTGTCAGTAAGACTATCTAAACTTGCTGCTGAATTAGGAGTAGGTATAATTACTATAGGACATACAAACGATGACGGTCAGGTCAAGTACTGTCGTATGATTGAGCAACGAGCCTCAGTTGTAGTAGAGTTACAGAGAGACAAGATGTCTGAGGATGTAGATGACAGGAACACAACCAAGCTATTAGTTACAAAGAACAGACCAGTAGGTCCAACAGGATATGCAGGTCAGTTGAAGTTCAACCCAGATAGCTTTACATTAGGAGAAAAGTATGGAGAGTATTGACCCATATGCTGCCTTTGCAGCAGTAATATATTTCTTAGGCTGTTTCTTGTATTACGTACACGTTAAGACAATACTATATCTATTGGAAAAAGAACACGAAATGAACAGAACAAAAGTACTAGGTGATAGTATCTTCTGGGTATTCAATGTTCTTATGTTGATGTGGATAGAGTTTACAGGAGAAGATGATGCTGCGTAGAGTTGCAATGGACATAGAGACAGACGCACTTGACGCTACTAAAATCTGGGTTGTCTGTGCTGAGGAAATAAATACAGGACAGAAGTTTGAGTTCTGTAACCTAACAACAATCAAAGAAGAAAGGGATCGCTTTGTTGAGTACTGTAGAGATGTTGACCAGTTTATTTTCCATAATGGTATTGGTTTTGATGTACCAATAATCAACAGACTGATAGGACACACCATTGATTTGGATAAAGTTCTTGATACACTGATTGTTTCTAGGCTGTTCGACTACGGTATCAAAGGTGGTCACAGTCTCAAGGCTTGGGGTATGAGACTAGGAGACTACAAGCTAGACTTCAAAGACTTCTCTAAGTTATCTCAAGAGATGATTGAGTACTGTCACAAAGATGTTACAGTTACAGTACAACTATTTAATAAGCTAAAAAATGTTATCTTATCAGAGGATTGGCAGTACTCTTTAAAGTGTGAACATGACATACAGATACTCTGTGAGCAGATGAAGGACAATGGATTCTATTTCAACAAACAGAAAGCAGAGGATATACTAGATGAAGTACATCAACGGATGGCCTATCTTGAAGATACCTTCCAAGAAGACTTCCCACCTAAGCTTGAGGAAGTCAATCGTATCAAGTACAGAAGGAAAGCAGACGGTTCACTATACGCTAGTGTCACGAAAGCCCAACACGATTACGCAAAGACAGATGTTGTGCAAGGTTCTGACGGTAAGGAACTAGTATGCTACGACTTCATAGACTTCAACCCTGCCTCACCAAAGATGAGAATAGATAGACTATGGGATGCAGGTTGGAAACCAATAGAGAAAACAAAAGGGCATACAGAATATGAAAGAGAACAAAGATCGTGGGGCTAAGTTTGCTAGGTACGGATGGACGTTATCTGAGGCAAACCTTAACACACTACCTGAGACAGCCCCTGCAGGAGGTAAACGTCTAGCAGAGTGGTTGACCCTTGAAGGTAGACGATCCTCACTGGTGGAGTGGCTAGGACATTGTGGTGAAGATTCACGTATTCACGGCAGCTTCACACACATTGGAGCATGGACAGGTAGGATGGCACACAGAAATCCTAACCAAGCTAACATACCTGCAGAGTTTCATGGTGAAGCTAGGACTGCTGTAGAGAAAGTTAAGGACAGGTACGATGGTCAGATGCGTGAGCTATGGTGTGTACCTAAAGGCTGTTACTTGGTAGGTACAGATGCTGAGGGTATCCAGTTACGTGTGCTTGCACACCTGATGAAGTCAGAGGAATACGTACACGCTATCGTGTCAGGCAAGAAGGAAGATGAGACAGACATACACAACCTCAACCGTAAGGCTTTAGGTATGTCACACGTTACTAGAGATATGGCTAAGACTTTTATCTATGCGTTCCTACTTGGGGCAGGTAATGCTAAAGTATCACAGATACTCAAGGTCAACCAGAGAGAAGCAACTCAAGCAGTTGAAAACTTTATGCAATCAATACAAGGGCTTGCTAACTTAAAGAAAAAGATTATACCACACATAGCATCGAAGGGGTGGTTCAAAGGTCTTGATGGACGTAGGGTTGTAGTACCCTCAGAACATAAGACACTGGCAGGTATGCTTCAGAATGGTGAATCAACCATAATGAAACACGCAGCACTCGACTGGGTACACAAAGCCAAGAGACAATGGATAGACTTTAAGCTAGTCACTTGGCCTCACGATGAGTGGCAAACAGAAGTACGTGGACAGATAAAAGATGCTGAGTTACTAGGTGAGATACAAAGACAATCTATTGTTGACACTGGAAAAAAACTTGCTATAATGTGCCCACTAGCAGGATCAACAGACATAGGATACAACTGGAAGGATACTCATTGATAGGAATTTTACTTTTTGCATTGTCACCTGTAATTTATGTCTTGACAATCGAGTTATTAGTTGTTATGTTCAACCATATTGCAAACCAAGAGAAGGAGTAAAGCATTGGCTGATAAACCAAAAACAAAATGGGGCGAGTATAATGGTCAGTTATATTACGCTCGTATCTTCAAAGATAACATGGACGATTCGGACTACCATGAGAAAACTCAAGGTCAGTTCAACGTAGTCTTTGTTCCTGATGAAGATGAATCAATAAGTGATATGTTGTCCAAGGGTTTTCCTGAAACATCTATGGGTAACAAAATGATCAAACCTATTAACGCTGCTGATGGGCGTATGGGTATGAAACTTAAACGTCCTAACGTACACCCATCTGGTATTGATGACTTCGGTGGAGCACCCAAGGTAACTCATGGTCTAACTAACAAGCCTTGGGATTACATTGAGGACGGTGCATTAGGTAATGGTACTAAAGCACGTATCAAAATTTCTATCTACGGTGAGGGTTCAACAGCCTCAGTCAGGTTAGAAAAGGTTGGTATAACTGAACACGTACCTTTTGAAGAGATTGCTGCTGCGGAAGATCGTTGGTAGTTTTGTCCCCCCTAACTGGCAGGGCTTCGGCCCTGTCTTTTTTATAGAGTGTGTCCAATGATCAGACCTATGACGGATGATGAACGGCAACGTGCAATAGAAAAACAAAAAGCAAACACAGGAAAAAAGTGTGTAAGTTGTGGTGGTCCTGCTTTTAAGGATGACTGGTGTAGCTTCTGCTTAGAGGAAGAGTGATGAAACAAGTACTGATTGATGGTGATCCTTTTGCTTATCAGGCTGCAGCTTCTTGTGAAGAAGAAGAGAGTGAGGCAGCTAATGAGAAGCTTGATGAACTCCTTGAGAAAAGTATACAGGCTGTACTGTGGTCACCAAAGGAAGAACAATACCAAGTATTTCTTACAGGTAAAAGTAACTTTAGATATGGTATAGCTATAACTCACGGCTACAAGGCTAACAGAAAAGGTGTAGAGAAACCCAAGCATCTTGCTTCTGTTAGAGAATACATGGTTAAATACTGGGATGCTATTGTGTCTGAGGGAGAGGAAGCAGATGACCTAATAGGTATATGGTCTACCAAAAGAGGTAAGGATGCTATAGTTATATCTGTAGATAAAGATATGATGCAACTTCCTTGTGACCATTACAACCCACGCAAGGGTTCTTATAAAACTGTGTCTGACTTTGATGGTATAAAGTTTTTCTACACACAGGTATTGACTGGTGATTCTTCAGACAACATCAAAGGTATCTATGGCGTTGGTCCTAAGAAAGCTGACAAGATACTGGCTGACTGTAAGACAGAACAAGATATGTACGAGGAATGTGTCAGGGCTTACGGTGGTGATGAAGAGAGAGTTATTGAAAACGGTAGACTACTTTGGCTACGAAGAGAAGAAGAACAGATATGGCAACCACCCAAGTTTACAGATTCAGATCAGGACTAGAAGAACGTAACGCCAAGTACCTGCAAAAGAAACGTGTCAAGTTTGAGTACGAGACATTGAAGATTAAGTGGCAGGACTTACGGTTCAAAACGTATACCCCTGACTTCATATTACCCAATGGTATTATAATAGAGACTAAGGGTAGGTTTACTTTACCAGATAGAAACAAACATCTAAATGTACAGAAACAATACCCACACCTTGACATTAGATTTGTTTTTAGTAACCCTTACCAGAGACTAAACAAAGGAGCTAAGTCTACTTATGCTGACTGGTGTGACTATCACGGTTTTATATTTGCTAAGGAAATAATACCTCACGATTGGATAAAAGAAAGAAAGAAAAAATGACAGTTAAAGTACATCACTATCTGGAAGGTCCAATAGATCAAGGAGACAAGTGGTCTTTGATATGTATGGTTGAAGAAAAAGGTTTAGTCTTTGATGACGAGATATACTTCAAAGATTTCAATGACGCTTATAACTTTATGAATAAGCTCAAGCAATCAACAACACCTATACTACACGAAAAAGAAACTTCCCTTTGGATACATTAAGGCTTGACAATGTTTGACTTTGAAAGTAAAATTAACGCTCTTGTTGAGAACTACGGTCTCTCTTTAATACTAGAACAAAAAGAAATATCTGAGTTTCATGTCATCAAACTACTGGTAGAGAATGACTTGATAGACTTGGATGATTACATTAATTTGGACAATGAATACAAAGCTTGGAAGGAACAGGAAGAGTGATTACACTAGACGATATAAACGCATTTCAGTACTACAATCAAGACCCTCTTGACATGGACAAGTACCAACAACAAGCTGCAACAACAGCTATCTATGATAAGAAACACGCAATCATTTATCCTGCGTTGGGTCTAGCTGCTGAGGCAGGAGAGGTAGCAAACAAAGTAAAGAAGATTATGAGAGATGGTAAGCTTGATCGTGAAGCTATAGCTGACGAGATAGGAGATTGTCTCTGGTATATAGCTGCTCTGTGTAGAGACTTGAATGTTGACATGGAGAACGTAGCTTATAGTAACCTAGAGAAGTTACATGGCAGACAGAAACGAGGAACACTAAGAGGGAATGGGGATAAAAGATGAGCGAGATACTAACAGCAATGTTTATACTTGGTTCAATAATTGTAGGGGCAATATGGGTGGTGACAAGGAGATATGATAAATGAACAACTACTTACCAACTGATTACCAAGCATTCATACACACAAGCAGATACGCTCGTTGGCTAGAAAAGGAACAACGCAGAGAGACTTGGGCTGAGACTGTTGACAGATACATGACCAATGTAGTTATACCTGTTATGGGTAAAGACAGTTTTGTCAGTCAAATAGAAGAAGCAATACTTAACCTAGAGGTTATGCCTAGCATGAGGGCTATGATGACAGCAGGTAAGGCGTTGGAGAGAGACAACACATCAGGCTACAACTGTAGTTACTTACCTGTCGATGACCCTAAGTCCTTTGATGAAGCTATGTTTATCCTGTTGTGTGGCACTGGTGTAGGCTTCTCAGTTGAACGTCAGTATGTGCAGCAACTACCTGATGTACCTGAGCTATACGAAAGCGATACTAAGATCATAGTCAAGGACAGCAAAGAAGGTTGGGCTAAGGCTTTCAGACAGTTGCTTGCTTTACTGTGGGCAGGGGAGATACCTCAGTGGGATGTGTCACAAGTCAGACCTGCAGGTGCTAGACTAAAAACTTTCGGTGGTAGAGCTAGTGGCCCTGCTCCTTTGGTTGACTTGTTTAACTTCTCTATAAAGATATTCAAGGATGCACAAGGACGTAAGCTATCGTCAATAGAGTGTCACGATCTTATGTGTAAGATTGGTGAGGTAGTGGTAGTTGGTGGTGTACGTAGGTCAGCTATGATTAGTCTGTCTAACCTTAGTGATGACCGTATGCGTCACGCTAAGTCAGGAGACTGGTGGACCAACAACCCTCAACGTGCTTTATCTAATAACTCTGTAGCTTACACAGAGAAGCCTGATAGCCTGTCGTTCATGCGTGAGTGGATGGCTCTTGTCGAGTCAGGCAGTGGAGAAAGAGGAGTATTTAATCGTGAAGCGTCAAAGAACCAAGCGTCTAAATATGGTAGGCGTGATCCTGATTGGCAGTTTGGCACTAACCCTTGCAGTGAGATCATACTTAGACCTTACCAGTTCTGCAATCTTACTGAAGTTGTAGTACGTTCAGCAGATAACTATGATGACTTAGCACGTAAGGTTAAGATAGCTACTACACTAGGAACTATACAATCTACCTACACTAAGTTCCCATACCTTCGTAAGCTATGGAAGGACAACACAGAAGAAGAACGTCTTCTTGGTGTGTCTCTGACAGGCATCATGGATAACCCTTTACTGACAAGGAAGAATAGTGGAATATCAAAAACTCTTAACAGCCTTAGAGAAGTTGCAGTGGAAACTAATCTTAATCTGGCTAGTAATCTTGGTATTAATCCTTCTACTGCCATTACGTGCGTTAAACCCAGTGGAACAGTCAGCCAACTCGTTGACAGTGCATCAGGTATACACGCAAGACACAGTAGACATTACATAAGAACTGTAAGAGGTGACAATAAAGACCCACTGACACAGTTTATGAAGGATCAAGGTATCCCTAGTGAACCTTGTGTAATGAAACCTGATCAGACTACAGTGTTTAGTTTTCCTGTCAAGTCACCACCCAACGCTATAGTTACAGATCAACTATCAGCTATAGATCAACTAGAGATGTGGCTTACCTACCAGAGGCATTGGTGTGAGCACAAGCCTAGTGTTACTATCAACGTCAAGAAGGATGAGTGGTTTGAAGTTGGTGCTTTTGTTTACAAGCACTTTGATGAGATGTCAGGTGTATCTTTCTTACCTTACAATGAACACACCTACCAACAAGCACCTTATCAGGACATAACAAAGCATGAGTACAAACAACTTTCTTCTCTCATGCCTAAAAAAATTGACTGGGCCCTCTTGACAGATTACGAAAAAGAGGATATGACTAGCTCAAGTCAGACGTTTGCTTGTAGTGGTGATGTCTGTGAAGTAGTAGATATAGGAGCATAGTATGGATGTATACGTAAGACCCTTCAGGAAAGAAGTCTACAACCAAGTAGACGAACCTTCCAAGAAGGCTTTGATTAAGTACTTAGAGAGCCAAGGACATACGATAGTCAGTTCTGCTGAAGACTACTATGCTGATGTTGTCTCACAGAAGGATGGTGTTACGTACTTCAACGAGGCTGAACGTAAAGCTCAGTGGAAAAGTGACTGGCCTACGTACTGGACTGAGGTAAGAGTACCTGCTAGAAAACGTAGACTTGTTGAGAAGTACAAGGACACTTTGGAAAGTTTATACTTCTATGTATTCAACAAGACCTACGACAAAGCTTGGAAGATCAAAGGTACTCAGATGGTTGATGATATTATCAAGGAAGCTTCTGGTCCTAGGTACAGGATACCTAAGCATGAGACCTTCTATCATATACCTTTTGTTGAAGCAGAGTTAGTAGAAATAAAATGACAAGTGGAGTGACTATGGCAGGTAGTGGTATTTTATGGGTTGACAACCTATTCAATTCTTGTGTATTGTTCTTGGTACAGATAGCTTCATTGCTTGGAGTAACCTATGAAGAACTTAACGTATACTTATTCTGTATCGCATGGCCTATTATCACAGTGTACATGATGTTTAGAATATTGTATTTGAGATGGAAGATAAGATGGCTGAGGACATAATAAATAAACCACCACACTATGGTGATGGTGAGATAGAATGTATAGACTATATGAAGGACAACATGGACACTATGATGTTCATGGGTTACCTTGAGGGTAACTGTAAGAAGTACCTGCACAGATACAGGTACAAAGGCAAACCTGTAGAAGACTTGAAGAAAGCTATGTGGTACTTAGATAGGTTGATACAGGAGATGGAAGGAAAGTAAATGTTTAGTGCTATAATACTAGCCTGTAATATAGAGGCAACACGTTGTCAAACCTTTGGTACACCTAGAGTTATGCACTCTGAAATAGAATGCTACACCTCTTTAGCCAATGGTTTAATCCAAGTAGAAAATCAAGGCTGGGTAGTTAAAAACTTTCATTGTTACGAATGGAAAGAAAAAGAAAGTGTATAAAAAAAGGGGAGCTACTTAGGCTCCCTTACTTCTTTCGTTTCTTTCCTGATGCTGTTGTGGACCAAGATACTCTCTTCGGTCCTTTCTTTTTGGCAGCTTCCTTCTTGGAGATTCTTCCTGCCACCGACTTCGGGCGACAGGCTGGATACGGACGCTTGCTTCCCTTTGCGCTCTTACGTCCACACTTCTTACCAGTCTTAACATCTCGCCAGTCTTCGGCAAACCATTTACCTAAGCCACCCTTAGCCATGTTAGCAACAGGCACACTCTGGGTTACACTTGCGATTTCTTAATGCACACCAAAGTCTTTTCAAATATCTTTTCATTACGATTTCCTTTTCACTCTATTGTCTGCACCCTTCCACTTACCACCTTTTGACTTGTACCATTTAGCTGCCCAAGCATTTGCGTAAGCTGAAGGATATACTTTAAACTTTTTCTTTGCTGCTGCTTTAGCTCTAGACCAAAGAGCAGGGTTAGTTGGTACAGATTTAGCCATTTAATTCACCACTTCTTACATGACCAGTATCGTGCTGTCATCTTATCTTTAGCTGTATCACACTTATGTCTTGCACGAAAAGACTTTCTACGTTTAGGGTTATTCTTTTTGATTGTCATGTTGGCATCACCAAACCTGATAATCTTTTCTTTACCACCCTGACAAGCCTTGACAACAAACTTCTTACCACCAGATACCTGACGTTTAGGGCTGTTACATTTCATCTTTGACTTGTCTATCTTTTTAGAAGCCATAACTACTTCCCGAAAAACTTAGTGGCTGATCTTACAGCGAAGCTACTCGCTACGATTACTCCTAAGGTATAGCTATACCACTGAGGCATGGACTCCAATGCAGCGAAGCCATTTGCTACTGCAGCGTTAGCCCATTCAAATGGTAAAAATGCAAGGATAAGTGGGATTGAAAAAAGCAAAACCAGATACTCGTCTTTCCACGAGTTCTGAGTACCTTGTGCCATTATCTTTTCCCACTCCGCTTCTGACGTAGCGGCTGAGAGCATTATCTGAGCTTCCGCTTCTGCCTTGGCTACCTTCACTTTATTCTGTGCAGCCTTTTCTTCTACCTTACCATTCAACCACGTACCTGCTAATTGTGACACTGGTCCAAGTAATTGTCCTATCATTTTTTATTTCCCATTGCTGTGAAACCAAAGTATGCACCAACCAGAGCAGAAACAGATACGACATAGATGTTAGCTATATCAGCTATTAACATTGCTGCTGTTTCCATGCCAAGTAATGTACAGAGAAAGATACCCATAGGGTAAAGTACCATTCCAGATAGAGCAAACCAAGTCATGTTGCGCTGGGCATCACGCTTCGCATCCTCATCTTCCATCTTTCTACGTCTGTCTTCTAGGTAAATCTCTCGCTCTTCTGCGTCTAGTTTACCGTTCTTATCTAAGTCGTACTCTTCTACCATTATAAATCTACCCAACCCATAGCTACTAATAAACCTAATCCACCACCACATATAAGAAGAAAGATAACTACAACTATAAAGGCTAGTTCAGCATTATCCTTAATGCGTTGAGCTTCTAGTCTTGCTTGTCTTTCTGCTTCTTTTCTTTCCGCAGCAACTTCCCTACGTAGTTTAAGAAGTTCTTGATAAGCACTATAACCCAAAGTGTTAACAATGAACTCTCTCAATTCTTCTTCAGCCTCTTTAGCCTGTTGACGTTTCATAAAAGTGTCAAGTGCTTCTTCGTTTGCACTACTAAAGGGGCTTTGCTTTTTCTTTTCGTGAGCTTTCTTTGCGCTATCTACACTGTCAAAGAAGCCACCTAACTCCCTTGACATGGATGCTATTGTCCTACCTGCACTTATGCCACCCTTGACCAATGCCAATGCGCTGAGTGGATCAATCATAACTAGCCTCTAGGATCTAGCATATCTCTGTGATCACGGTTCATGTACTTTAACTCTGTTTCAAGTAAAGCTATTCTCTGTTTAAGTTCATTAATAGAACTAAAGGAAGCAAGCATAGCAGCCATCTCTTCCCACACCTCATCACTATCTTCCCAAAGTTCTATAATGTCAGACTTACTTTCCTGTACATCACGTTTAAGATTTACTGTATCTTCTACAGCCATGCGACTAGCAAATTGAGATACGCTCTCTTCTAAGGCAGTAATGGTAGCTGCCTGTTGACTGACCCACCAGACACCACCTGCAAGCTGTACAGCCATTGCCATGACTAAAGCTATTGGAAGTTTCATATTATCCATGTCACATCATCTCAAAGTGTGGAGCATCTATAAAAGGTCTGCGTCCTTGTGACCTACGTAAGTCTACGTATGCGTTCATTGCATCTTCTGCAGTTGATGGGTATGTTCTGATGTCTCCTTCAGACCAAGCAGCACCCCACTTCAAAGCAACTGAGTTTTTTCTAGCTGCTTCAGCCATAGCATCACAGATGTCATCGTAAACATTTAGTTC
>Ga0315315_10002678_pt1 | contig 16291 bp, 15 predicted proteins | sample M140m3416metaG_FD_203699 | JGI IMG/M metagenome (GOLD analysis project Ga0315315, IMG submission 203699) | Ammonia-oxidizing marine archaeal communities from Monterey Bay, California, United States - M1 40m 3416 | ecosystem: Environmental > Aquatic > Marine > Intertidal zone | place: USA... | reverse complement strand
TCAGTATTGCTACTGCGTTCGACTTGCATGTGTTAGGCGTGCCGCCAGCGTACGTTCTGAGCCATGATCAAACTCTCAAGTTTAATAACGGCGCACACTAGCTTTAATAACTTTGAAATAAATCAAAGTTATTTTTCGTTAAAGCGTGTACGACAATTTCTTTATTAACCTAGCCGTCCACACTTCTCTTCTTAAAAATTTACAATTTAAAAAAGCTAAGATTTTATGTTTAAAATCTACACACCCCTAGCTACATCAAAATATTAATTTCGTAGAGGTGAGCGCTGGTTTTATTACAATTTGCTTATAAGTCAAGGCGTATATTGCCTGAATTAATTAGCAAAATCAGGCTTTTTTGACCGTCTAACATTGCAATGCGCTACTAATTTTTATAAAAAACAACTATGACGATTATTCAAAAAATTAACACTTTTTTTAAAAAAAAAAACAATTTCTTAGCTCTTCTAGACACAAAAGTTTTCAAAATTCAAAGGTTTAACCCTTTTATTTTAATATCCTTTTTTATTATTTTTTCTGTGATTTTTTTCGTTTCCTCAAATTTAATCAGTAACAAAAATAAGGAAAATGCTAATAATCTTAAAGAGGTTACAAATAATAAGGATTTTTCAAATTTAACCAATTTTTTCATTTCTAAAATTAACAGCCCATATGAAGAAATAAACTACATAATTAAGGCAAACGACTCTGTAGAAAAAATATTTAAAAAGTTTAAAATAAGAGAAGAAGATATTAAGAAAATATCTGTTAAACTTAAACAAAAAAAACTGGCAAACATCTATTCTGGTAGAAAACTTTCGTTAATTCTTAAAAAATTAGAGAATGGATCCAATACTATTGTAAATCTTGTATATCCTATTAACAAAACAACGAGTGTAGAGGTAAGAAAATCTCAAAATGACTTTATTGTAAGGGAAAATATTTTACAGCTTTATAAAAAAGAGGTTGTAGTAAAAAATACTATTAAAAATAATCTTTACAGTTCAGCAATGGAGTCGGGGATTGAACCAAATATAATTGTTGAGTTTGCTAGAGTTTTTGGTTTTGAGGTTGATTTTCAAAGAGATATTAGAAAAGGAGATTGGTTTGAAATTTTATACGAAAAATTTGAAGATGATAATAATAAAGTGAGGGATACTGGAAAAATAATTTATGCTTCTATGTTTGTTAATGGGGAAGAAATAAACCTTTATAATTTTAAATATAAAAATGTAGAAGAATATTACGACATCAAAGGAAAAAGTATTACTAAATCTCTAATGAAAACTCCTATCAATGGAGCTCGTTTATCTTCATCGTTTGGTATGAGAAAACATCCTATTCTTGGATACAACAAGATGCATAGAGGAACAGACTTTGCAGCACCAAGTGGAACACCAATCATGGCATCTGGTTCGGGAACAGTTACCAGAGCAAGATGGTGTGGAGGCGGTGGTAACTGTGTCAAGATTAAACACAATTCTACTTATGAAACTATCTACGCCCACATGAAAAATTTTGCAAAAGGAATTAGAGAAGGTAGAAAAGTTAAACAAGGACAAATAATTGGTTATGTTGGATCAACTGGTTTGTCAACTGGACCACATTTACATTACGAAGTTATAGTTAATGGAAAAAAAGTAAACTCTCAAAAATTAAAATTACCGTCTGGCAAAATCCTTAAGGGTGAAGAGAGAAAACAGTTTGAAATTGATAGGATAAAGATTGATTTAAGATTGGCAAATTTAAGATAATTTAAAATTAATTTGTTGCCGATTGTGTTTCTTTTTCTAATACTTCTTCTTTATGAAGTGATTTTTCATCTGTAGTATTTTTTTCAACTGTATTATCCCTTTTTTCATTTAGCTCGTTGTATCTTCTCAGATAATGATCTGCGTGTTGCAAATAATTTTGAGCTAAGACTGGGTCTCCATTGCTTTGAGCGTCTTTTGCTAGTTGCTGATATTTTTGCATAGTCTTTTCCACATTGTGAATATTATTCATCGAACCATTTCTTTTATAGTTCATATTGCCATTGCTAAGGCTAGGGTTACTTGAATTAAGAGATCCGCTTCTTCTTCTAAAATTGTTCTTCTGCGGTCTAGTTCTAAAGTTTCTTCTTCTGTTATTGTTATTCATAAATCTATTTATAACACGCTATCACACTTCTGACGTTTCTTTTGTAATCCTTTATAACCTCTATAATTCTAAAATTATTATCAACTAATATTTTTGAAACTTTTTTAATTTGCTCATTTCCAATTTCTAAGGCGAGCGTACCTTTAACTTTTAAGATATACTTAGATTTGTAGATAACTTTTTTAATAAGGTCAAGCCCATCATTTCCTCCATCTAGAGCAACTCTAGGTTCATATTTTTTAATATCGTCAGTAAGGTTTCTCATATCTTTTCTCTCTATATATGGTGGGTTTGATACAATTAAATCAAATTTTTTACCAAATACACTTTCGAATGATTTGTTAAAAAATTTAATTTTACTAGATAATTTATGATAAAAAGCATTTTTTTTTGCTATCGAAATTGCTTTTTTTGAAACATCAACAGCAATTCCATTAGATTTTTTTAAATTGCTTAATAGGCTTAATATAATACACCCAGATCCCGTTCCTATATCAAGGATGGATATTTTTTTTTCTTTAAATCTTTTTAAAAGTCTTTCTACTAAAAGTTCAGTTTCTGGCCTTGGTATTAAGGTATCTTTAGTTACCTTAAATTTTTTACTCCAAAATTCTTTTTCACCAAGTATATAGGCAATAGGCTCATTTCTTGATCTTCTATTTAAATAATTCTTAAATATAAATATTTTTTTCTTGTCTATATTTTTATCAAGATCTATTAAAATTTCCTCTCTTGGTTTGTTTAATGTTTTCGAAAGTAATATTTCAGAGTCTAGTATATGTGACGGTATCTTTTTTTCTTTCAATAAATTAGATCCAAATTTTATTACTTCTAAAGCTTTCATGAGTTTAGATTTTCAAGTTTTAAATTTTGTTCTTTTAGTCGAAGCTCTTGGTTCATTTCCTCATGTATTTCACCACTAAGAAATTCATCTAGTTTATGCAACGTTAAATTTATTCGATGATCAGTTACTCGACCTTGGGGAAAATTATATGTTCTAATTCTTTCTGACCTATCGCCTGTTCCAATTTGACTTCTTCTATTGCTAGACCTTTCTTGATCTTTCTTTCTCTTCTCTGCCTCATAAACTCTTGATCTTAAAATCTTTAATGCCTTTGCTTTGTTTTTATGTTGAGACTTTTCATCTTGTTGGCTTACTACCACCCCGCTTGGAATATGAGTAATTCTAACTGCGCTATCAGTGGTGTTAACCGATTGTCCGCCTGGTCCCCCGGCTCTAAAAACATCAATTCTTAAATCAGTCTCTTTAATTTCTACATCTACTTCCTCTGCTTCAGGTAAGACGGCTACTGTAGCTGCTGAGGTATGGACTCTTCCTTGAGTTTCCGTTTCAGGGATTCTTTGTACTCGATGAACACCCGACTCATATTTTAAGTACGAGTAGATATCGTTACCACTTACAGAAAAAATCACTTCTTTAAATCCTCCAGCTTCACTTTTAGAAATATTAATGATTTCAAGTCTCCATTTCTTTTTTGAACAAACTTTTTCATACATCTTAAATAAATCAGCGCAAAAAAGTGAGGCTTCTAACCCTCCTGTCCCAGCTCTGATTTCAACAATGGCATCTTTATCATCATCGTCATCTTTTGGTAATAGAAATAATTTTAAGTCATTTTCATTTTTTTCCTTTTTTTTTATAAGATCATTTAAATCTTTTTGGGCTAAATCAATCATTTCTTGCTCATTGGATTTATCTTCCATCATATTTACAAGGTCCTTTTTTTCATTTTCAAAATTAATGTATTCTTTTGCTGTTAAAATAATGCCTTCAAGGTTTGAATATTCTTTAGATTTTTTTGCAAATTGTTTGGGGTCTATGCTTCCAGAGGAAAGTTCTTTTTCTAAAGCATCGTGCTTAGTTATAATGTCTTTAACTTTTTCAATCGGTATCATAATTGAATATTAGTTTTTTGTTTTTTCTTCTACAAGCTTCACAACTTTTTCTATTATTTCCGAGCTTGGAACCTTTGTGTGAGGAATTCCTGACAAATATAATAAATTATTATCTTGTCCTCCGCCGGTTAAGCCAATTTCTGTTTGAGCTGCCTCCCCAGGTCCATTAACTACACAGCCAATTATGGAAAGACTGATAGGTTTTTTAATGTGAGCGAGTTTTTTTTCTAATAATTTTACAGTTTCAATAACTGGAAAAGCCTGTCTAGCACAAGAAGGGCACGATATTATATTTACTCCTCTTGCACGAATGCCTAATGACTTGAGAATTTCATATCCTGCTTTAACTTCGTCTACTGGATCAGATGACAATGAAACTCTTAAAGTATCGCCAATACCTTCCATTAAAAGTTGGCCAATGCCAATAGACGATTTTATGCTACCAGTAAATAACCCTCCAGCTTCAGTTACTCCTAGGTGTAGAGGATAATTACAAATTTCTGATAATTTTCTATAAGCTTTTACTGTTAAAAAAATGTCAGATGATTTAACACTTATCTTAAAATTGAAAAAATCATTATCTTCTAAAAGTTTTATATTATGTTGTGCGCTTTCAACTAATGCTTCTGGGCATGGTTCCTTAAACTTTTCAAGCAAATTTTTTTCTAAAGATCCAGCATTAACACCAATACGAATGGAACAATTGTTATTTTTCGCTGCCTTAATTACTTCCAGAATTCTGTCATTTGTTCCAATATTTCCAGGATTAATTCTTAAACAACTCGCACCCATTTCAGCTGCTTCTATTGCTCTTTTGTAATGAAAATGAATATCAGCAACAATTGGAACCGAGACTTCTTTTATAATATCTTTAAGAGCTTTCGTCGAAGACTCATCTGGACACGAAACTCTAACTATATCTGCACCAGCCTCTTCTAGTTTATGAATTTGATTAATAGTGCCCTTTACATCTGTAGTAAGTGTATTGGTCATTGACTGGACAGAAATAACTGAACTGCCTCCAACACTAACTTTTCCAACTTTTATTTCTTTAGTGTTTTTCCTTTTAATAATCCTATGAGGTCTAATTTCCATTTTAATCCAAATCAAAAATTGTATGAAGTTTTTTGATAGCTTTCAAAGTATTATGTTCTTCAATAATAACTGAAAGTTTAATTTCAGAAGTTGAAATTGCTAAAATATTTATACTTTCGTCAGATAAAGCTCTAAACATTCTATATGTTACTCCTGGTGTAGAAACCATACCCGCTCCTACAATTGAAATTTTTGCAACCTTATCATTTTGTATAATTTTTTTGTAATTTATATTGCAACTATCTTTTAATATCTCTTTAGTTTTGGAAACATCATCTCTTTTAACAGTAAAAGTAATATCTGTTGTTTTTTCATCTGAAGAAATATTTTGAATTACCATATCTACGTTGACTTGGGCCTTACTCAAAGGTTCAAATATATTAGCTGCTACACCTGGCTTGTCCTCTACTCCAATAATTGTAATTTTTGCATCATCCTTAGAGTAAGCAACTCCTGTAACGCTTTTTGTATAATCAATGTTTTCTTGGCTGAAAATTTTTGTTCCTTTTCTCTCAGTAAATGTTGATTTAACCTCAAGAGGAATATCGTACATCATTGCAGTTTGAACAGCGGATGATTGCATAACTTTGGCTCCAACTGAGGATAGCTCGAGCATCTCGTCATAAGAAATTTTATCTATTTTTTTTGCAACTGGTATTTTATTTGGATCTGTAGAATAAATTCCATCAACATCCGTATAAATTTCACAACTATCTGCATTGAAAATTTTAGCTATGGCTACAGCTGTTGCGTCAGATCCTCCTCTACCAATAGTGGTAACGTCTCCGTTTTTTGAAATTCCTTGAAAACCTGGAATAACAACTACGCCTCCTTCATTTAAATATTCATTTATTTTCTCAACATGCATGTTAATAATTCTAGCGTTAGCATGTTCTCCATCAGTCAAAATAGGAACTTGCCAATTTAAAAATGATTTTGCTTTAACGTTCAATCTTATTAAAGCTCCAGCAAGAAGCGCGGAGGTTACTTGTTCTCCTGAAGATAGAAGAACATCATACTCTCTCTCACTAAATTTTTCTGAAACTTCTCTTGATAGTTTAATAAGTTCATTAGTTTTTCCTGCCATTGCTGAAACCACAGCAATAACTTTATTCCCTACAGATTGTTCTTTTTTTATAATAGTTGCGACATGTTGGATTCTTTTAGTTGTACCAACAGATGTTCCGCCAAACTTTAATATTTTTTTAATCATTTAAGAATGTAATATAATAATCTAAAGATATTATTAATTATTTAAAAATTTACAAAATGAGTACTACTATAAATAAAGAGGAAATTCAAAAGTTTTCAAGATTAGCTGATGAATGGTGGGATGTTAATGGAAAATTTAAACCTTTACATATGTTCAATCCTATAAGGATTGAATATATTACTGACAACATCAAAAAACATTTTAAAATTAAAAAGGTTGAGTCAAATTTCTTAGAAGGGTTAAATATTTTAGATATTGGGTGCGGCGGCGGTCTGATAAGCGAGCCTATGGCTAGACTGGGAGGGATAGTAACTGGGATTGATGCATCTGAAAAAAATATCAACGTAGCAAATTTACATTCAAAAAAGAGTGGTTTAAAAATTAACTATTTGAATACTTCTCCTGAAAATTTAAATAATTTTGAAAAATACGATGTAATTCTAAATTTAGAAATTGTAGAGCATGTAGATAATGTAAATTTATACATAAAATCTTGTTATAAATTATTAAAAAAAGGTGGGTTAATGTTTACAGCAACACTTAATAGATCTTTCTTGTCATATATTAAAGCAATTATCGGTGCAGAATATATCTTGAGGTGGTTGCCTATAGGAACGCATGACTGGAATAAATTTATTAAACCCGAAGAACTTGAAAAATATTTATCTAAAGAAAAGTTTTCGACAATGGATATAAAAGGGTTAAATTTTAATCCTTTTATAAAAAAATGGAAAAAATCTGAAGACTTATCTGTTAACTACATTATCTGTAGTGTAAAAAATTAATTATCTTTATCTACCCAAGGTATTGTTAGCAAGTCTATGCCTTCCTCAAATAATTCCTCTTTTTCCTCAGGCGTAGTTGTTCCATAGATGGCTTTATTATTTTTTTTGTCGTAGTAAACTTCTCTTACTTTTTTACTAAAATCTTTTCCTACATAATCGAAATTATTTTCAATATATTTTCTTAGTTGCAGAAGATTTTTTTTCTCATTTTTCAGCTCTGTGCTGCTAATATTTGTTTTGTCTTCCTTAGTATTTAAATTTGATATCATGGGAGCCATTATAGATTTTGTGATATTTTTTGATGAGCAGTAAATACATTCTAACAAATTTTTTTTGTTTAATTTATCAAATTCCTCCGAGTTAGAAAACCAACTCTCAAACTCGTGATCATTTTTGCACTTTAAATTATATTTAATCATTTAATTTCTATAGTCTGCATTTATATCTATGTAATCATGAGTAAAATCACAAGTAAAGCATTTGAAGGCATCGTTTCCAAGTTTCAAATTAATCTCAATTTCAATCGAGTCCCATTTCATATATTCTTTTAATTTTTCTTCGTCATAACTTTCAGAGATCTTACCATTTTCAGCCACAATAAAATTACCTATTTTAATTTTTAATTTTTTTTGATCAACTATTTCTCCCGATTTTCCAATTCCCATAGCTATTCTTCCCCAGTTAGGATCTTCTCCTGCTATAGCTGTTTTAATTAGAGGTGAGTTGGCAATAGCAAATGCAATATTTTTTGCGCTACCTAAAGATTTTGCATTTATTACATTTATTGTAACAAATTTTTTGGCTCCTTCTCCATCAACTACAATTTGTTTAGCTAGATTTAAACATAATTTTTTTAGGGCAATTTCAAATTTTTGAACTCCTTTGTCATTTAAAGAAATATTTTGTCCAATTTTAACGGCTCTTGTAGAAAAAATAGAGACCATATCATTAGTTGATTGATCACTATCAACTGTTATTGCATTAAAAGAATTTGCCACAGCTCTTTTCAAAAGAGTCTTCAATAAATTTGAGTTTATATCAGCATTAGTAAAGATGAATGAAAGCATTGTTGCTAAATTCGGTGCAATCATTCCAGATCCCTTGGCAATTCCAGAAATCTTTATAAGCTCATCTCCTACAATTACTTCCTCATAAGCTAGTTTAGGTTTTGTATCAGTTGTCATAATTGCTGATGCCATTTTGATCCAATACATTTTATTATGATCTTTTCTTAGCCTATCAACTAAATCTGATAAACGATCTTTAATTGGTTCAACTGGAAATTCTTCTCCTATTACTCCTGTGGACGCAAATATTAAATCTTTTACTTTTACAGTTTCACTTGTGCCTCTTTGGTTTTTAGACTCTTTAATTGTTAAAACTCTTGATAAATTTTTTGCTAGAATATCTATACTTTCTTTTCCTTGTTTTCCTGTAAATGTATTTGCATTTTTTGTATTAACTAATAATCCTTTAATAATTTTTTTATGAGAATTATTATTCCAAGGTATAAATTCAGAGGTAATACTATTGGTCGTAGTCAAAGTTGCATAGTTTGCTCCTTTGGTGAAGTAGAACAAAGCTAAATCATCTCTTCCATCTTTATATAGGTCAGCAGATATAGATGACATTTCTAGTCCCTCTATTTGTTTAAGGCTTTGAAACTCACCCATTTTAGATAATTTTGTTTTGTCGTTAAGGAAATTTTTAATATTTATTGTCATTATTACTGTTTAATTTAAATTAATAATACATATATAGGTGTATAATGAATCTTTTTACAAGAACTTTTAGTAAAATATTTAAAAGCTCTAATCAACAAGAATTAGACAAAATTCAAAACATTATTGAAGCCATAAATAATAAAGAAAATGAAATTAAGTCTCTAACTGAAGCCGATTTTAAAGAAAAAACATTTAATTTTAAAAAAAATGCTCAAAATGGAACTTTAAAAATTAACGAAATCATACCCGAAAGTTTTGCATTAGTTAGAGAGGCTGCAAAAAGAACATTAGGAGAAAGACACTATGACGTTCAACTAGCTGGTGGATTAATTCTTCATAATGGTAAAATTGCTGAGATGAAGACTGGGGAAGGAAAAACTCTTGTTTCAACATTACCTGCATACTTAAATTCTTTAGAGGGAAAAGGTGTTCATATAGTAACTGTAAACGATTATTTAGCTAAAAGGGATTCTGAATGGATGGGTAAAGTTTTTAATTTTCTTGGAACATCAACTGGTTGCATTACCAATGATTTAGATGACATTGAAAGAAAAAAAAATTATAAAAACGACATTACATATGCAACAAACAATGAGTTGGGTTTCGATTATTTAAGAGACAACATGAAATATGAATTAGAAGAAATGGTTCAGCGTAACCATAATTATTGTATTGTAGATGAAGTTGACAGTATCTTAATTGATGAGTCCAGAACACCTCTGATAATCTCTGGAAAACTTGATGATAAAACAACTCTTTATATTTCATCAAATGAGTTTATTAAACATTTGCAAAAAAATGATTATGAGTTGGATGAAAAAAATAAAAATGTAATACTGACAGATTTGGGTATTGATAAGATAGAAAAACTTGCCATTCAAAAAAGAATTTTAAAAAATAATAATTTTTATGATCCAGCTAATTTAGATTTAGTTCATCATGTCAATCAAGCATTAAAAGCTAATTTAATTTTTAATAAAGACACTGATTACATAGTAAAAGATGGTAAGGTGCAAATAATTGATGAATTTACCGGCAGAGTATTAGATGGAAGAAGGTTTTCTGATGGTCTGCATCAAGCTATAGAAGCCAAAGAAAGAGTAAAAGTTGAGGAAGAAAATCAGACATTGGCTTCAATAACTTATCAAAATTATTTTAGATTATATCAAAAATTATCTGGAATGACTGGAACTGCAATTACAGAAGCAGAAGAGTTTTTTGATATATACAAGTTACCTGTTGTTTCTATTCCCACGAATAAAGAAATGTTGAGAAAAGATTTTAACGATCAGATATATAGAACTGAAAAAGAAAAGTACAATGCTATCACCAATAAAATAATAGAATGTAATAAAAAGGGTCAACCAGTGTTAGTAGGTACAACAAGCATTGAAAAGTCAGAAAAAATTTCATCTTATCTTCACAGCAAAAAAATAAACCATAATGTTTTAAACGCAAAGCAACATGAGAAAGAAGCAAATATTATCGCTGAGGCTGGCAAAATAAATGCTGTTACGATCGCTACTAACATGGCTGGTAGAGGAACAGACATTAAATTGGGAGGTAACAAAGATTTTATTTTTGAAGGAAAAAAAGAGAATGAGGAGGAAGTAAAGAAAAATGAAAAAAAAGTAAAAAATTTAGGGGGATTGTTTATTATTGGAACTGAGCGACACGAAAGTAGAAGAATAGATAACCAATTAAGAGGCCGAGCTGGTAGGCAGGGTGACCCCGGTAGCACAATTTTCTTTATAAGTTTGCAAGATGAACTGATGAGAATTTTTGGAGGAGACTCTATTGACGGTATGCTTCAAAAATTAGGCTTAAAAGAAAATGAATCCATTGATCATCCATGGATTAATAAAGCTATGGAGAGGGCTCAAAAAAAAGTTGAGAGCAGAAACTTTGATATTAGAAAAACATTAATTAAATTTGATGATGTTATGAATGACCAAAGACAGGTCATATTCTCTCAAAGATTGAAAATTCTGAAGGAGCCAAACATTAATGAAATTTTAAAAGATTTTTTCGATGAAATACTCATAAATTTAAATTTAGTTAGAGTAAATTTTCAGAAATCTGGAGATATAAAAAACTATCTAGCAGAAATAAAGAATATTACTGGAAATGTCATCAATGATGATGAATTAATAAAGTTTGGAAAACTCAAAGAGACAGAATTCAATAAAAATATACAAAATTTGTATTCTGATAAGAAAAATTCAAGAATTCAAATCTTGGGAGATAATCAGAATAATAGTCTAGAGAAAAAAATATTTTTACAAATAATTGATTTTTCATGGAGATCACATCTTCAATATTTAGAACAATTGAGGCAAGTAATTGGTTTAAGACAGTATGGTCAAAAAGACCCTCTATCAGAATTTAAAAAAGAGGCGTTTGTTTTATTTGAGGGATTATTATTAAAAATTAAAAATGATCTAATTAAATTCTTACTGAATTTAAACATAGTTGTTTCAAATGATGATAATCAGAAAATAAATCAAGATAATACTGCTGAAAAAAAAGTTGGTAGAAATGAAAAATGTCCTTGCGGTTCAGGAAAAAAATTTAAGCACTGTCATGGAAATATTTAAAATTAAATTTTTTTAAATGCATTTAATGCTTTTGCTCTTGCTGCTTCATGCTTCACAATTGGATGAGGATAGTCCCTTCCAAGCTTAAACCTCTCATCAAATAATTCCCAGGGTTTGTGAATAAATTTTTTTGATAAATTTTTTAATTCAGGTACCCATTTTTTTACATATTCACCCTCTTTATCAAATTTCTCACCCTGTAAAATTGGGTTGAATATTCTAAAATAAGGAGCAGCATCTGCGCCAGATCCTGCAACCCACTGCCATCCAGCAACATTGCTAGCCGGACTGTAATCTAACAAACAATTCCTGAAATATTTTTCACCATCCTTCCAGTTAATTAACAAATGTTTCACTAAAAATGATCCAACGATCATTCTCACTCTATTGTGCATCCATCCAGTTGAATAAAGTTCTCTCATGCCAGCATCAACAATGGGGTAACCGGTCAAACCTTTTTTCCAGGCTGCTAAAAATTTATTATTTACTTCCCACGGAAATTTATCAAATTTTTTTGAGTAATTATTTTTTAACATATAAGGAAAGTGATTTATTAATGAATGATTAAATTCTCGCCAACCAATTTCGGTTAAGAATTTAGATGTTCCAATAGTTTTTGATTTTTTTTTTGCACACTCGTTCCAAATAGTTTCCACATGAAGCTGACCAAATTTTATAAATGGAGATAATTTTGATGTTCCTGATATATTAGGATAATTACGTCCTTCAGAGTAGTTTGATATTCTCTCTTTTATAAAATTTTGCAATTCTTTTAATGCGCTTTGTTCATCGGGAGACCAAATTTTTTCAAAATTTTTAAACCAATTTTTTTTTGGTAATATTTTATCTGGTTCAATGCAATTTTTAAAATAATTTATTTTCTTTTTACATTTTTTTATTATTTTTTCGCTTGATGGAATTTTATCAATATAGTATTTTTCAGCATTTCTCCAAAAAGGTGTAAATACTTTAAATGGGGTACCGTCGTTTTTTTTAATCTCCTCTATTTCATTAAGAGCATTTCCTTTGTGCCTTTTAAAAAAAATATTTTTACTTTGTAGACAATTTGATAAATATTCATCAAATTTTAAAAAATCTGGTTCATACACTTTATTCCAATAAATTTTGAAGTCCTTTTTTTTTAGTAATTTGTCGAAAAAAATCTTAAAAGAGTTTGTTTCGATTATTTCAAGACTGATATTTAAACTACTCAATTTTTTTTTAAAATTAGTAAGGGATTTACTCAGCCACCATTTTTGGGCTTCTTGATGCTTATAGATATCCTTTTTATACAAATAAAAAACTACAACTTGTTCATGATTCTTTGTGGCTTCAATAAGTCCATCGTTTTTAGTAACTCTAAAATCATCTCTTAACCAAAAAAGGCCAATTTTTTTATCCATAATTAATTAATTATCAGATTAATTTTTATTTTTCGATGTGTAAAACTTGTTGATGGTGGCCTTGGTAAGAATCGCACTTACGACACATACCTTTTCAGGGTACTGCTCTACTACTGAGCTACAAGGCCTAAAACCTAAAAGTAATTCTACCTTTAGTTAAATCATATGGTGTCATCTCAACCATAACATTGTCACCTGCAAGAACTCTTATTCTATTCTTTCTTAATTTTCCAGCTGTGTGAGCTAAAATTTCGTGGTTATTTTCTAACTTTACCCTAAACATTGCGTTAGGTAATAATTCAGTTACTTTTCCTTTGAATTCTAAAGTTTCTTGTTTCGCCAATTATTTTCCCTTTTTTAATCTTATTTTAACCGAATTAGCATGACCATCTAAATTTTCATGCTTCGCTAAATTTATAACTGATGAGCCCAATCTTTCAATACCTGTTTTTGTTATTTTTATTAGCGAGTGTCGTTTTAAAAAATCATTAACAGATAAACCTGAGGAAAACCTAGCTGATCCAGAAGTAGGTAAAACGTGATTTGGACCCGCTAAATAATCACCCAAAGCCTCAGGTGAAAATTTTCCAATAAAAATGGAACCTGCATTTTTTACATCTTTTATTATTTTACCATTATTTTTAGTGCATAGTTCTAAATGTTCGGGCGCTATAATATTTATTATTTCTATAATTTTTTTTTTATTATTTGTCAAAATTGCTGCACCAAACTTTTTTATGCTTTTAGTAGCAATATTTTTTTTTGGCAACTTTTTTAATTGTTTTTTTAAAGATGTATTCACCAATTTAATTAATTTCTCATGATCAGTTATTAATATTGACTGAGCATATATGTCGTGTTCTGCTTGAGCTATTAAATCTGCGGCAACTAAATCTGGATCACTAAATTTATCTGCAACTATACTTACCTCTGATGGTCCGGCTACCATATCGATACCAACATCACCAAATACTTCTTTTTTTGCAGATGCAACGAACGCATTGCCAGGTCCAACTATTTTGTCAACTTTCACAAAATTTTTTGTTCCATAAGTAAATGCTGCAATAGAGTGTGCGCCTCCAGTTTTATAAATTTTCTTAACACCACATTTCTTTGCCGCATAAACTATGGCAGGATTTACTTTTGAGCCTAATGCTGGTGTTGTTAAATATATATTTTTAACTCCAGCCACAACTGCTGGGATACAGTTCATTAAAACTGTGCTTGGATAACTCGCTGTTCCACCTGGCACATAGACACCAATTTTATCTATAGCAGAATATTTATAAGAAAATTCGTTTTTATATTTATCTTTAAACTTGAACGATAAAAATTTTTGCTTTGAATGAAATTTTTTAATCCTATTGTATGCTAAATCAATTGCAGACTTCAATTTTTTATCAATTTTTTTTGATATTGCATTTATCTCTTGATTTGAGAATGAAATTTTAGTTGTTTTTGTCTTTAATTTTGAAAATTTTTTTTCATATTTTAAAACTGCACTATCTCCCCTTTTTTTTACATTTTTAATTATTTTAGTTACAATTGCTGTTTGATATCTTTGAGCAACTTTTCGTTTTTCCAAGAAAGAAGTTAATATATTTGAAGAATTTTTTCTATTATATCTTAATACTTTAAGCATTATAAAACTTTATGTTTGGGTTTGTTTTTTGTATCCCAGGAGTCTCCTTGGTCATCTAAAGTGACCTCTATTACCTCAGAAATTATACTTATAACTGAGTCCCCTGCAAAAATTATTTTCATTTCATAGTTATTATCAGGCATTTTATTTGTTTCAATAGCTAGAAAATCTAAAAATTTATCTTTTTTAAGCTGATTAATATTTTTTGAAAGGACTTTTATAACATTTTCAAATTTTAAAATAGTTCTTATACGCTTATTTTTTCTAAAAACTCCTTTTTCAACGTCCTCCCACATAAACCGATTTAATTGCATTAAGAAAATTTTATTTTTTTTTAGATTTGCGATATCATTTATACTTGCTATAGAGTCTTGGAGATGGGCTGAAACCACTCTTATATCCTCCTCTGATTTCGCAATGAGTTTTAGGTTTTTAACTTTCATTAAATTCTTTTAATTTCTGCTTTACAATTCTTAAGCTTGCTTTCTAAAAACTCATATCCACGATCGAGGTGATATATACGGTTTATAATTGTTCTATTTTCAGCGGTTAAACCTGCTAAAACTAAACTCACAGAAGCTCTTAGATCTGTGGCCATTACTTCTGCACCTGTTAGCTTTGTTGGTCCTTTTATAATTGCCATTTTATCCTTAATCTCAATGTGTGCGCCCATTCTTTTTAATTCGGGTACATGCATAAATCTATTCTCAAATATATCCTCCTTAATTTTAGAAACACCTTTTGCTTGTGTTAAAAGTACCATTAATTGAGCCTGCAAATCAGTAGGAAATCCTGGGTATGGTTTTGTAGTAATTTTTATATTTTTCAAATTTTTATTTTTTTTCACAATTAAAGAGGATTTTTTTTTTATAATTTGAACGCCTATTTTTCTTAATACATTAATCTCACTTTTTATAATTTTTGGATCTATATTATTTATTTCAACACCTTTTTTACCCATCAAAGCACTTGCAATCATATATGTACCTAGTTCGATTCTATCGAAAATTACTTTGTGCTTAATTTTTGACGATTTTAATTTACCTTCTTTTATAATTATCGTTCTGTTGTTTAAATTTATATTTGTGCCCAGTTTTTTGAGGAATGATATTAAATCTATGATCTCGGGTTCAATTGCACAATTTTTCAGTATTGTTTTTCCTTTAGCAAGAGAAGCAGCTAATAAGGCATTTTCTGTCGCGCCAACTGAAATAGATGGAAATTTAATTGTTTTTCCTTTGAGACCATTTTTTGCCTCAGCAAATATATACCCATCTTTTATTTTGATTTTTGCCCCTAATTTTTTTAAAGCAAATAAATGTAAATCAACTGGTCTTGTTCCAATGGCGCAGCCACCAGGTAAAGAAACTTTTGCTTTACCATATTTAGTTAAAAGTGATCCTAATACTAATACTCCTGCTCTCATTGTTTTTACAAGTTTATAAGGCGCTAATGTATTTATATTTTTTTCATTGTTTACTATTTCAATAGTATTATTTTTTTTTTTAATTCTTATTTTCAAGCCAATAAAATTTAATAGTTCAACCATAGTAAATATATCTTTTACTAGTGGAATATTTTTCAAACTAACTTTGCTCGCAAGTATAGATGCAGCTAAAATAGGTAAAGTTGAATTTTTAGATCCTGATATGGAGATTTTTCCACTTAATTCTCTTTTGCCTTTAATAATAAGCTTTTGCATCAAAAAGATTAAACTTTAGGAAGTGTTACACCTTTTTGCTTCATGTATTTGCCTTTTCTTTTAGCATACGTCACACT
>Ga0315315_10002677_pt1 | contig 16296 bp, 11 predicted proteins | sample M140m3416metaG_FD_203699 | JGI IMG/M metagenome (GOLD analysis project Ga0315315, IMG submission 203699) | Ammonia-oxidizing marine archaeal communities from Monterey Bay, California, United States - M1 40m 3416 | ecosystem: Environmental > Aquatic > Marine > Intertidal zone | place: USA... | reverse complement strand
GAGTCTGATCAAAAGGAGCTGGCATTCACAGTCAAGGGCAAGGCCACCCGTGGCGATCGCTTCACACTCCAGACCGATACAGGAATCATAGAGCACGACCTCGGCGGTAATATTCTTGCACTGCAGCGCGTGCCTTTTGACTCCGTGCTCGTCGCGGCTGTATGGAACCCACTGACCGAGTCCAGCAGCATTGTCGTGTGGGACATTGAACTTCAGCTGGAGCGTGGACGAATCCAGCTACCGGAAGGCTCACAGGCCTGGCGCATGACCTTCGGCCAGACAATCGCCGACCTCTTTGTTGCCGATGCACACAACCCTCGAATCTTCGCCATCACCCTCAACCTGGATGCCCCAGCGCTGAGTCCAGTGGATGAAATCGAGACTGCAGCACCTGTCTCCAGTCTTGCCTGGGTCTCCGATTCTCTGACCGATATCGAGAGCGGCCTGGGCTCGGACACCGGCGAAGCCTTCGATGACCCAGCAGTCAACCGTGACTTCGAGCACCTGTTTGTTGGACTCGTCGGCGTCAGTCGCGTTGACCTCTACGACCTGCGCAACAGCACATGGATCGACGTCAACCCGCTGGATGAAATCCCCGGTGGGCTTCAGCTAGAGTCTCCGATTGTTGGGCTGTCTGCCACCCCAGACCGCGTGCTCCTACAGGAATACAATGACGTAGGGAATCGGGTCATCGGAAAGGCGGTCGCTGCGACCATGTACAACGGATCTCTCGTGCTACTCGAGGCCGATACGGGCTGCGCTGCACTCGACTTTGAAGGGCCCCACGTCCCGATGAACCAAGGCTTTGAGTCCATACAGTTCAATGATGTAGGAAACACCTCAAACCCAGACATGCTCGTCGATGAGTCTACCGCTCGCCGAATTCAGACGAGCAGCTGCGGCGGTGTGGTTCGCACCGAAGAGTGGTCTGTGACCTTCGACGAGGTGAATGGAAACTGGGAAGTCGAGGGCTCACTGTCCGACATACAGCAGCATCGCGCAGTCGAAGGCGAGCGCTATGTCAGCGATGACGGCAGCATCTCGTTCACCATGGTCGCAGGGGTCCAACCCGCCTCAGATGGTGACAACTTCTTCTTCTATACAGATGAAGGGATTCTCCGAATCGACGCCATCTCACAAGAAGGCAGCGACCGTGCAGACCCCATGAATCTACCCGGTGAGCCTCATGTCTTTCAGTACACGGCCGGCCCAACCGGCGGCGGCTGGGATGTCTACGACGAGCGCACCTTTGTGCTCCTCCCCATCACAAACTCAGACCTTGTGATTCGGATTCACATCAAGCCTTGGCGGATCGAAGCCATCTGGGACTGAGCACCGCACTTAAGCGCGTTCCTTAGCCCGCTCCATCCCATCGGGATTGTCCTTCTTCTTGCCCTTCTTCGCGTATGTCGCGTAGTGAGCTGAGGCCGCCTTCTTGTCGGTAGCCCACAGGAGATCACCTAAGGAGAGCCAGCAATCAACAGGTGTTGACTTGGCGGCAATCGCAGACTCAAGCGCTGCACGGGCCACCTCGACCTGACCGGCAGCCATCGCGAGCCATGCCATGGTCCGATGTCCGGCTGCAGTGTCATCAAGCACGGCACCGAGCGCCTCTAAGGCCCTCATGCTGGCCTTGGTTTCACGTCCTGGCACCGACCAATCAACACTGACCAGCGAGGTCACAATGTCACCGAAACCGGCATAGAAGGTACGGCCCTGCGCCTGAAATGCAGGCCCTGCCTCAGGCTCACCGACACGCCTTATAAACATTCTCCGAGTTGCCTTAAAGCGCGTCACGACCGCCCAGTTCTTTCCATTGTGAAGCAGTGCACCTCGGGCATCAAAGACCATCAACCCAGGAGCCTTTGAGGGTGTAGGGTTGGTCTCGCCTGCATCGTTACCATCGCTGAACCATACCCCTTGAAGCGGGTGCTCAGCGCCATCGAGAACTCCGAGTGCCTCCATCACCGTCTCCGCATGTGTACCGCTGAGCTGGAGGTAACGAATCAGATCTGTAGCCGAGCTGTAGCCGACGGCAGCACAGACCCGAGCAACCTGCGCGACAGCATCCGGCTGATGTCTGGGGTCCGCCAGGAGCGAAGTGATACGGGCCTCAAGCTCTGAGTCTTCGGCAGCCCGGATACTCGCGCACAGACGCATCAAGCCAACCGCAGCACCCAAGCGAACGTCTGCACGGGGATCCCTCAGGCCACCACAGATCATCGTGACACTCTTCGGCCTGTCGAGGCAGGCCAAGATCGGAAAGATTCCGGGGTTCTGTGATGGATCAATACGACTAAACATCCCAACAAATTCATCACGCTGGTCATCGCTGAGCAGATCTCGCGTATCGTCACACCGACAGCGAGAGAGAATGTCAGCGGCCGCCGCGGCTGCACTCAGGCGTACTCCAGGAGACTTATCTCCCGAGGCCAAAGCAGCGAGCGAGTCCAGATGCTCAACCGTCCCCATCTTGGAGAGGTCGCGACACCCAGCAGCCCGAGAGGCAATGTCAGATGAGGTCAGTGCGGCGGCAGGGTCTTGCGTTTCAATCACGGTATTTCTAGCTCCACGGTGGCGATACCTCGCCCCCAATTGCTGATTACAAGTTCATCACGGCCATCACCATCGAGGTCTGCCGCTGTGATTGTAGATTGCTCATCGTTGTCGACATCGATCCGAAGGGCGGCTTCCCCGTCACCACTCAGACCAACAATGGTGCCATCACCCCTGAGGCCAATCACCCGGGGCGCACCCTCCGGACCAAAACGGCCAGATATAAGCTCCGTGATGCCAGCACCTGACCAGGTCCCGTCTTGGGCAATCTGCTTGGCACCCAGCGCCTCGTCCCGCAGCAGAGCCGTTCCATCTGGACCTAAGCGGAGGCGCTCCTCACCATCGACAGCCCACACACCTCCATCATCTGCCCCCGCGAGATCGATGACCGAGACATCAAGGTTGTGCACGATCTCTCCAGCCTCATCGAAGACCAAGAGACCATTCTTCATGGCAACCCACAGCTGGTCACCGCTGGCCACAACAGAGACAACACGAGAGGGTGTCGTCAAGAACCAGCGTGAAGCCCCACTCGAGTCGCTCGCTCTCAGCCAGTAGTCACCTACAGCGAGTGGACCACCGAACCAGGCCGCAGAGATCTCACCGCGCGACTCCGCATCTTCCTCAAGCTCGAGGTGTCCAGTCACCGCACCATCAGCGATAGGCGAGGCCAGAACACCGTGCCCGCGAATCAACATAGCGAGCCCATCATCTCCACCACCCACACCGCGCAGATCATCAATACCAACGATACTGCGCGCACGAACAGTGCCCGCTCCCCAAGCACGACCGAAGGGATACGACGAGGCCAGCTCTCCGCCATCTTGGGTCTCTTCAACGAGCGCATCGAGCTTCTTCTCGAGGGTTCTTATACTGGACTTAGAGTAGCCCTTTGTGGCTGACCTCAGCGATCCGCCTGGACCAACTATCCGCATTGAGGGCAGCCCTGAGACGCCAAAGCGATCACTCAGGGCCAGTGTTCGGGTCGCAGGGAACGGCAGGTCCCAACGCTCGACAAGCGCTGCAGCTTTGTTGGCCGCACGGTCCTCATCGACACTGACGGCGAGAAACTCGACGGGCCAAGGTCCTCTCGCGCGTTGGAGCTCAGCCAACGCAGGGAGCTCCTTCTTACAGGGGCCACACCAGCTGGCCCAGAAGACCAGAACGACGGGCTTGCCCTTGTGCTCGGTCAAGCGCCAGGCTGAGCCATCCAACAGCTCGACCTCAAAGTCACCGAGCGGAGCCAGCGCTATCTCCCAGTCCTCGGCCGGTGTCGGATCTGCCATCCCCACTTTTCCATGCAGTGGTGTCACTTCACGGTAGCGGCTGAGCTGACGCGTGAGCGTGATGGCCTGCTGCTTCTCACCCGCGTCCCACAGGGCGTTGACATACATCTCTTCGATACGACCGCGGCGTCCCAGCTTACGGGCGAGGTCATCAGGCCATGCATTGAGGGCCCGACCGAGCCAGAGCGCAGCATTCCCTGCATCCTTCAGGTAGAAATAGACCTCTCCGATCCTGTACTGAAGTTCAGGGCTTGGCTCTTTGGCTTTGACCAGCTCAGCGAGGGCAACCCTTGCCGCCTTCTTTCGCTTTCTGGTCGCCCATGAAAGATGAACAGCCACAGCCCTACTGCGCACCTCATCATCCAGATCTGCTTTCATCAAAGCGCGGGTCGCCTCACGAATCTTCCGCGGCGGATCCCGTCGAACTGCGCCTGCAAACCGAGTGACGGACTTGGGAGAAGCCTTCTTCTTGGCCTTCTCTTTCTTCTGCAGCTTCGCCCTGACGATGGACTTGAGATCTACACTACTGCTCAGCGCATGGCGGACGCCCAGCTCAACTGTAGAGCCCTCAGCGCCCTTCATTGTCGGTATTTCATCGGCACCGACTGTCGACTCGCCATCGATCGATACGATCAGATCGCCCGTCTTCATGCCCGAGGTGTCCGCCCCATAGCCATCATAGACCTTGGTGACGACCAGGCCCTCTGGCTGCTCTACGTAGCGTATGCCAACCAGTCCCTTTTCATCAGCGAGCACAGGCCAGCCAAAGCTCAGCAGCACAACAAATAAGCCACAGGATTTCATGCTCGAGAGCCTACCAGATCCCAATCAGAAGACCTCGAGCCATGCCATCGCGGCTGTACCCAAGAATGGATCATCGGCCACATCTCGCGTGACGATTCCCTCGGACCCATCAGCAGCCGGGTTCGAGGTCCCGTAGACAAGTGAGCCCTGCTCTGTGACCGTTACACCTGAGAGATACTCATCATCGTGCTCGATGTAATCATCGTCGGATGAATCAAGCCCGTCGGAGCCATCCGTATCAAGCCCCTCGGAGCAATCCTCGAAGTCCAGTCCATACAGTCGGCCCACACCGCCTTCACAGCGGTCTTCATTGGGTACCCAAGTGGTGAAGTAGACCACACCAGCGTAGACAAGCGGGTCAGCCGTCAGTCCCTCTCCGGCATCGAGCTCATAGACCCCGTTGTCACCACAGTTTGTGATGGGGTTGACGTCAAAGGACTCGCAGCTCTTTGGGTTCGAGTCTTTGACTGCGAAGAAGTAGCCAGGGCTCGAGCTGTAGTCTCGATCATAAGGTGTTCCGGTCCCCCAGTAGACGCCCAGCTGACCATCTGCATGCCACGAGGTCGTCGCTGCAAAGTAGACCTCAGGACGTCGACTGAGATCGCCGTCGTCATACGGATCAAAGAACTCTACCCAGGTAAGGTCATCGGGATCATCCGTGTCGATACAGGCCTTGTACATCCAGGTGCTGCCTGGGTCCTTCACTGATGCCGGCCCAGAGCCACCCTCAGTTGTCGGCTTGTATGACGCTGTCACTGGGAAATATACGGTATCAGCATCACCATCAGAGTCGGTGTCTACGACCGCCAAGGCGGCTGAGATGTATCCATACTCATAGTTATCATCCGAGTCATACTGCAGATCCGAGGCTTCTGTGGAGGCCTCAGGGTGACCGTTATCGCCGCGGTCTGAGTAGACATACGATGAGGTACCAGAGGTATCGCCCTTGTGCCACGTGTCCCCGATGTGCCACATGTACAGGTTTGCCTCTGAGGACTTGTAGTAAGCCTCCTTGGTGCCATAAGGAACAGCGCGACCGGAGCCCCACATTGCCACCCAGCGGTCCCTGGGCTCAGACCCAGAGTTGTCGTAGACATTCGTGATGACAGGACGACCAACGGTGTAGCCCATTGCTGTGGGGTCTTCCTCGTCGGTCTGTTCCCACAAGAACTCCGGCCAGAGGGGGTCCGTGATCTCCAGTGCAAGCGTGACGGGGCCACCCTTGCCCTGCTGCACGACGAGCACACGGTGCCACTCGCAGTCATCTGGCACAGACTCACAGTCTTTCTCATTGTTTCCGTTGTCGTCGATCCAGACGTCTTCATAGACGGGTGTTCCATCAAAGAGGAAGGTCCGTCCATACAGCATCATGTCGATGGCACGACCTGCCCAGTCATTGTCGTGCTCACGCTCGAGGAGGTAGCCAGGCATCCATGCCCATGCCTCTCGACCCGCCTCTTCGTCGTAGTGCTCCGAGCTCAGGCCCTCATGCGGTGCGCCCACATCCTTCAGATAGAAGGCGTGAAGCAGGCCGTCATTCGCCGGCACATAGACCATGTCTGGATACTCTTCAGCCTCGATGGCCGCGAGAAACTTTCGATAGGTCAGATCCATCGAGTACAGGTTGTTTCGATTCTGAACGACGAGCGGCACAGCATGCGGCGAGTCGTAGAGCTTCCAGTACCCCTTGTCGATGTCAAGATAGCGGTACTCAGCACGCGGGTAACCACGAATGAAGTCGACGAGCTTCTGTAGATCTGTCCCATCGACCTCGTCTGTGGCTCCCGTGCTCTTGTCGAGGTTGTACGACGAGTCTTCATCACCGTCAGCGTCCAAGATTTGATCTAAGCAATCCCCAGTACAGCTGGTCACGAAGGCTCTATCCAGCGGTTGTCGCTTGTCGTCTCGTGACTCACTGCTGAGGCCACTCACCGCAGGCTCAAAGAATGTGAAGATCTCGCGCTGACCAAAGCCATCGGGATTTCCAGGGTTGTTCTCTGAAGCCAGAACAAGACGGCTGACGAGCAACTCACCGGCATCCCACAGGGCGTACCCAATGTCAGAGTCACCCGCCATGGTCAGCTCGCCGTAGTCACTGGCAGTTGGATCGTCTTCGATCTCGTATGCACGAACGTGACCCTCAGCCTGAGGGTTCACATCTGCTCCACCTGCACCAGTGACTGTTCCGCCCAGCTGGTAGAAGCTGTAGAGCAGATGAGCACCGTCTGCAGTGATAACGGGCGTCGACCGTGTGTAGAAGCCGGAGCGAATGTCTCTGAGCATGAACATGATGGAACTCATGATCTCGTCACCCTCAGAGGTTGATGTGTAGATGGCGTTGCCGTCGGTCACGTCAGAGCTGTTCCCATACAAGGACTCCGACAGTGACGTACCACCTACACCCAGGCTGACCGTGTGAACCAACACATTGTTGGTTCCGGACAGGTCAGTCCGCATGTCCTTCTCGTACAGATGATGGACGACATTGTCGTACATACAGTCTTCATCGAGAGAGCTCTCACCCTCGGTGTCACACACATGGTCGGGACTGATGGCGTCGACATAGGTCGAGGCCACCTGGTCATCATCCCAGGGGATATCACCGGTCATCACGATGATGTGATTCTGCTGACAGTGGTACTGAATCGGGGCGCGATTCCAGTCGGCGGCAAAGCCGTCGCCGTCGTCGTCATCGTCATCGTCTTCGCTGGTATTCTGGAAATACTCATCAGAGAGCTTCTCGAGCACCTCTGCGAGGTTTCGTGTGTCAGTGGCGTAGTCATCCACGTAGTCATCGAGAGTCTCAACAGCGCTAGAGAGCTCTGAGTGAGAGGCACCGAGCGGCACTATCTTGGTGAAGCCGTCGTCTGACGCTGAGGAGGCGGTACCGACAATACCGTAGCGCGCCCAGTCATAGTGACGGGTCAGCTTATCAATGGCGGTCGCCACATCCTCGATACAGGGGTTGTCGTCGCTATCGACGTCTCCATCACCGCCGTAAGCGCAGGGCTCATTCATGTGGCTCGAGAGGTCGACTACGAACAAGATGTTGGGCTCAACAGCATCTGTGATCGTGAGCCACTCCTCGCCCGAGCTGGATGATCCAGCCATAGCGACAGATGTGGTCCACAGACTGATAGCTGTAACGATGCCCATCCCTACTCCCACTCTTATCGTAGACCTCATCATCGGACCTTGCACGTCCCTTTGACCACCTTTCTCAGCAACAGTGCGGTCGCTGAGTAGGTCTCATTGATGTTGGCATACGAGGCGTCCTGCATTCTCGCCTGAGAATTCATCTCCCAGTAGTCACTTCGAAACTTTGTATTGCCGATCTCGGTCGAGTACCCTGGAGGGGGGTTGCCACAGCGCTGGTATGTCGCCTGAACCCAGTAGACACCGAGGTTGTGCGCGTACTCGAGACCACCGTACTTGGCCTCACCGTCCGTAGACTCGACAAAGTCTGGCCAGGTGTCTGCGTCAGGATCAATGCCCTCTGTCGGAGGGTTCTCATGCTCCAGCTGATGGCGGGCGTGCTCCGTGCCAGCGTCTGAGGTGTTCATGACCATCATGTGCTTACGGTTGTGCAGGGCTATTCGCTGGTCGACGCCGGCGACAGAGAGTGTGGTCGCTCCGATCACAGTCAGAATGGCAATGAGCAGCATCGCCAAGAGCATGGCAAAGCCCTGCCGGTCCAAGCGGTCAGTCAACAACGATGTACGCTTGTCGATCACAGGTTGGCCTGTAGGCGCAGGTTACGAACAGCGACCTCTGTCACGAGGACCTGACGGTAGAAATTGTCGGAAGATCCGGCGGAGTGGTTGGCGAGCTCAGGACGCGTAGACGTTCGAAGCCGCTGAGGGTCCTTACGTGAGCTTCGCCCCACGAGTGAAATACGCGTCATCCAGATGTCGCTCTCGCTTCCTGAAGACACCTCATCGTCCCAAGCCAATTCTGATGTACAGTCAGGCTTGGTGGACCCATCGTCAACACAGTATTCGAACTGAAGGTCTTCGATGTTGTCGACCAGCGGAACGTCATCGTCAGACGGCCAGTCCAGGTTGAGGTCCATCATCAAGACCGGGTTGTCCTCCGAGCCCGGTCCCACGCCATCACTCGCGTTGGCATCGATATAGAAAGTGAGAACATGCGCCTTTGAGCACAGCATCGACGGCGAGAGATTCTCTGATGTGCCACAGACATTCGCGTAGTCCGTGTAGCCCGACGCATCCTCAATAGAGATCACTCCTGAAGAGGATGAGACCGATGAGATGACCCACATGTAGCTCTCGATACCCGTGAGGTTCGCGTAGTCAGAGCACATGATGAGCTCTCCAGCTTCATACTCCGAGATCTTCGTGTCATGGTCACGGACCGTGAGGTCAAACGAGAGGCTTTCGGCATCGCAAGTACTGATGCTGGCCTCGGTGTTCATGCGGAGCGATGGGTCGCCATAGACCACAGTGATCGCATCCGAGTCGTTGTCTCCTTCACCGTCCCAGCTCATGATGACCGGAAGCGTAGTGTCATCGGTAGATGAGCCGTGGTAGCCAGTCACGACACCACCAGCGGCAAACCCAGCCATGCGGACTGAGCGTGTCAGAACATCAGTCGCAAAGCGGACGTTCTGGTGCATCTCCATCTGGAGATCTTGGTAGAGAAACTGTCGAGACTGCAGGTTGAAGACTGAGTACAGACCAGCGACCACGACAGACGAGACGACGACTGCAATCATCATCTCGATAAGCGTGAAGCCTTTGCGTACTCGACGGATCATCACTTGTCCCTGAAGCGGTAAGAAGACACCGTTGTGCCCTTCCACTGGTTGAATGCGAGATCCTGGTACTGGCAGCGCACCCGAAGTCGCAGCCAGGTAGGCTCTGAGTCCATCTCCTCGATATGCCAGCTCACGTAGTACTGGGCTGAACTGAGTGAACTAAAGGTCCCATCAGCAGTATTGCCCGCATCAACAGGGTCAGGACCGCCAGTGGGGTGCGGCAGATAAGTCCAGCTGTCGGAGTCCGTGTCATCGCTGTCGAGATCAGTGAGCTCTGTAGGTCGTGTGGTCTCGTCCCAGTGCAGCGCAATGAGGCGCTCCATCTGAAGCTGAGCCAGGTAGGTGCAGTCCGTCATCTTGCGGGCATGGAGATTTGATCGGACCGCCTGGGTGTGGAATCCAAACATGACTACCAACGAGAAACCAAGCAATGCAGTCGCTATCAAGGCCTCGATGAGGGTGAATCCAGACCGCGCACGCATGGGCCTCGCGCACGAGTACGCGCGCAAGCCATTTTTGTTTGCCTGGTAAAACTTATTCATCTCGCCTTGCTGCTCCCACCAATTCCCACTGGATTATCGATCAAGTCATGCCCCAATGTCGAGTACATCCGTACCATTCCCGACCGGGAGACCAGAACACTCACCTTATCTTCGACCCCTCTACGGCCCGCAGCCTGGCTCGTCAGCGTGATCTCCACATAGCCATCCGCGTTAAAATCTGCGGTCGGATTTCGGAGCCAACCTCGGGGACTGAACACAACCGAATCGGGGTTGCCTGAGCCTGGGCCTCTGAGTGATCCCCAGTCCTCAAGACATACATCTCGCTGTTCTTGATTGCCCCCGTCTCCGATATCGACACGCCCCTCACCTTGCTGCTCATCTTCGCCCGCCACCTCAGTGTCTATGGGCAAGAATTCCCAGTTTGCCGAGTTCCGGGATCGGTCTCCAGCCTGAAGCCACCATGACCCACCATAAGCGTCGACTGCGTCGCATTCACCGGGGCTGCTGACCAGTACGAGGCGAGTCTCACGGTTGGTCAAAACAGCGAGATTCTTGAGGGTAACCAGATCACTCTTGAGCCCCTTGCTGGCCCGAATCAATCGGTACCGAGGCATCTGATCTCGAGTACTGCCCCAACCGATCGCTGCGAGCACTGAGATCAGCGCGATGACAATCGCCATCTCGATGAGAGTAAAGCCAGCCCTGGATGTTCGCGCGCGCATATTAGTAGTGTAACCAAGCAAGAGCCGTACCAAATCAAAGCGCCGAATCTTCTGAGTTCGTCCGTTGTTTGGGTGAGTGAAATTAGGAAATCTTTTCCTATCGGGTATTTTTTTCCTATTTCGGGCACGCCGCCGCGATCCTTGCGCGTTGGCGGCGCACACGTCGCTTGACCACTGGCAGATCCGGCAGACTCACTTCGACCTCTGCAGCCAACTGTACGGCCGTCTCCGCTGCGGCAAGCCAAGCAAGAGAAGGCTCCGCCGTCACACACTTCTCAGGATCAAAGCGCTCACTGGCCGCAGCCACAAGTGTACGGCTCTGAGTCTGCAGCAGCATCGCACGCGTTCGCTTTGGGCCCGTGTCTGCAGGTAGGCCTTTGTCGATCTCAAGTAGGGCATCCTCGTAGCGTCTGGCCCGAAGGAGAGCCTCGGCCAGGCCCAAGCGAAACTCCGCCCGTCCAGGCTCTCGGTCAACCAGAACCTTGTACCGTTCGAGCGCTGCAGCGACATTCCCGCTGGCCATATCCAGCAGGGCCAAACTGCTCTGTACACCTGCATGGTGAGGCTGAATCGAGAGTGCTTTTGTGAGCTGGGACTTCGCCAGCGCCGGGTTTCCTTTTGCTGATGCCACCGAAGCAACACCACGAAGACACTCGACATGCTGTGCGGCGACCGAGAGACAATGCTCGAAGGCCGCACCCGCCGCATCTTGCTGTCCAGCAAGCAGGTACACCCAGCCCAGGCCCGAGAGTGAGTCGACATGATTGGGGTCCCGGCCCAAGCCTGCCCGATAGTGCCCCTCAGCAGCAGGCAAGTCGTGCCCATCGAGCGCAGCCTTACCCTTGGATGCATAGTGGTCCGCGGAGCACCCTGTAGACAACAGTAGGAGCAGAATGATGTTCCTCATTCGTCCTCCAGGCCATAGCCACGAATCTTATATACCAGGGCCTTGTAGGAAATATCGAGTTGCTTGGCTGCCTGTGTGCGATTGCCTGAGGTCAACACCAAGGCGCGTTGGATCAACATCCTCTCGAGCGCCGCAGTCCTGCGCTTGATTGATAGATCATCAGCGTCACCCAGTGCGAGCATGTCACGCTCAGACCCCAGCACTACAGCCGGAAGATCGGCCTCATCAATCTGGGGACCGGTTGCCATCAGCAGCGACCGCTCGAGGGCATTCTCTAGCTCTCGCACATTCCCCGGCCAGCGGTAGCCCACAAGATGCCTCATTGCCGCCTCTGTGACCCCAGCACTGGGTCGCCCCAGGCGCTCAGCAGCACGATCCACGAGGGCAGCAACAAGGAGTGGAATGTCATCCGCGCGTTCTCTCAGAGGCGGGACATGAATATGGACAACACGAAGGCGATACAGGAGGTCATCCCTGAACGACCCGTCCGCGACCATCTCATCGAGGTCACGAGCGGTCGCGGCAACCACGCGCACATTAATAGGCCGGTCCTTCTGACCGCCGATTCGTCGTACCGTGCTGGCCTCGAGCACCCGAAGGAGCCGAGTCTGAAGCACGCTGGGCATCTCACCGATCTCATCCAGCAACAGCGTACCGCCATGAGCTTGCTCAAAGAGACCCGCATGGGCCCGAACTGCACCTGTGAAGGCACCCCGCTCGTGCCCAAAGAGCTCGCTCTCCAGCAGAGACTCTGGAATGGCGCCGCAATTGACAGCAACAAAGGGTCTCAGCGAGCGGTCCGAGCGCGCATGAAGCGCCCGTGCCAGGACCTCCTTGCCTGTACCTGACTCTCCGGTCAGCAAGACCGTGCTTGGATAGGCAGCGACCTTCTCGATTAAGTCTGCCACTCGCCGCGCACCGGGACTCCGTCCTACAAAACCCTCAAAAGAGGCAGGCGAGCCCACTGTCGCACGAAGACGCTCGTTCTCTGCCTTGAGGTGCTCTCGCTCCACCAGTCGGTCTAAACAGGCTCGAATTTCTTCAGCACGAAATGGCTTGGAGATGTAGTCCGCAGCACCGCGGCCAAGCGCCTCAACGGCCGTATCCGTGGTGCCATATGCGCTCATCATCACGACGCGCAAGCCTCGACCGGACACCGAATCCAGCAACTCCATCCCGTCCATCACAGGCATCCGAAGGTCGCAGAGAACGAAGCGAAGTGAAGGGTCGGAGTCGAGCTTCGATAGTGCGTCTGCGCCGTTGACAGCCTCAGTCACGTCAAAGCCAAACTGCTCAACAATAGCCCTCAGAACATGACGCAGGTTCCCTTCATCGTCGACGATGAGGATCCTGGCTTGGGTGTCAGCGAGAGCGCTATCAGTCATGCTGGGAATATAGCGGTGAAGAACCCGTCTGACCCCACCAGGTTTCATCATGCCCACCCCATTGAAGGTTTTATTGGTCGCACACGGCTTCCCTCCGCGGGAAACCGCAGGGACCGAACGCCACACTGCGGCCCTGGCAAAGGCCTTACAGTCCCGTGGTCACTCGACATGTGTGGTCGCTGCAACGCGAGCACCAGGAGAGCCTCAATACAGCATCATCGAGTCAGGCTCCGTGGTGCGCATCGTGAACAACATCTCAACACGGGCACTGTGTGATGGCGAATCTGACCTGAGCATCGATCAAATCATGCGGGACGTCGAGGTCCAGTTCCAGCCCGATCTTGTCCATGTTCATCACCTTCAATTCCTGTCGTCGACCATGTCATTTACGGTACCCACCGTGGTGACCCTTCACGACGAGTGGGCGTGGTGTGCTTCCGGTGGACTTGGCCTGCGAGATGGCAAGGAACCCTGTGAGGGCCCAAGCCCAGAGGCCTGCGCCCCCTGCCATGCGGGCTGGCGCCCTGGGCCCAGCTCTGCAGCGAGGTGGATGACGAAGCTGGCAGGCTGGGCATCACCAGTCATTCGCCCAGACACTCTCCATAGCCTCTACAAGAAGGTCCCAGCGCACCTTCGACCAGAGCCCATCCGCGGTCAGCCCGCCACCGAGTCTCCAGCTGCTGCCGCCTATCGAAACCAGCACCTCTTGAGCTGGTTCAATCGGGCAGATGCACGCATCGCACCCAGTCGCTACCTGGCGGACAAGGCACACAGAAACGGTCTCGACTCGGTCGATCTCGTCAGGCATGGCTTGGACAGCGAATGGTTCGATTACGCCGACATTCAGCCACCACGAGCGGGCATCGTGAGCATCGGCACTGTCGCCTACCACAAGGGTACCGACAGAGTCGTCGAGGCCTGGCGTGAGGCATGCCCCGATGCAAAAACGGTGCTCTCACTCTATGGCCCCGTACTCGATCCCAATGCTGCGCTCGGCCACCCCGTCAGCGGAGTCCTGAACCCCGAAGAAGTACGGCAAATACTGCGTCGATCACGCGCACTTATATTGGGCTCAATATGGCCAGAGAACGCACCACTCATCATCTTAGAGGCACGAGCAGCAGGGTGCCCAGTCGTGGCACCAGCCCTGGGGGGAATTCCGGAAATCCTCACCCCCGGAGTGGATGGTGTCCTCTTTGATCCTGAAGTGCCGGGCGCTCTTGGTCAGGCGCTCAAGACAGTCCTCATGAGCGAAACCTGGGCACCTACACCCCCACCACTCTTTGAGAACGCTGCAGAAGAAATCGAGGCCATCTATCGACGGGTACTGGAGGATCCTGAATGCGAATAGTTCAGGTCTTGCATGGCTGGCCTGCGCCCAAGATGGGTGGAACTGGGCTGTATGTGGATGCACTCGCGAGAGAGCTCGCGGCACAAGGTCATGTTGTGGCAATCGCAGCACCAGGCCCTGGGACTGAGACATCAAGAGTATCGATTGAGGCGGGGGTCGAGACCTGGCAGATCGCCACCCCGACCATGCGGCGCTGGCGTGACACATGGGATCAGAGCAACGGCGCCTGGAGCAAGTGGATGGGGGAATGGTCACCAGACGTGGCCCACTTTCATCACCTGTCAGGATTTCCGCTCAGCATGGTGGCCGAGTCCAGCTGCCGAACCATCCTGACCCTGCATGATTATGCGGTGCCGTGTGCTCGCGGGCAGCTCGTGACCGCAGACCTGACCCCCTGCGAGGGCCCCTCACCAATCCGGTGCAGCACATGTCTGGGGCCAGCACTCAAGAGTGGCCCCCTCGCAGCAGCCGTCGGCCGCATCCTCAAGCGCACGCCGAGCATCTACAAGGCCGCAAGACGGCACATAGAGCGGGCACCTGCTCGCCCACACCCGGACGTGGCCGATCGAATTCGTACAGCCGAGCTGGCATTAGAGGCGGCCGACGTCCTCCTCTCTCCGTCAGCGGACCTCGCGCGGCGCTTCGCTGGCTTGGGTCTACGGGCCCCTGAATTGACTCGACTACCCCTGCTCAACCGACCCGCAGCCCCCTCACCAAAGACCTCATCCGGCCCCGTTCGTTTCCTGTTTGCCAGCAGCATCATCCCAACCAAGGGGCCTGACCGCGTGATTGAGGCATTCAGTAAACTGAAGGGCTCGGCAACACTGACTGTTGCGGGTCATGCCCCTCCGTTTGATGGCCACCCGGGCTTTGGTGAAGCGACCAAACGTCTTGCGGACACCCTCCCAGGTGTGGAGTGGCTCGGGGCCATCCCCTCGGCAGAGGTTCCTGCGATCATGAGCAATCACGATGTCCTCGTCCTGCCCTCGATCTGGCCCGAGAACAGTCCGCTTGTTGTCCGAGAGGCCACAGCAGCCGGAATGCGTGTCATCGCCAGCAAGGTCGGCGGCGTGAGTGAACTCGACCCAGAGGCCACGCTCGTCGAGAGCAGTGAAGATCTGCTGCAAGCGATGCAGTCTGCAGTAGTTCAGGGCCGCCAGAGACGACCGACAGTCGAATGGCCAACCGTACAGGCGCACACTGAGACCCTCTTGACTGATGTCTATCGATAGAAGCGAGCACTTTTTATTCGATCACGCTACAATGGCGCCCTCTTTCGGGGATTCACAGCGGGGCCACGTACACATGTCAGACTCATTCGTTCTTCCTGATGGAATTAAGCTCTCAATGACCGACAAGGGTCTGGTGATTGAGAACGAGGGCGACATCGTTCTCCACGGTCAAATTGATGGTGGAATCCATGCCCTCACGAGCCACAATGGAAACGTGATCCTCAATAATGACTTCGAGCTTCATCGCGTTGATGCCCCGAACGGTGCTGTTGAGATTCACGGAAAAATCGAGGCCGATCGGATCGAGGCCGCGAGCGTCTCTGTAGATGGTGGCGGATTCACAGTCCGCGTCGTCCAGGCAAGCGAGTCCATCTCTGTCGGCGACACCACAGCACATGCTGAGGTCCTCATCGCGCCCGCGGTAAACCTCTCAACAAGTGCTGTGGGTCGAATCACCGTAGTCGAGGCCCACAATGAGCTCAGCGCCACCAAGGTAAAGGGCTGCCTCAGCTTGGCTGACCTCGAAGAGCTCTTTGATGGCTCCGAGGGCTTCATTAGAGGCTGGGAGATCACCCCGCTGCACAAGTCCTCTGGACGAAAGGCGACGCCCAAGGCGAAGGCTGCGCCGAAAAAAGCCGTCGTCGCGGAGCCAGAGCCAGAGCCAGAGCCTGCACCCGAGCCTGAGCCCGCACCCGCACCCGAGCCAGAGCCCGCACCCGAGCCTGAGCCCGCACCCGAGCCTGAGCCTGCACCCGAGCCTGAGCCCGCACCCG
>Ga0315315_10002673_pt1 | contig 16307 bp, 10 predicted proteins | sample M140m3416metaG_FD_203699 | JGI IMG/M metagenome (GOLD analysis project Ga0315315, IMG submission 203699) | Ammonia-oxidizing marine archaeal communities from Monterey Bay, California, United States - M1 40m 3416 | ecosystem: Environmental > Aquatic > Marine > Intertidal zone | place: USA... | reverse complement strand
CTATGCAACAAAGCAAAGTACTTCAGGCGCATGGTCTGAGATAAATGACAGACTTCCTTATCCGATAAACTCTCCCCGAGACGACTTTGGTGTGCTGTTAGACGAGACGGGTGATGGCGGATATTTCAGTTCTGACAGAACAGGCGTAGACGCCCTCTATCACTATCATGGGTATGACTCAGATGTGATTCTTAACGTTCAAACCCTTCACGATTCTGATGGCAGCATTTGGCCAGGACTCGTCACGAATCTTGTCACCGTACGATCTTATTTAGGAGACACCGAGCTCGCAGATCAAACGTTCGTTTCAAACGACATGGGAGAATGGAGTACCGTTGTAGAACGCGGCGCGAATTATCTGATTAATTGCCCTGGAAGTGCCGGATATACGCCAGAGCTGTTTGAAGTGACATCAGATCAAGATGTCAAAGCGATTACGGTGATTGTGAGAATTCCAATGATCATAGAAGTGGGATGCAAGGATGCGACGGCATGTAATTACGCGCCCGATGCCCTGCTTGAAGATGACTCGTGTATTTATTCAGATGGGAAATTTGATTGCGACGGCATTTGTATTGAAGATGGTGACGGAGACGGCGTGTGTGATGTAGATGAAATTTCGGGATGTACCTCAATTCACGCCTGTAACTATGACCCCAAAGCCACGGATGAAGATGACTCATGTGAATATATGACCTGTATTGATGTTGCGGTTGTTGATCCAATAGAGCCGGGAAAAATGGTGGAGTTAAAAATCCAATGGGATTACAATCGATATGTGGTGAGGGAAGCAGACCTTTCTGAGCTTGCGCGTTTTGCGACGTATATGCTCTCAAATATGGACGTAAATGTTCTCCTGGTTTCTCATTGTGACACGCGCGCAACATCTGGGTTTAACGATGAACTTTCGGCAAATAGAGCGTCTGCGGTGAAGAAAAAACTCGTATCTCTAGGCGTAGCCGCAGAACGGTTAATTTCGTTTGGTGCGAGTGAACAATTTCCGCTCAACGAATGCGGGAGTGATGTAGAGTGTAGTGAGGAAAAGCATCAAGAAAACAGACGGACGACGGCAAAAATTCTTAGAGCAGAAGAAAGTGTCACGGTTCATCAAGTGCTAGACGGCGAAACGCTCGGGTCTATTGCCATAAAATACGATGTGAGGGTTTTTGATATAAAAGCCTGGAACGGAATGAACGATGTGAAATTAAGGGTGGGTCAGCAACTTCTTATCTATTTGTCAGAGTAAAAACCCGAACGTTTTATCTTCGCCACTATGTCAGAATTAAAGAGGGTCGGACTTTTGGGGAGCGGAAGTTGGGCCACAGCACTTGCAAAAATACTATGTGAAAATCTAGAATCGCTGAATTGGTGGGTAAGGAACGCGGACACTCTGCAGCATATAGAAAAATTTGGGAGCAACCCGAAGTACATCCAAAGCATTCAGCTCCCGACAGATAAACTGAAGCTTTCAAGCAACATGAGGGACGTTATAAGCATGAGTGATGTTGTGATTGTCGCCATTCCTTCCATGTATATAGATGACGCTTTTGACGACGCTTTCGGCGACGAAGTGCCTGTTGAGATGAATAATAAATTACTCTTTTCAGCGATTAAGGGAATGATCCCGAAGTACAACTCTATTCCGGCAAGGTATCTGCACAAAAGATTTGATACGCCTTATAACAGAATTGGAATTATTTGCGGCCCCTGTCACGCAGAAGAAGTTGCAAGAGAGCGGCTGTCCTATTTAACAGTCGCATGTCCAGAAACAGATAATGCAGCGTTATTTGCCCCACTTTTAAGAACGAGATATATTAGAGTGAGCACATCGGATGATGTGTTCGGTGCAGAACTCGCAGCAGTACTTAAGAATGTCTATGCGATTGGCGCAGGTCTCGCACGGGGTTTGGATTATGGCGATAATTTTATTTCTGTCCTTATCTCAAACGCAGCCATAGAGATGAAAAGGTTCATCGACACAGCACATGATATCGATAGAAATATAAAGAGCAGTCCGTATCTGGGCGACCTACTGGTGACCGCGTATAGTGTAAACAGTCGCAACCGAACGCTTGGCACGCTTATTGGGCAAGGTTACACAGTAAAAGCCGCTGTTATAGAAATGAACATGGTGGCAGAAGGGATGACAGGATCAAAGGGAATCTATGAAATGAATAAGCGATTGAAGGTTGACATGCCCATTGCTGATTCTGTTTATAGGGTGCTTCACGAACGAATGTCCCCTATATTAGAGATGAGATTGTTATCCGATGTACTTAAATGACAGGCGTTATTAAACATATTTATTTTGCTTTTGCGCTCTTATTCTTACACCTAGGGACTGGTTTAAATGCACAAGAAGTTCAAAACCCCCATTCTGCAGATTTGGCTTTTGTCCCAAACTTGGGGCAATGGGATGATTTCGTTCACTATCGTGCCAATTTAAATGGCGGCGTATTTTGGATGGAAGATTCAGGGTGGACGGCTTGGTTAGCGGGACAAGGGTATGACGATTTGTGGAGCCACAGAAACGTCGACGTAGATGGGGATGGCACTCCGGAATCTTTGGAGTCTCACGCCTGGAGAGTCCGTTTTAAAGATGGCAACACGGATGCGTTGAAGTCCGGCAGACATCAACTGGGTCACAAAGTCAATTACTATAGGGGGTCTGATCAAACCAAATGGGTCACGGGTTTAATCCCCGTGGGACAAGTGAGGTACGACGGGGTTTGGCCTGGAATAAACCTGATCATGGACGGAAGGAAGAGGGGGACTCAGAAACTTAAGTACGATTGGGTCGTCTCGCCAGGTGCAGATCCATCAGTCATCAGACTTATTCACGAGGGGACAGACATCAGCATCAGGCCCGACGGGTCATTGCTCCACAAAATGGGAGCGGTCGGTGATGTGGTCGAAGGCGTTCCTTTTGCATATCAGCTTGTGGGCTCAAAAATGGTGACAGTGGAATGTGCTTACAGGACCGAGCGTCTTCAAGACGGAACGACAGAAGTGTACTTCGATTTGGGGGACTATGACGAATCAAAGAAATTAATTATCGACCCAGATATTGTATTTGGATCATTTATCGGCTCAACACAGGCAAATTGGGGATTTACTGCAGCGTTTGATGACGATGGGCGTTCGATTACCGGCGCAGCCCTTTGGGATGGTGGCATGGGTATTTACCCCACGACAGCAGGTGCGATTTCAACAACATTTGCTGCAGGGAATGGCCCTTTTGACATTGGTATTTCAGTCTTTTCTGCAGACGGCTCGGCACTTGAATATAGCACCATTGCTGGAGGAGAAGGAATGGATGTGACGTCTTCTATCGTCGCAGATTCAAATGGAGATTTTTATGTCTTTGGAACCACTGGCTCCTCAAATTTTCCGACCACTGCAGGTGCATTCGACGGCACATTTAGTGGTGGCCCAAACCAAAACCTGGCAGGATGTTGCTTCTTTCCAGGAGACTTTGTAAATGGTTCAGATCTGTTCATCTTGAAGTTCTCATCCGGGACGATGGGGCTTTTGAATGGCACCTATGTGGGTGGTACGGGCAACGATGGGATTAACTCGGGGACCATGCTGAATTACAATTATGGAGATGTTTTCAGAGGCGAAGTGAATGTCGATGAATTGGACAGACCGTGGATTGCTACGGTCACATCGAGTACTGATTTCCCGATGATACAGGGTCCATATCCCAGTTACAATGGTGGAACGACAGATGGCGTTCTTTTCCGAATGAGTCCAGATTTGGGTGCGCTTGAATGGTCCTCGTATGTGGGGGGGTCTCAAGCAGACGCCGCTTATGGCGTTCAGTTTACTTCAGCTTTTGAACCTGTCGTTTGCGGCGGGACGAGGAGCACCGATTACCCCTCCCTGGGCTCATCCTATCAGTTCGTTTTCGGAGGTGTTGTTGATGCCTTTGTTACGCGATTCCCCAATGGCGGCGGCACACCAATCGCCAGCACATATTTTGGCAGCAGCGCATACGATCAGTCCTACTTCGTTCAGCTTGACGACAGTGATCGCATTTATCTTTATGGCCAAACAGAAGGCGATATCCCCCTCGTCGGCGATGTCTATGACACGAGCCCAAACGCAGGTCAATTTGTGGCATGCTTTGATGAAAACTTACAGAACTTGCTTTGGCATACCAGGGTTGGGAATCCCAACAATGCTGGGAACGTTGACCTGAGCCCAACCGCTTTTCTGGTCAGTGATTGCGGCCAAATTTACATGAGTGGTTGGGGAGGAAATACAAATACAGGAAACTCTCCTTTTGCAAGTTTTGGGGGCACTGGGGGAATGCCCATATCGGCAGATGCCTATCAATGGAATACAGACGACAGCGATTTCTGGTTAGGCATGTTAGACCCGGGTGCAGCCACATTGGTTTATGGCACTTATTTTGGGGGAACAACTTCAGCGGAACACGTCGATGGTGGAACCTCACGATTTGATAAAAATGGAACAGTTTATCAGGCGGTTTGTGCAGGGTGTGGTGGTAACAGTGACTTTCCGACGACGCCTGGCGCATGGAGCAATACAAACGACAGTTTCAATTGTAATTTGGGATTGTTTAAATTTGAGTTGGGCCTCATCAATGTTGACATCGATTTGGTGGCCCCAGAGATTATTTGCCCCGAGGAACCCATTCAATTTGTCAACAATTCACAAGGTGGGGGAATCTATTTGTGGCAATTCGGGGATGGTGAGATCAGCGAAGAATTCGAGCCAGACCACACGTATGCTTCTTCGGGGGATTGGGTTGTGTCTCTGACCGTTTCAGATCCTCAAGGATGTTTAGAACCCCAAACAGCGAATTTAGAGCTCACCATAGAAGACCCAATTGCCCCTACAGTTGATCAGGTACTTCCCATTTGTCCCGGAGACCAAGTCCAGCTAAATGCCTGGGGAACAGATGCTTTGTTCTGGTTTGCCGACCCCACACTTAGTGCGACAGACATCCCTAACCCTATCGCGACCCCAACAGAAACAACGACTTACACAGTGTTCGATGAAAATGGATGTGGTGCCGGACAAGCTGAGGTAACTGTAGAGGTAGGTTTTGTAGAAGCGGAGGTAAATACGCCAGCGACCACCATTTGTTTGGGGGACGATGTTCAGCTTGTGGCGTCAGGGGGTGTTGAATATTCGTGGTTCCCTCCGGGTGGATTAGATGACCCCTCAGAAGCCTCTGTCTCAGCCTCCCCAAATGTGACGACAGGGTACACGGTGACTGTAAGTGATGAATTTGGGTGCAGCGACACACAAACCATACAATTGACAGTTGTGCCTTCTGCTCCAGGGGGACAGGTGTATGACCCCATTGAGATTTGTACGGGGTATGGCACTTCATTGCCCGGTGGAGAGGGTGACGCATGGCTTTGGGAACCGGCCACATCGTTGAACTCATCGAATATCCAAACCCCATATGCCACTCCCACCTCGGACGTTACTTATACAGTATCCATCCAAAACATTTGCGGAATAGGGATGGATGAAATTTCTGTTTCCGTAATCGTCCCTACAGCAGAAGCTTCAGAAAGCGGAGGCATTTGTCGCGGAGATGAATTTGCTGTCAGCGCTTCTGGAGGAGACCCAAATGGATCGACCTTTAATTGGTCACCTTCTCCACTTGTTGCGCAATCCACCAGTGACGAAACAGTTGTTTTCCCAAGCTTGACCACATCATTTACAGTCTATGTGACGGATTCAAACGGCTGTACAGCAAGTGATGAACTCACGGTGTATGTGGGTCAACCACCATCGGTTGATGCAGGACCCGATAGAGATGTAGAATGGTTAGATCAGATCAGGCTCCTCGGGTCCACTTCAGGCGATACATACTGGTGGACTCCCGCCGAAAATCTAAGTTGTTCTTTCTGCCCCATGCCTGAAGTCACCTCTTTGGAGCCGGGGTGGTATGTCTTTCACGCAATCGACGAAACCGGTTGTGAAGGCACGGATTCTACTTTTTTGGATGTCTTCTATCCGATATTCGTTCCCACATCATTTACACCAAATAACGATGGCTTAAACGACGTGTTTTTTGTTGAAGGGATGAGGTTTCAAGGCTACAGACTTATCGTTTATAACAGATGGGGAGAAGAAGTCTACTATTCTGAAGATGCTGAAGAGGTTTGGACTGGGGCCTATCAAAATGAGACACATTTCTGTGCAGACGGGGTTTATCTTTACTCGCTTCGTTATGAAGATCAGGACGGACCGCATTTAATTCACGGTCATGTGGCGCTATTAAGATAGCCTTAATGGATGGTTGAAAACCTATTCGCGAATAAGGTAAATAGGTCGATTTACATTGCTATCTTGCCCTTATGGAGTTTAAGTATACGCGCGCACTACTTCCCGGGATGTTTCTAGATTACGATTGCGTCATTATCCCTGAATTGGGGGGGTTCGTTTGTAATGAAAGAACAGCTTGGTACGATGAGGATAAGGAAGAAATGGTCCCTCCTTCTCGTGATGTTTTATTTAACCCAAACCTTGTTTACAACGACGGTTTGCTTGCTCAAGAAATAATGCGTGCCAAGGGCATGGACTACACTGAGGCCATGAAGCTTGTCGCGTCTGAGGCGAGCGACATGATCGAAGCGCTCAAAAGCGGCAAGCCGATTGAAATTCCTAGACTGGGAAGGCTTTACACAAGTGACGATGGTTTGGTTCGTTTTCTCCCCGATGCAGAATTGGTGAGAATGTTGGGCTCATTTGGCCACGCTCGGATTCCTTTGGCCACTCTAGAAATGACGTCTGATGCGCCTGTGATTGCCGCGCCTGTTACTGAACCCCCCGTCACAATACCTGCGGACGAGAAGGTTGACTCAGCGCCAAACGTCATCCCCTTCCGTGTTCGTCTGGCAAGAGTCGCAGCCGTTGTTGCAATTCCACTCGCGTTAGGAGGCGCATGGATGCTCACCGACCCTGTATCCTCAAATACATTAATGAGTGTTTTTCCATCTCTTCATACAGAGGTGATTGTTTCTAGCTATACGCCATCAGACAATTCAATTCCGGTTATTTCAGACAATACCGAAGAAGAGACAGACGATGCACTCGTGATTAACTACGCGCCAGACCCGATTCCTGCAACCCCTCCTGTTCCTGTTGAAATAGAAGTTCCTGTTGACGTTCCTGTTGAAGAGACGCCAGTCGTTTCTAAGCAAATAAACTTCTTGATCGTAGGGGGTGCCTTTTCAATTCAAGAAAATGCCAAATCGTTGGCGAATACACTCAAAAAAGAAGGCTATTCTCCCACGCAGCACTATCAATCTCACAACAAGTTATATCTCGTTGCACTTGGTGAATATGAGTCAGAACGAAATGCGCGCGCAGACATGGCAAAAGCCAGAAAAGCTGGCCGCACAGCGACGTGGCTAAAAGGACTTTAAACGTCCTTAAACAACTCCTCTAGTTCTGTATGTCTGTCCTCAGTGCATGGCAACAAACCTTGTTCAAGGAGGATAAAAATCTCACGTCCTCTTGCCTCCTCTGGGAATTCTTTTGTGCCTTTATATACTTCGGGCTTCACGCCATTCTTGCTTGAAATCCAACGTAAAACGCGTGCTGTTGTCTCGTCAAATTTAAAAACCCACTGATCTTCATCCGTGCGTTTTTCCAAATACTGAATTCGCGACGTCGTTGACTCCCAAAAAAACGTACTGAATTCATCCAGCAGATGTTCAACCTTATGTGGCTTTTCGCTTTTCGCTTTTTGCCATTCTACGGCATCAATTCCCTGAGACGAAAGGAACTTGACAAATTCAGGTTCCAAAGCGGCGAATTCTTCTTCTGTAAGGCGACGAAATCTCATGGATTGCTTTTCTATAGAAGGATTTACTTATCGATTCCCTCAAGCATAAATAGGAAGGCGTACTCCATGGCGGTCTCTTTAAAACGCGCAAATCGTCCCGAAGCGCCTCCGTGACCAGTTTCCATATTACAATGCATGATTAACAGATTGTCGTCTTGCTTTTGATCTCGAAGCTTTGCAATCCATTTCGCTGGCTCCCAATACTGGACTTGACTGTCCCAGTACCCAGTTGTGATAAGCGTATGCGGGTAGTTGAGTTTAGAGATGTTGTCATAGGGGCTGTAGCTCATCATATAGTCAAAATAAGCTTTGTCTTTCGGGTTGCCCCACTCATCAAACTCACCTGTTGTGAGCGGAATACTCTCGTCGAGCATCGTGTTAATCACATCGACGAAAGGCACAGCAGCAACGATTCCATTGAAGAGCTCAGGTTCGATATTCATGACTGCCCCCATTAAAAGACCTCCTGCACTCCCTCCCATCGCATACAGATGGTCGGTTGATGTATAGTTGTTTGCGACGAGATGCTTGCCACAATCAATAAAATCATTGAACGTGTTCATCTTTTTAAACAACTTGCCGTCCTCATACCAACTGCGACCCATCTCAGACCCGCCTCGGATGTGGGCCATGGCATAGACAAATCCGCGATCAAGCAAACTGAGTCTTGTGCTAGAAAAGCCTGGATCCATGCTGTAACCATAGCTTCCGTATGCGTATAAGAGGAGGGGGTTAGACCCGTCCATCTTCACGTCTTTTCGGTAGACAATGCTTACTGGAACTTGTGCGCCATCTCGCGCCTCAACCATGATTCGTTCACTTGTGTAATTCGCTGGATCGAAATCGCCTCCGAGCACTTTCTGTTGCTTGAGTTGGGTGCGAGATTTATCGTCAAACGAGTGCTCATAGGTGGTGTTTGGCGTAGTAAGAGAAGTATAACCAAACCGCAGCGATTTAGACTTGAAATCTAGATTCATACCTACATAAGCCATATAAGCAGGGTCGCTAAATTCAAGATAGTAGTCCTGGGAATCATCCCAACTTTTTACTCTGATATTTGTAAGACCCTCCTTTCTCTCCTCAATTACCAAAAAGTTTTCGAAAATCTCAGTTCCTTCAAAAAGGACATCGTCACGATGCGGAATCACATCTACCCAGTGTTCGCGAGAAGGCGTTTCGATGGATGTTTTGACCAGTTTGAAGTTCTTGGCATCAGCGTTTGTTCGGATGTAGAAATGGTCTCCGTAATGACTTACACCATATTCGTGATTGTCTTGGCGAGCCTGAATGATGGTCCACTCTGAGTTGGGTTTATCGGCATCGATATATCGCGTTTCACTGCTCAGCGTTGAATACGCACCGATCATAATAAAACGTTCGCTCTTAGATTTCCCAACCCCAATATTAAAGGTGTCGTCCGTCTCTTCGTAGACGACCACGTCTTCACTTGAATCCGTTCCCAAGATGTGCTTCAGGATGCGGTAGCTGCGAAGCGTGACTGGATCTTTCTTCGTGTAAAATAGAGTTTTGTTGTCATTCGCCCAAACAGCCCCTCCTGTTGTTTCTGGGATTTCGTCATCAAAAACGACACCTGTTGTAAGGTCCTTAAAGCGCAAGGTGTATTGTCTGCGACTTACTGTGTCTATGCCATAGACGATGATGTTGTTGTTCGGGCTTACGCTCGATCCCCCGATTGCAAAATAACTGTGGCCTTCTGCCAATTGTGGGCCATCGAGAAGGATTTCTTCAGGATTATCAAGACTGTCTTTCTTCCGGCAACTGAATGCGTATTCTTTTCCTTCTTCGTAACGAGAATAGTACCAGTAACCACGATAAAAAACCGGGACACTCTCATCGTCTTTAACGATTCTCCCGACAATTTCATCGAACAGATCGCTCTGGAAATCTTTCGTTGGCGCAAGGGCAGACTCCTTGTAATCATTTTCTGCATTTAGGTAATCGATGACGTCCTGGGTTTGGTCATCAGGCGTCTTCGCTTCCTTTTGCTCGTCACTCAAACGCATCCAGAAATAATCGTCATTCAATGCCATGTTATGGATGTCCGTTACGTGAGGAATCACCTTTGCATCGGGAGCTATGACATCTTGTTTTGCAAGGAGCTGTTCGCTAGTAATGAAATTCTTTGAAGAGTCAGCCATAGTGTTGTTTTGATTGTCAGACTGAGTAGAACACGAGAAAAGTGCCAACGCAGAGACAATGTAAATTCGATTTAACATGTGGCGAAGATACTCTCAGTCCACGGACCAACCATCACCTAACAGTGACTCTATTTTTTTTAAATCACCTGGCGTGTCAACCGATGGTGTGCGGTGATTTGTCGTACCCACATCGATTCTCCATCCATGTGCCAGCCACCGAAGCTGTTCGAGGCTTTCTCTCTCTTCTAATTTCGTAGGGTGTAATTCTACAAGGGCCTCCAGAGCGCTGGTGGTAAATGCGTATAACCCGACGTGTTGTAGCCAAGGACCTTCTGAGTGGGGAATAGGGCTTCGGCTGAAATACAGCGCTCTGCCATTCAAATTCCGAACGACCTTGACTCGATTTACATCCTCTCTGCCAGGATCTGAAGGTTTCATTGCAATCGCGAGCGTGGCGATGGATGCTCCAGGTTTTCGGATCAAATGAACCAGTTCTTTGAGTTGTTCAGGGTGCACAAAAGGCTCATCACCTTGGACATTAAGAATGGCATCTGGTTTGGGGTCAAGGTGTGCAATCACAGCCTGACATCTAAAGGTGCCGTTTGGACAATCGACAGGCGTCATTACAACTTCTCCGCCAAATTTTTTAACGGCCGCTTCAATCCGCTTATCGTCTGTCGCAACGACAACCCTGTCGACGACGTTCGACCCCTCTACTCTTCGCACAACACGTTCAATCATCGGAACTCCTCCCACAAGCGCGAGCGGTTTTCCAGGGAAGCGTGTTGAACCAAATCTAGCAGGGATGATGGCGACAATATTCATCATTCAATTTCGTATGTGTACACGACGTTCACCAATCGAGGCGCTTCAATGGCCAAAGGCCTAATACTATACTCCTCGTTTAAAAGATTGCTTACGACGACAGAAAGCTGAGAATTTTCATTCACATTAAAGCCTAACCTGAGGTCTATAATCCATGGAAGCGCTGGGTGATCATCAAGCCAGTCTTCTAAACCCCAATCAGCAAGATCATCAAAAATGATAAATGCTTGATCAAAATTCTGCAAAACACTTTGGTGTCGCGCGCTAACCCCCACAAACCCTTTCGGATGCGTCCATTGCGCATCAAAACGCACAAGATGTGGCGAACGGTACTTGAGGATGTTCCCAGTGGGGTCGTAACTGGTTCCAAGGTAGTTGACTTCCTCGCCATCACCGTAATTAAAGTCAGGCGTCAGACTTATGGGATTTGTATATGTATATCCAGTCAAAATATCTAATGTATGCTGATCTTGCTCCCCCCATTTGGCTTGTCCCGTAAGCGAAATTTCCGCGCCTCTAACCTGACTTTCTCCGGTGTTAAGGCTTCCAAATCCAAGACCATTTAAAAGGTCATCACTACTCTCAGCCCATCGTTGGAATGTGAATTCAATAAAATCGGTATATCTCTGCTGAAAAACGGCGACATCTAAATACCCCAAAAACGGACCGACTTTAACGCCTTGCTTCACGCCGATTTCTAAACTCGTTGAAGATTCAGGTTTGAGATTTTGATTTGGATAAACCTGTAAAACACCCAACCCAGTACGTATGTATTTTTCCGCGATTGTTGGGAATCTAAATCCTTGGCCAAAGCTACTTCGGATGTAAGTCTCTTCTGCAACTTGGTAGTTTGCCCCTGCTCGAAATACGGGCTTGCCTTCAGAATCATCGTTGATCGAAAAATGTTCGTACCTCATCCCGGCTGATAAATTGATTTGTTCGCCTATGGGCTGATCAAATTGAAGATACCCTGCGACATTTCTTGCGGTGTTGATACCATCTTCACTTCCTCCAGTGTAAAGCTGGGCCTCACCGATGGTGTACTGATGGACGATCCCACCTGTAAGGGCCATTTTTTCCATTCCCCAAGCCCCTAGTTTTTGAGTTTGTAGCTCGGAATAAAAAACGTCGCTGTTGTTTCCTTGACCATTGTTGTTGTCGTTGACAAGATGCTGCCATCGATTCCTAAAACTGGTTCTTACCCCAGAAGGACTTAAGTATTCGACAAAGGGGTCGACGGTCCCTACAAGCTGCTTCGTTCTGGTAGCCGCTCCAGCATAGCTGCTGTAAAGTCCAGTGGCTGAATTTTCCCAAATCAACGTATTTAATGATTCGCCCTTCTGCCAATTTGTACTCACACCGTATGTCAGTCCTGGGATTGAGCTGTCTCGCCTGCGTAAATTAATATTGAATCTCGCCTGTGAGTTCGCCCCAAATCGATCGACTGAAAAAGGGTTGTATCCCGTTGTATTTGTATCTAAAGGAACCTCTAATGAGTCTAGCACAATGGTAGGCCCCTTGTATCCATCGTCCCCCAATAGATTCCCCCCAATCACAATGTCCCATCCGCCCAATTGTCTGCTGTGGAGAAAGCGGACGTTCGTCTGTTGAAGTGGGGTGTCCCAATACACAGATGATGTCGATCTCGGATCAGAATAGACACCATGCTGAACAGACACTCGCGTCAATGGCCTTGCGTCTGGGAATCGTGTTCTTATGTTAATCACTCCGCTTAAAGCAGCACTTCCGTACAAGACAGAGCTTGCACCTTTAATTACCTCAATTTGCTCTAGGTTTTCTAGGGGCAGGAAACTCCATGAAGGGCGCCCAGCATCTCCACTCAAAACTGGCAAATCGTCCACCATAATCATGACGCGTGACCCCGCACCATAGCTGAATCCACTCCCAGACCGAATCTGTGGCTCACCATCCACCATGCTTACCCCAGGCACTTGCTCCAGCGCCGACTCTAGCGAAGTGGTTGCTTTGCTTTCAACGAGCACAGGCTGTAAAACCTCAAGAGAAACAGTCACTTCGGCAACGCTTTGTTCGAAACGTCCCGCAGAAACAACCGCCATATCTAACACGCGCGCTTCGGTTTCTAAAATCACATCCCAAACCACATTCTGACCTTCATTTAGTGAGAAACTTTTGCTTTTTGTGGCCATCCCTATAAAAGAACATGAGATTGTATGCGTGCCTGGTGAAAGTTGGAGCGTGTATTTCCCATCAAACCCACTGGCGACAGCACTCGTCCCACTGGTGATATATGATCCCGGAATGGGTTCTCCAGCGGTGTTGGAGATAAGCCCAGAAACTGTTTGGGCCTGAACCCCTATTGCTGTTGACATGAAAGCCAAACAAATGATGAAAACGATCTTTTGCATTTGTCGAAGTAAATACATTCAAGGGGAAATCTCACATACGTTGATAAATTCTTCTATCACGCTTATCAATTATCACCAGAAAAAGATGTTGAAATCGCAGAGGTTTGCCTCATGAAACCTCATGTACATTTTCTACTTGCATTAACATTGGTTGAGAATTTGGGCCCGAAAGGTCTTACTGATTTGTTAAAATTCACGGATCTCCAAAAAAAGCCTTTGAATCAATCCCTCAAGGCATGAGGCACACATTGTTTCAAAGGGCGGAAGAGATAAATCAACAAGTCACCACTTTGGGGGCAAGAGTTGTTTCATGCCACTGTAAGGAATACCCATTTAATCTCCGCAATATTTGTGATGCGCCTGGCGTGATTTACGTGAAAGGAACAATTCCCCAAGAAATTGACAAAGCCATAGCAGTGGTGGGCACCCGAAAATGTAGCGAAGAAGGAAAGAGATTTGCAGAAATGGCCGTCGATCAAATGGCCCAGAACGGTTTCCCATTGGTAAGTGGAATGGCTCTTGGGATTGATACATCCGCTCACAAAGCTGCTGTATTTTATGGCTTAAAATCAGTTGCAGTCTTTGCGCACGGATTGAATCGAATTCATCCAAAAAGCAATGTCCGTCTGGCACATGAAATCCTTGACAAGGGGGGGCATGGATTTCCGAACACCCTCCGGGCACGAATGTTTTGAAATGGATGTTTGCCGCGAGAAATAGGATTTTAGTGGGGCTTTGTGTTGGGACAGTTTTGGCTGAAAGTCCAGAATCTGGGGGGTCTATGATTTCGCTTAAACTCGCCCTTGACTATGGACGGGCAACGTACGCATTTCAACCGCCCAATGCATATATGAAACGCTGGGATGGGAACAGACGTGTCATCTCAGAGAACAAAGGATTTGCCATTAAGACAATGGCCCAATGGATGAGAAAACTATATCACGAAGTCCCCGCTATGAAAAGGACCAAACATGAAATGAATGACGTAAAAAAGGCAGCAAAAGCGAACATAGATTTTGCGCTAGCAATACATCCCAGAGCCATGTAAATCGGTTTACAAAGAAGTGAGCGTGAATACGATTTCTGCGTTTGAATTAAGTCAAAAACTTAAAACAAATATTAAAATTATACGCACTCGACTTTTTATTCTGGAGACGCTTCAGATGGTTGAGCGTCTTCCGGGAGATTGCTATTCTCGTCTTTAGCCTCGAGTTGAACATACGGGCCATTATTTGCTTCTACAGGTTCGATCCCTTTTCCTTTTTGAATTAATGATAGCGTCATAATGATACATGTTACAAGAATGACAACAAGCAGAATGCCGCCATTGAACGATGTGTCGACAAGTTCAGTGTAGTTTGAGCTAATTTGGAAAAACAGAAGGATGGTGATGAGGCCTCGTGGAGCGATATATAACAACGAAACAGGATCTTCAGGTCTGAATAATCGCAGAAATACAAATCGTGTCACATAAAGAATGACAGAGATTGTTAACCCATAGAATAAAACTTCAATGTCTGTAAGAGAGGCAAGGACGACTGTTGCACCGAACAGGACGAAGAAAAAAGTTCGGATTACAAACGCACTTTCTAGCGTAAGAAGATGAAAATCATGATGTAAGCCTGACATTTTCTCATCATTAAGTAGCCTTCCAAGCCAACTCTCTCCTTCTTTATTCTTAAAAATATTGGCGAAGAAGATTTTGTGATTATTAAGCATAAGTCCAAAAATGAGAATAAGAATTAATGGACTTAAGTGAAGCAACTTTTGTATAGAATAAATTAAAATGAGCACTGCAATAGAAAGGAATAGCTTGACAGAACTCGTGATCTTTTGGAGGACGTAAACCAAAAGATAACTCACAGCAACAGAGATTATCAGAGATGCTCCTAGATTTACCCCGATTGATTTAATGACTTCGCCAGCCCCCGTTGCTTCCTGGTTTCCTAAAACTAGATAAAATGCCATGATCCCCCAGATATCAGAGAAGGTGCTTTCGTAGACCATGAAATCTTTTCTCTCCAAAGAAAGTCCACCTACAGATGGGATAATAATCGCGCTGCTCATGATGGAAAGTGGAATCGCATAAACGACAGCGGTGAACCACGCCAAGCCAAGGGAGTAAAACAACAAGGCGGCAATCCCGAGGGTACTTGCGCCTAACGAAACAAGAGCAAGAGAGGCGCTTTTCAGGATGAGCGGTAGTTTTTTCTCAGACAATTCTAGATCGAGAGCAGCTTCAAGAACAATGAAAATAAGCCCTACAGTGCCCAGTAATTCCAGGGCGAGGGATTCATAAGGAATCTCTTCCATCCCCAAAGCGGACAACCCCTGGCGGATCAGCACACCCATGCCTATAAGCACCAAAACAGACGGGATGTTTGTTCTTTTTGCAAGAAGGTTCGCAAAGTAAGAAAGGATAATAATTATGCTTCCGCCGATAACCAACGAAAACGCTCCTATATCATCTAATGAGAAAAGTTTCAGGACAGAGTTGAGCATAGGCCCAAGATATAACTTTCTGTATTAAAAGTTTTGCGTAATTAATTAAAGCCTCCAGTGAAAAGCCTCCAGAAATCATTGCCCAGCGCAAAGACCATCAGACCAAGCAATAATGTGATTCCGATGACTTGTGCAACCTCCATGACTTTCTCAGGGGCAGGTTTCCTGGCAACCATTTCATACAGTAGAAATGCGACATGCCCACCATCGAGTGCAGGAATAGGCAGCAGATTCATGAAGGCCAAGATGAGGGATAAAAAAGCAGTGTTCCGCCAGAACACGAGCCAGTTCCATTCACCGTCAAAGATGCTTCCAAATGTGACCAGTGAACCGACTTGTGAGGCGCCAGCTTTGGAAGCTAGAAGCCGCAGAGAAAGGGCATAGTCTTGTAGCGTAGAGCCTGCGAGGAAGAATCCACTCACGAATGCTTCACCTAACGTATACGTTATTTCATCTTGCACAAAAAGATCGGTAAAAGAAGCGGGTGTTGCAAAGACAAATCCGATATGACCTGCTGTGTCAGTCATTGCAGGGAGCGTCACATTTTCGCCTTCACGTTCCACATATAACAGAATCGGGGAATTGGGTCTGCGC
>Ga0315315_10002672_pt1 | contig 16310 bp, 20 predicted proteins | sample M140m3416metaG_FD_203699 | JGI IMG/M metagenome (GOLD analysis project Ga0315315, IMG submission 203699) | Ammonia-oxidizing marine archaeal communities from Monterey Bay, California, United States - M1 40m 3416 | ecosystem: Environmental > Aquatic > Marine > Intertidal zone | place: USA... | reverse complement strand
GCCTCGATGAAGTCGGGGTCAGCTAGGTTGTCCAAGCGGGCGTAGTCCTCGTGATGGCCCAGCGACTCGTTCTTGATCAGGGTGTGGCGGCAGACCGTTCGGGTGTCCAGGCTTGGTAGGAGCTCCAGTGTCTGCTCTAGCTTGTGGAAGGCCCCCTGGTCGAACTTTGGCTTGCAGATGCGGTCGAAGATCTCCTTGTTGGGGGCGTCCACGCTGACGTAGAGCTGCGTGGGTAGGGTATCTAGGTTCTCAATCACCTTCGGGAGGCTTCCATTGGTAACCAGGAATGTGCTGGTGCCGTGCTGGTGGCAGATGTCCAGGAACTCCCCCAGCCTCGAGTATAGAGTGGGTTCGCCATTGAGTGAGATAGCGACGTGCTTCGGGTTCTGGGCCTCGAGGAACTTTTCGGGGTCTGCCTTGGGATTCCCGCCGTATCCCGTCAGCAGCCTCCTGTGTCCGCGAACCGACTCTAGGTACAGCTCGTACGGGTCGTCGTCGATCTTGTTGAGTGTGTCCGAGTGGGGCTCCCTCCAGCAGTAGGTGCACCCCAGGTTGCAGGTGTCGACGTTCGGTGCCATCTGCATGCAACCGTGGCTCTCGATGCCGTAGAAGGTCCCCTTGTAGCAGGATCGGTCTGCGATGAGCGACTGCTTGGTCCAGTGGCAGACCTTGACGCCACCGTGCTCGCCGACCAGCTGGTACCTCTGCTTGGAGAGCCTGCTAGCAATGCGCGGTTCGATCTTCGTTACTGGGCTCTGGACCATCTTCCTCGACCCTCTGGCAGTAGGTCTCGACTTGAATGATTCCTTAAAATCACAGGGCAACTCACTGGCATCTATCCGAACTTGATGCCCGTGCCGTACGCGAAGACCTCTACGGCCCTGGTTCCCTTGGGCTTGGATGCGGGGGTCATCTCCGCCGTGTCGATCCGGACGTTGAGGACGTCGTCCCATCCGGCTGCCTGTGCCTGCTCCCTTAGCCTCTGCTTTGCCTCTGCCCTCCCCGCTGAGATGACTCGGTGGAGAACGTCGATCCTGCCTCCGAACAACTGGTTAATCCAAGCGATCAGCAACTGCCAGTGGCTGGGGGAGTAGACGACATTCGCGTATACGAGCCCCGTTTCCTTGATCCCTCCGACGATGTGGCCTCCCTTGAGCGTAGACAGCGGGTCCTTCCCGAAGTGATCTATCGAGGCCCTCTCCCTGAGAACCAGGTCGCTCATCATCCTGTTCAGGTTACTCTCGCTGAAGATCACGCCGTAGAGGAACATGATGGGATAGAAAACCGCCCATAGAATCCCGAAAACTGCGAATCCGAGAGAGATTAGCAGTAACGGCCCCAAGCAGCACAGCATGATGAACGGGGAGTCTTCGCTCCGCGCCTCAGCTGCCTGGGCCATGGCGACGCCCGAGAACAGCAACACTGACAGTAGCAATGATGCGATCGGAGTCCTCGCCCTAGCGCCTGTGGGTCGCATCGGATCACCTGACTACTCGACCGTGACTGCAGTGCCGTAAGCGAATAGTTCCGATGCGCCCCCAGCGACTGAGCTCGTGGCGAACCTAACGTTAACGATCGCGTTGGCGCCCCTTGCTGCGGCGTCGGCGACCATGCGTGCAATCGCCTCGGTCCTGGACTCCTCCAATAGCTCGGTGTAAGCCTTAAGTTCCCCTCCGACGATGTTCTTCAGACCGGCGAAAATGTCCTTGCCAACGTGCTTGGCCCTCACTGTGGAACCTCCCACGACCCCTAGGTTCTGGGTGATTACCTTGCCCGCTATTGTCTCGGTGTTGACGACCATTATTCCGTCTCTTATGTGCTGCATGATGGGTGCTGGGGACACTCGGACTTGAACCTCACTCCTCGCTTAAGTGGAATCCGGAGGGCATCTCGAGCGCAGTCGGGGGCCTGGTCTTGTACGAGATCAGGACGAGTCCGGCAGCCAGTGTTAGCTCGCAGAAGATTACGCTGCCGTAGGACGCTACCGAGGTGAAGAGGCTGACCCATCCCATCTCATCTGCAGGGATCGCCTCGTAGAACTCGTCCATCCAAGACATGTATGAGTGGATTAGGTAGATCTGCGATACCGCGTGGACGGTGACCCAGGACCAAGCCAGTCTGAGCGCGGTGGTCCTGTCCTCGGCATTCCACATCAGGATGGTCGTTGGAATTGCCAGCAGGAAGAGGAATGCGGAGAATGCGGCCCCGACGTCCCATAGCCTCATCTCGGCCATATCTGATATCGCGTAGAAAACCTCCTCGCACTCCTCCCGGTCGGTATCGTCTTTGCACAACTCCTCGGGATCGAAATCCTCCATCATGGAACCGATCACGATCCCGGAGAAGGCAAGGGAAACGGCACCGAGCAGCGAGGAGAGCCCGAGGACACCGATGAAGATGGCACCCCCCTTCAACCACCATGGGGATGGCACCTCCGGTCCGGCCTGGGCCACTCTGAGACTTCCAATCACGTGTTTGGGATGGGGTCGTCACCAAAAAGGGATTCAGTCCATGGATCCCATCTCGACCCTCTCCTCGGAGCGGATCATAGTGTGTATGCACTGCCTGGATGGGTTGACGACGAACCCGAGCCTGAGGAAGTTCCGGCCCAGGATCATCCTGTGCTTGAGTTGCGACCGGTCAGCAAGACAAATCTCGACGTCGAAGTCCCTGGATGCGATCTCGATGGACGTCATGATCACTGGGCGCATGGTCTCGTGACCACCCGTGTCCCTGATCCTCCTCCATCTGTGAAGGGGCCTCTCGGTCCACCTGCCACCCTCCTCCAAACGGAATCTGATTCTCGTTTCAAGGTTGGATTCGATAATCTCAATGTCAGCGGCATGTAGGGTGTTAGACCAAGCACCGGTGTCTATCTTTGCGAGTATTGGGGGCTTGCTTAGTTCGGGCAAACCTACCCACTCCCTCCATCCCACTATCGCCGGCCTAATCACGTCTCCACCGGGTTCGGGGCCATCTTGGGTTTCTTGAAACCAACGGAAGTTGAATTCGACGATTTCGCTCAGAATTGATCCCCAATTACTCACATGGAATCGTTGAAGTACAAGTCTCCACGCGTATCCCTAATGGCGCAGATAGAGACCGCACTGAGTTACGACGACGTTCTCCTACTGCCAGCAGAGTCAGCAGTCCTACCAGCCGAGGTTGATCTCTCGACCAAGTTAACCACCGATATTGAACTCAATGCCCCGATCGCCTCTGCTGCTATGGACACGGTGACCGAGGCCGAGATGGCCATAGCAATGGCACAGAGCGGTGGAATCGGAGTAGTCCACAGGAACATGCCAATCGAGGAGCAGGCTGTTGAGGTTGACAAGGTCAAGAGGTTCGAGTCGGGACTTGTTCTAGAGCCCATCACGGTGGAGCCGACTATGACGGTAGGGGAGCTGAGGATGAAGAAGGACCAGTACGGTTTCTCCGGATTCCCGGTAATCGATGTGGACGGCAGTATCGTGGGAATGGTTACTAACAGGGACATAAGATTCGTCGAGGACGAGGACACGGCAATCTCCGAGGTGATGACCAGGGACTTGGTAACCGTTCCAGAGCACGTAGATTTGGAAGATGCAAAGAGACTGCTCCACCAGCACAGGATAGAGAAGCTGGTCGTCGTCAATGCAGAAGGGGGGTTCTCAGGGCTGATTACAGTCCGTGACATCAACCGATCTCGGGATAACCCCCTATCTTGCAAAGACGAGCGTGGACGGTTACGTGTGGTCGCTGCCACTGGGACTGGCGAGTTTGGCATACTAAGGGCGCTCGCGATGTTCGAGGCAGGTGCGGATGCGGTCGCTGTGGATACGGCTCATGGACACTCCCATGGCGTCCTAGAGACGGTTCGCGCCATCAGGGAACAGGCTGGTCAAGATGCTCAGATCATTGCAGGTAACGTTGGGACCTCAGAAGCAGCAGCAGCTCTGATCGAAAGCGGTGCGAACGCCATCAAGGTCGGGATTGGCCCCGGGTCGATATGCACCACCAGGATAGTCACTGGAGTCGGTGTCCCACAGTTTACTGCCGTGATGAGCGCAGTCGAAGCCTGCTCGAAGATGGGAGTTCCCGTGATCGCAGATGGCGGGATAAAGTACAGTGGCGACATCGCCAAGGCAATTGCTTCCGGAGCAGACTGTGTGATGGTTGGATCACTTCTGGCGGGAACGGACGAGTCCCCAGGGGAGACCATACTCTACCAAGGCAGGGCATACAAGCAGTATCGTGGGATGGGTTCCCTGGGTGCAATGAGCAAGGGGTCCTCCGACCGTTACTTCCAGTCATCCCAGGGCGACACAAGGAAGTACGTCCCCGAGGGAATAGAGGGAAGAGTGCCCTCCAGGGGCCCGGTTGATCAGGTCCTATACCAGTTGATGGGTGGCCTCAGGAGCTCTATGGGCTACACCGGAAACCCATCGATTCAGGCCATGAAGGCAGACTGCAAGTTCGTTCGAATCACGAATGCAGGACTCTCGGAGAGCCATGTCCACGATGTGGAGATCACTCGAGAGGCCCCCAACTACCGGAGGTGAGAAGATGGAGCAGTTGCATCTCGGAGGAGGATGCTTCTGGTGCATAGAAGGAGGTTTGCTAGGCCTAAAGGGAGTCCACGAGGTTGTCCCCGGATACAGCGGGGGACACGTCGAGAACCCGACTTACGAGCAAGTGTGCGGGAAGGGGACCGGGCATGCGGAGGTCGTGAGGGTGACCTTCGATCCAGAGGTGATTCCAAGGTTGACCGTGCTCAGGGTTTTCCACACACTCTTCGACCCCACTCAGCTGAACAGGCAGGGTAACGACATCGGCTCCCATTACCGAAGCATCGTCCTGTACTCGAACGAAGACCAGAGGAAGGATGCGGAAGCCGCCATCGAGGAGGTTTCCGAGTACTACGATAAACCCGTGGTCACGGAGGTCGTGAAGCTGGAGAAGTTCTGGATGGCTGAGGACTACCACCACGACTACTTCGCTAGGAACGGGAAGTCGAATCCGTACTGCGTTGCCGTTGTGGCACCGAAAATCGCTAAGGTCAGGTCCCTGCACGCCGAATTGTATGAGTGAGCCTGAGCTGAGTCCCGAGCCTTGGTTTTTCCACCTATTGGGTCTTATCACCCCCCTCCTCGCGATATCAGGGAATGTCCTCGGAGTAGTGGAGGACCAGTTCTTCGTGGCAATGGGCGTGGTCTTCGTGTGGGGCGTTGGGCCGATACTTGACATCGCCATGGGGGAGTCGAAGGTGGCCAGGCCACCTAGGGATTCGGGCACGCCATTCGAGGTCCTACTCTGGGTCCACGGGATACTCCAGCTTGTGGTGGTAGGCACCTTCTTCTGGTTCGCAGCGAATGAGGGCCTCACGGTTTGGCTCGTTGTCGGAGGCCTCTCATCGGGCCTGAGCGCTGCCTCTTCTGCTATCGTGACTGCCCATGAGCTGGGTCACAAGAAGAGGGGGAGCCCGGGTTGGAGGCTGGCCAGGGTGATACTTTTCTCGGTCAACTACACTCACTTCACCTACGAGCACAATCACGTCCACCACAAGTGGGTGAGCACTGACAAGGACTCTGCGAGTGCAACTGCTGAGCAGGGGCTTTGGTCCTTCTGGCTAAGCACCATACCTGGGCAGTTCGCCTCGTCCGTTAGAGTCCACAACAAGAAGGGGAGGACTGGTTTTCGGAATCCGTCATACAGGGGTCTTATGCTCCAGATTGCCGTATTGCTGGCAATTGCGACGATTCCAGGGGAAATGGGCTGGTTTGACGGGATACCAGTGGCTTTGGGTTGGCTCGTGCTTTCTTTGATCAGTATCCTTACTCTGGAGTACGTGAACTACATCCGCCACTGGGGGCTCAGGAGATCGGAGGGCGAGAGGTTCTCGGCCGATCACTCATGGAACACAGAGGCAAGGTGGTCGAGATGGAGCCTGCTTGAGTTGACTCGTCACTCTGACCACCATCTCCGAGCCAGCGTCCCATTCTGGAAGCTCAGGCCCTATGATGGCACGCCCGAGCTCAGATGGGGTTACTACGCATCGTGGTGGCCCTGCCTGATTCCCCCCATCTGGAAGAGGGCGATGCGCAGCAGGCTGCCGGATAACCGGCATTAGGGAGACCGATTCCAGCGCAATTCTCAATAGTGCCTGAATGAGCAACGCGCTCGTGGTACCAGAATCGACCGAGGTCGGAACCCCCAGCACTACCTCTGCCCTTATTCACACGGGTCTGCTTTCTGTGGGCCTGAGCAACCTCTTCTGGAAGGGTAGCGAGATCAGCGACAACCCGGATGATAGGATGCTGATTCTGGCGATGGGGCTCTTCTGCCTGGCCATCCCATTCCAGGGCCTGTACATCCTCCTTTCGAGGATGATCAGGGAGTACGACACCTCGGCGAATCTGGTGATGCCCGAGTCCATTCTGAGATTGGCATCGATCTGCGAGATGGTCAGTTACGGTTGTGGGATAACCGGATTCTGCCTGATGCTATTGAGGACCTCGACCATACTCGGCGGTATCCTCCTCACCTCGGCAATCCTGGTCATCCTACTTTCCAGGGCTGCGATGGTGAAGGCCCACGAGGCAAACCAGACCGCGTATTAGAAGGATATTCAAACTGGGTTTAGTCGGCTGCTTCATGCTCGATGGCCTGATGGGTTATGGTGATCGGGACAAGGGCCCGGATACTGCATTGTTGACGCTCTCCCTCCTCATTATGATGCTAGTTCTCATTTCAGAAACGGGGTCACTGGAGGCATCGCAGACCCAAGAGCAGATTGCTACCTCGAGCATAGTCCCGGATTGGGTGCTGATTTCTTTCCGGTTGTTCTGCGTCGCACTGGTCTGCATCACATTGTCCTGGGTGGTCTTGGACCCGAAGGGCGGTAGTGACTTCCCGCTTCATCTCAAGGAGCGCGAGATGCTTCCCAGGGATGTGGTCGGACCGACCAGGCTCGCCGCATTCACGATGTGGCACTTCGCGCTTATCGGGATCAGCTTCGGGGTATCCGGGACGGCGTCATTGATTCACTCGACTGGTGGAACGGTTCCGCAGTGGATACTGGTGGCATCGCCGATTCTCTTCTCTGCATCGTATTCTTGCGCGATCCTGGTGACATTCGTAGTGACCTTTCGACTCATCCCGAACAACCTGGAAAGGGGCCTTCCTGTTAGGAACTTCTTCAGTTGGTACGAGATACTGATGCACAATGGAAACATAGTCATTCTCGGCATCTCCCTGTTCGTGAATGGCATGGATGTGCAATGGCACTACTTCGCATATCCAATATTGTTCGGGATCGCATACGTTGCATGGGCCGCAGTCTACGCGAACTTCATCTCAGGGGTTTTCATCTATGATTTCCTTGACTATAGGATGAGGGGAGCCCCACTGGTACACGTAGTACTTCTACTCATAATCGGTCTGTCTTTCACGATCGTCTTCGCGCTCGATAGAATGAGTGAGTGGAGTGTCCTCCCTGCAGCCTTGCTAGCCATAGCGATGACATCGCTGATTACGACATTCAGGGAACCAGCTCATGGGTAAAGGCGCTGCTCGGACCACGACTCTCCATTCTTCGACAGGACTACCCTCTCATGCAATCTGCCCGGGCGACCGGACCAGTACTCGACGCGATTTACGATAATCCTGAACCCACCCCAGAATGGCGGAAGGGGGACTTCGGTACCCTCGAACTCGCACCCCATCTCCTCGAACCTACGAGTCAACTCCTCCCGGGACTCCAAGGGACGGCTCTGATTCGAAGCCCAAGCAGCGATTCTGCTCTTCCTCGGCCTTGATGAGTGGTACTCCTCCACTTGTGACCTCTCCATCTCGTAAGCCTCCCCCTCCATTCTGACCTGCCTCTCCATCTCAGGCCACCAGACTGTAGCGGAAACATTGGGTGTTGACTTGATCTCGATGGACTTGTCGCTCTCCATATTGGTGAAGAAACCGATCTCTTCTCCCTCCATGAACTTCAGCAGAACCATCCTACTCCGAGGAGAGCCTGATTCGTCCACAGTGGCGAGGTTCATCGCATTGGGCTCAATTACCCCGCTTTCCTTTGCATCCTGGATCCAACTTGAGAATAGGTCTAGAGGTTGGTTAGGGTCTGCGACTACGATCTCCCCCCCGTCTCGATACTCCTTGCGGTCGACCTTCATCTGTTATCTCGGATAGGTTCGCGTATGTATTGGTGTCGAAGTGGCGGTGTAAACTGAATGAACTAAATGGTAAATTCCGAGCGGGACCCATGGGTTGGACTTTCGATGCAGGCAAGATCATCCTGACTGCGCTGATAATCTTCTCGATAGCACAGATTTCCGAGAGGAGCACTCTGATGGCCGCGGTTCTGGCATCGATTCCAGTTGTCAGCGTACTATCCATGATGATGATGTTCCACGAAGGTCAGACTGCATTGGAGGTCTCCGCCTTTGCGAGGGACATAGTCTGGCTACTCATCCCTTCACTCCTGATATTCATCGTTATGCCCTGGTTGATCGAGTCTAGGAGTTGGGAATTCTACCCCGCTCTAGCCGCTGGCCTGGCGTGCACAGTTACTGGATACTTTCTGATGGTACAGGCTATGGAGAAGTTCGGTCTTTCCGCATAGGTGATTCGATGCCTGTACTCAATGTCGCACTGATCGGTTCGGAAGACCTAGCTAGGAAACTCGGGAAGAAAGGCGATACTCGTGACATAGAGTCGTACGTGCACAAGGAGAGCGGTGGGGACGGAGTCAGGGTTCTCTCCCTGCTGAGGCCCCTGAAGTTCCCAGAGAGCATCAGACCCATGCTAAGCGTACTCGATGTAGCCAAGGCGGGGTTGCTGGAGATCAGAGAGTTGAGTGCATCAGTAGGGGAAGCGATGGTGGCACTCGGGTGTTCAGGGATTTCCAAAGGCAGTGCCATTATTTCACCCGACGAAGGGGGATGGATAGACTCCGAGCAAGTAAGGATGATGCTGGATCAAGCCGGTTTGGGTGACTGGGAAATCATTGAGGGAGATGTAGACGAGCATGCTATCAGAGATGGGCTCTTTGGGATTCAAGACGAAATATCTGCTTCGATGGAAAAATCCAACTCAGCACCCCTAATCCTTCCTGTAGACCAGCATTTCAATGTCAAAGGAGTCGGGTTAGTAGCCATAGGATACGTCCAGTCGGGGAGGATCTCAAAGCATGACGAAGTGGAAGTAAAGCCAGCATCCGACGTTGGGGTCGTCAGGTCCCTCCAAGTCATGGACGACGACGTTGAAGTTGCAATCACCGGGGACAGGGTTGGAGTGGCATTACGGAACCTGAGGGAGCAGTCTCTTCACAGGGGCTGCATGATATGCTCTCCCGGAGAGGGGGGCTTGGAGAGTCACGAGAAGTCCCGCTTCAAGTTGGAGAAGGCCCCCTTCCAAAGGAGGGAGCTCTCCGTCGGAGAAGTGATCCATGCTACTTCCGACCTACAGTTCTCAGTCGGAAGAGTCTCTGCATTGGATGGGGAGTCGGTGACTGTCGATTGGGAATCCCCTTTCTGGATACGAACCGATGGTAGTTCGAGGGTCCTGGTTGTTCAACTGGATGCGGCCCCGATGAGAGTCATGGGGACGGCGATTGGGATCGAGGCGACTGGCTAGACTGCCGATGCCTCGTTGGGAGATGTCAATCCGGCTAGGTAATCGGAGACCATCCTCCCGAGCTTGCGCTGATCCCCCTCCCTGTGCAACTCGACCCTCATCGCGGATGCACCGGGAAGTCCCTTCGTGAACGAAACCGCGTGCCTCTTCAGATTCTTGTTGGGGCTATCCGAGTATACCTCCTCGGCCAGTTCCAGATACCTGTCCCAGCACCAATGCCTGGCTATCTCTTCACCCCCCTCACCCCATGGTGGGACGGAGTTGGTCCAGCCCAATTCGCTCTTTATCTCGTGGAATATGGATGGTCGCCCTATTGCTCCCCTGCCGATCATCAGGCCGGTTGCCCCAGTCGCATCTAGGCATTCCATCGCCGATGACGAGTCGGTGACGTCGCCATTGGCGATGACCTCGATACCTACTGACTCGGATATCTCCCGAATCTGCGACCAGTCTGCCTCTCCGGAATACCTCTGCCTCAGGGTTCTGCCGTGGACGCAGACCCTCTGCACCCCCTCTTGTTCCAGTCTCTCGCAAATCTCCAATGCGGTATTGGGGCCGCTTCCAGTACCTAGCCTCATCTTCACAGTGATTGGGACCTCTGCGACCTCTATGCAAGCGCGAACCATGCTGACGACACGATCAGGGTCCCTCAGTAGTGCGGCACCCGCGTCGTTCCTGCAGACCTTTGGAGCAGGGCACCCGAAGTTGATGTCTATCACATCGGCCCTGTCCTGCAGCATCTCCACGGTTTGGACCATCTCTTCGGTTATCCCACCGAATATCTGGGGGATGAATGGGGACTCACGGGGGTCGCTCTCCACCTTCAGCCAAGAGTATGTGTTCTTCCTAGTGAGGCCCGATGCGGCAGTGAACTCGGTCACGGTGACGTCGGCTCCGCACTCCCTGGCCAGAATACGGTACGCAAGGTCTGTGACGCCTGCCATAGGGGCGAGGAAGAGTGGTGGCGCTGATGCTCCCATAGTCTCGGGGCGGCTGTGACTGGCTTTGAGGCCGTCGAGCTCAGAAGGTCGATTCCCAGTCATCCACGTTCTCCGCGAGTTCGAACTCGAGGTCCGTCTTCAGGGTCCCACGCAGCTTCAGCGTCTCGCGGGCTAGTAGCCAGTAGACGAGTGCTAGGGAACGGCGGCCCTTGTTGTTGGCGGGGAGAGCCAGGTCGACGTTGCGGAGCCTGTTGTTGGCATCGCAAATCGCCACTACGGGCAAACCCGACTTGACGGCCTCGGAAAGGGCCTGGGAATCGGCTGCTGGGTCCGTCACCATGATCACCTCCGGCTCCATGTAGGTCCTGAGTCTGGGATTGGTCAGCGTACCGGGGATGAACCTCCCGACGATGTGCTTTGCGCCGATAGCCTGAGCGAACTTCCTGGCTGGCCTCTGACCGTACTGCCTTGCACTGACGACCAGTATCCTGCTTGGGTCGTAGTTGGATAGGAAGTTGGTTACGACCCTGATCCTGGAGTCCGTCTGGTTGACGTCTATGATGTGGAGTCCGTTGCTGTCATTCTGCATGGTGTCTAGGAACTGCTTCATGTCCGCAGATTTCTGATTGGTGCCTATGTGCACGGCGTGGAGTTGGTACATATCCAGCGACACAAGGGGGGACGTGCTCTCCGACATTCGGTTTCCTCAGCAGCGCGGCCACCTGCCCTTGGTTGATAAGCGCTACGCAGGGGGTGAGGGGCGTCCAGAGGCTCAGTCTTCTAGTTCTGAGAGGAAGGTGCACTCCATCTCGCCGCTTGCAGAGACCTCGTGTGAGCTGGGGAAGTGCACGCAGGGCTTGGTCATGGTTGCATAGAGGTCGAACGAGTCGTGGAATGACAGTTGCTCGACCGGTGTGGTCACCCCCCAGCCTCTCGCCTCGACCTCCAGGACCCATGTGCCCTCGATGAAGTCGATCTGCCAGTCCCACCTCTCACCGGGGTAGTCCTGGGTGGCACGGACCTCCCAGAACGGGACGCCTCCTGCATTAGTTGCGCCGGGCTCCCAGAGCCTCGCCTCTACGTATCGGACCTGGTTTGTTTCGTTCCCTATCAGGTCCTCAAGCGTGCTAGAATAGGGGAATTGCGCCCTGAAGTTGATGACCAGGCTGGAAACGGTCTCGTCGAATACGATGTTCGTCGTGTTCGTGTACAGTACCGAATCGAGCTCGGTCCCGGTCTCGAAAGTCTCGGACCACCCCACTGTCACGTCCTCGTCGATGTAGACCGGCGGATCCCTCCAGCTCTCCATGAGTTCGCGCTGGATTGACAATGCGAGACACCCACTGCTCATCGTGGATGCCATCAGCAAAGAGGCGATGATGAGGGCCTTGCGGGATGCTCCCATGTTGAGCTCGGGGAGACTCAACGTCTTCAACTCCTTCGCTCAAAGGTGCCTCTCGGTACTCATAGGGAACGTCAGCGCCTAAGCTCGGTCACCCTTTGTCGTCATTGAGGCGAGTCAGCGTGGGGGGGTTCGGAAATGAATGTTCCAGTTGCCTTTGTTTGGTCTAGAATCCCATGCCGCCCATGCCGCCCATGCCGCCCATGCCGCCGCCCATGTCGGGCATTGCCGGTGCTGCTTCCTTCTGTTCCGGGTCATCGGCGATCAGGGTCTCAGTGGTGAGCACTAGTCCTGCGATCGACCCTGCTGACTCCAGGGCGTTCCTGGTGACCTTTGCGGGATCAAGGATTCCGGTTTCCACCATGTTGACGTACTCGCCCGAGCGTGCATTGTAGCCGTAGTTCTCATCGTCGTTAGAGAGGATCTTGCTAATCACCTCGTCACCGTCGGCCCCGGCGTTTGCGGATATCTGCCTTGTTGGGGCTGCGAGGGCGTCGTAGACCAGGTTGATTCCGATTGCTCGGTCTCCATCTGCTGACTCGGCGAGTCCCTTGAGGACCTCTCGGGCCCTGAGTAGGGTCACTCCTCCTCCGGCTACGACTCCTTCCGCCATCGCTGCTCTGGTTGCGTTTAGGGCATCGTCAACCCTTGCCTTTGTCTCCTTGACCTCGGTCTCGGTGGCAGCGCCTATCTTGAGAACGGCTACTCCTCCGGTTAGCTTGCCGACCCTCTTCTCTATCTTCTCCCTGTCCCACTTGCTGGTCGAGAGCTTGGCTTGTCCGCGGAGTAGCTCTGCTCTCTCCTCGGTTGCCTTCTTGTCACCTCCGCCACCAACTACTGTGGTCTTGTTCTTGGCCACGATCACTCGATCAGCGCTTCCGAGGCTCGATGGACCCTGTGCCTTTAGATCGGCGCCTTGGTCCTTGAAGAGGGGCTTGGCCCCAGTTAGGACAGCGATGTCCTCTAGCTGCTCGGAGATCTCGTCCCCGAACCCGGGTGCCTTCACTGCGACTGCCTTGACGACCTTGCTAACAACGTTCAGCACCAGGGTTGCCAATGCCTCACCTTCGATGTCCTTGGCCACTATTATCAGTGGTCTCTTCTGCTGGACGCTTGCCTCCAGGGTTGGTAGCAGGTCCTGGGCTGAGTTGATTGTGTGATCGGTTAGGAGGATCAGGGGGCTCTCATGGACCGCCTCCCTCTTCTCCCTGTCCGTAATCATGTACGGGCTCATGTAACCCTTGTTGAATTCCATGCCCTCCACGACATTGAGTGATGTCTCGATAGACTTGGCCTCCTCGACGGTGATGACTCCCTCCCTTCCGACTGCATCTACTGCCTCGGCAATCAGGGATCCGATCTCCTCGTCGTTGTTGGAGGCTATGGTGGCGACCTGCTTGATCGTCTCGCTTGTCTCGACCGGTACCGATCTGTCCTTGAGGGTATCAACTACGGTCTCTATTGCTTGGTCGAACCCGGACTTCAGCTCGACTGGGCTGGAACCGGATTCCATGTTCTTCAGGCCGTGGTGGCACAGGCTCTGAGCAAGTATGGATGCTGTTGACGTCCCGTCTCCGGCGTTGTCCTGGGTCTTGCTAGCGACCTCCTGGATTAGCTTGGCGCCCATGTTGGCGAACGGGTCGCCCAGCTCGATGTCCTTGGCTATGGTTACCCCGTCATTGATGATCGAGGGGCTTCCCCACGACTTTTCCAGCACAACCGTTCTGGCTGCGGGCCCAAGGGTCACCTTCACTGCGTTAGCGACAGTGTCGATGCCCTCCAGTAACTTCTCTCTTGCTTCTTCTCCGTAAACTATCTTTTTTGCTCCCATTTATTCACCCCATTATCCTGGCTTGAATGTCCTCTTCCTGGATGAGTAGGTAATCCATACCCATCCACTCCATCTTAGTCCCGCTGAACTGCCTGAAGATCACGCGATCTCCTACCGAGACGCTCTTCGCCTCGGATCCGACGGCCTCGACCCTTCCGACTGTCATCTTGTCTCGGGCCTCCTCGGGCAGGAGAAGACCTGATTCGGTCTTCTCGGGGGCGTTCTCCATTGCTAAAAGCACCATTTCTCCAATCGGTTCTATTCCTACTCCCATGATATTCGTCTCCAGTTTGTGTCAATCGGAATTTTTGGTCTATTTTAAACTAAACGAATCTAACATTGAGAACTAAATGGGTCTTTTTCGAGCTACTCTTCCTCGTCTTTGTTGGAGTTCAACGTCATGAGGCTCTCGACCGCGATCGGGGATGCTAGGATTACGAGTATGGTTAATGTCAGAGAAATCCATGACTTCATGGTGACTGAGCCGGAAGTCCCCGAGGTAGCTAGCTTGATGGTTCCGATCCATGGGACCTCGGAAGAGGCAACTCCCACGACCCAGTCATCCAGGATCGGTTCAACTGGATTGCCGTTCTCATCTACTAGGCCACCGCCCTGGCCCTGGGAGTTTGCAGATGGCTGGTCGATCATGCATCCTCCGAAGTTATTGTCTCCGGATGTCAGGAACCCGGAGTGTTCGGGTTCCCACCCATCTATCCTGAGGTTGTAGTTTCCCCCATGGTAGGAGGAGCATTCGTAATCTAGTGTCAGTGACACGGTTTCTACGTTTCTAAGGGGTGTCCCGAGAACGTCCCATCCAGTTCCGTTCGAGACCACCTCGAGAAGGGCTCTGTGAATCACGGGAGTGTCCTGACCGCCGTTCTTCCTGTAGATGATCACGTCCCCGGGCATTCCGTGAGATTCGTGCCCATAGTGCTCGTTCCCCTCTTGCGTTGCCTCTACGAAGGTGACTATGTCGACCCTTTCCTTGTTCATCACCAGAATGAGGTCCCCGGGGTCAATTGACCCGATAGATCCCTCTGTGTCGTGCATCATGGACTGAGATTCGACGACGACCATCGGAGGGAATGATCCTGTTGAAATCCACATCGAACCCAGTAGGAGGATCACAAGACCCACTGCCAGGGATGCTTCACGGAGCCAAGAGTCGACTGATGAAGTCGCCAAATTGTTCTCGAAGTCTGAGCTGGCGGATTCCTCGTCCGACACCTCATTCCTCCTCGGAGTTGGCCACAGGTGCATCATAGGAGGGTACCGAAAGACCGGAGTAGCGCTTTGGGACGCTTATCCCCATCCTCTCGTAAAGTCCCTTCAGTCTTGACTGGAATGGCTTCCCTAGGAGGTCTGCGGCGCGCTCTGCGTCCTTTCTCAACCTCATCACCTCTGCACGCGAGTCCAGTTCCAGTATCTCGGAGAGTGTCTGCTTCTTGTCGTAGAAGTAGAAGAACTCCGGTGCCACGAAGAATAGAGCTAGGCTACCGCCAATCAGCCCTATCCACGTAAGGGTGATCATTCTGTCACTGGCTTCCTGGGCGTAGTCGAGGAAGAATAGTTGGATGAACGAGAACAGTGTAATGGCCAGGGAAAGTATCGTCATCCATGTGTAGGCCTGGAAGTGGAACTGATGCTTAGATCTCCACCACTTCTTGATTGGATTGGGGGACTTCGTTCTTCGACGCGCCATGCTATCAGACCTCGCGCCGCACTCACATTGTTAGTCCCTTTCGTCGTTTAGCATCCGATTTCGAGGGGCAAGCAATATGCGAGATGCCCTTCTGGAGAGGTTGTGCTGGTTGGTCTAACGGGAAGGAACGCCTCAGGAAAGTCGACTCTTGTCGGTTGGTTCTCCGATAAAGGACTCAGGAGCGTGTCATGCTCCGATTCCATTCGGGCATGGCTGAGGGGACAGGGAGTTGATACCACTAGGGAGGCTCTAATCGAGGGAGGAAGGGAGCTTCGGAGGAGAGGAGGTGCAGGAGTCCTCGCAGAGATGCTTCTGGAGATTCTGGATGGCGAGGATGCCGTAGTGGACTCGATCAGGACCCCGGCCGAGGTGGAGGCATTGAGAAGCAGGGGCGATTTCTTCCTGATAGAGGTCAGGGCGGACGAGGAGTCACGTTGGCTGAGGATGACCGCCAGAGGGAGAGCTGGTGACCCTCTCGAGAAGGAGACCTTCCTCTCACAAGAAGCAGCCGAGGCAAAGTCAGATGATGAAGCAGGACAGGCCCTGGATGCAACTGCTTCCTTGGCAGACATCACAATACTCAATGACGGAACTATAGAGGACCTTGAAGACAAGTTGGAATCGGTCTGGTCATCACTCTAGGCAGAACGAACCTTGATGCCTGCCTCTTCCATCAGGGCTACTGACATCTCGAAGTCCTTCTCCCAGCGCTCGGGAATCTCAATGTCTTCCGGATAAACCACCTCGATGATACCGGCTTGGATGAGGGAACGTGAGCATCCGGTGCACGGGGGCCAAGTCACATAC
>Ga0315315_10002671_pt1 | contig 16314 bp, 10 predicted proteins | sample M140m3416metaG_FD_203699 | JGI IMG/M metagenome (GOLD analysis project Ga0315315, IMG submission 203699) | Ammonia-oxidizing marine archaeal communities from Monterey Bay, California, United States - M1 40m 3416 | ecosystem: Environmental > Aquatic > Marine > Intertidal zone | place: USA... | reverse complement strand
TCCACCGAAACTTGAATATCTACCTAAATTTAAAAAACCTCTCTCCGAAAAGAGTTTAATTTTAAATGCAAGATACATAGACCAACTAGTCGAAAATAAATTAAGATCTTACAGCCAAAGACCAAATAAGGAAATAGACGACTCTACATTTCTAAGAAGAGCTTATTTAAAAATAGCAGGTAGAACGCCCTCGCATGCAGAATCCAAGCTCTTTCTCGAGGATCGCGACAAAAATAAGAGAACAAATCTTATAGACGACCTATTGGCTAGTGATGGATATAATAGTCATTGGTTTAACTTCTGGGCAGATATATTAAGATTAAAAGACAGGTTAAGTAATAGAATATCAGGAATTCCATATAAAAATTATGTCAAGGAATTTGTATCTCAAAATAGACCATACGACGAATGGGTAAGGGAAATGCTTTCTTCTTCTGGCCCTATATGGGAGAAAGGTAGCGAAGGAGTAGGTTACTTTGCGAGGGACGCAGGCATGCCTTTAGATAACATGGCAAACACTGTCCGGATCTTTCTTGGTACAAGTTTAGAGTGCGCGCAGTGTCACGACCACCCATTTGACAGATGGACGCAAAAAGAATTTTACGAAATGGCTGCATTTACTAGCGGGTCAACAAATTTAAGAAGAAAAGGCGTGGATAATCTCAACGAATTTAATAAACTAGTTAGAGAAGAACAGAAAAGACTTGAAGAAGCTGGAGAGCCTCAAAAAGTACCTCAAATTAGAAACGCATCAAGGTCAATACAAGATATACTTCAGGCGGGGCTAGATCAGCCAGGATCAGGAAAAATCAACTTACCTAAAGATTATCAGTACGACAACGCAAAACCAAACGATTCTCTTTCAGGAAAAACGCTTTTTGGCAACGCCATAGAACTGAAATCAAAAAATACTGGCTCAAGGAAATTGTACGCAAACTGGCTAGCGTCAGAAACAAACCCAAGATTTACATCTGTAATTGTTAACAGATTATGGAAAGAAGTTTTTGGGTTAGCTTTAATTGAACCAATAGATAATATGTTTGACGAAACAATGGCGACAGACCCAGTGCTACAATTGCATTTAGAAAAAATTATGGTCGCATTAAACTACGACATAAAAGAGTTTTTAAGAATACTTTATAATACAAAAACCTTTCAAAGACAATCCGTTTCTCGAGATATTGTACCCAGAGACGGAAAAGACACCATTATGCCAGTGGATGTCGAATGGGTTATTGCTGGACCAAATGTTGAAAAACAATCTTTTAATGCAGTTCCATTCTTCTATCAGGGCCCTATTTTGCAAAGAATGAGCGGCGAGCAACTATGGGATTCGCTGGTCTCTTTAAATTTTAAGGATATAGACTCTCGAAGACTTCAGCCAAAAAATTCAGGCTATCAGGATTTTGAGAGGTTTTCTAACATGACAGGAGAAGAGCTACTTGAAGAATTGTTGTCTCGAATAAATAAAACAGAAAAACCCAAGACCAATCCAAAATTTGGAGATCCAATTAATATAGACTGCCCAATCAAACCTGGTCGAGCTATTGACCCAACTTTATTAGCACTGAACGAAAACGGAGAAACTCTTGCATTCTGTTGCAAATCTTGCGTAGAAAAATTTAATTCTCAGAAAAAGCAGCAATATAAGAATAATTTCGTAAAAGATAGAAACTCGGTTCGCGCATCTGAATTGAGTTCTCCAGCGCCTGTAGGTCATATAGTTAGAGAATTTGGAGGTTCAGATCGCGAACAAATTGAAAACTCAAATACAGAACCATCGACAACTCAAGTTCTTAATTTAATTAATGGTTTTGTTGAAACAAAAGTTATAAACAATAAAAACTCAGAGATAGTAAAATTAATAAAACAGCAAAAAACATTAGATGATAAAATAAAAGTTGGTTTTAAGTCTATTTTAAATAGAAAACCTTCTATATCAGAGTTAAAATTATTCAAAGACGCATTAATAAATAAAGAAGATATATATAAAGAAATAATATGGTCTTTAGTAAATTCACATGAATACATTTTTATAAAATAAATAAAAGGAAAAATATGAAAACAAATTTTAATAATATAGATGAGTTAGGTAGAAGAGAATTTATTGCACACGCCGCAAAGGCTTGCTTTGGGGTTGGTTTGATGCCTATGGCTGGCTCTTATATACATAACAATGTTCAAGCTCTAGAAGTTGGAGCTAGGGTAGCCACAGCTAGACACGTAATTTATTTAAACATGGCGGGAGCTATGTCTCATTTAGACACTTTTGGAACAAAGCCAGATTGCCCTGACATTCAAGGGCCAACTAAATCTATCGCCACGAGTGCCGACGGCATATTACTTTCAGAGTATTTACCCAAGACCGCACAATTAATGGATCGCGCTTCAATTATCAAAACAATGGTAACAAGTCAAGGCGCGCACGAGCAAGCTAGCTACCTTATGCACACAAGCTATCTAAAAAGAGGGACAATTGTTCATCCCACTTTCGGAAGTTGGGTGTCTAAACTTTCTGGTTCAATTAACGAAACAATCCCCTCTAATATCAAAATTGGAGGAGGAGGATTAGGCGCTGGATTTTTAGAATCTAAATATGGCCCACTATCAATAAATAATCCAAAATCAGGCTTAGCCAATAGTAAACTGGCAGGATATTTAGATAAAGAACATTTTCAAGGAAGAATATCATTAATAGAAAAGTTAAATACTAATTTCTCTACAGAATTTCCGCAAAAACAAATAAGAGCATATTCAGACTTATACAAAGACGCAATTAAATTAATGAACAGTCAAGATTTAAAAGCTTTTGATATATCTAAAGAGCCAGAAAGTATACGCGAGCAATATGGACTCTCGAATTTTGGACAGGGATGTTTGCTTGCTAGAAGATTAGTTGAAAATGGAGTTCGGTATGTTGAAGTAACTAGAGGAGGATGGGATACTCACGATAATAATTTTGAAAGAGTTGGCGAAAATTGTGCAGATATAGATGGGGCTTTGAGCGCTTTATTAATTGATCTTGAAATGAGGGGGCTACTAAGTGAAACGCTAGTTGTCTTAACTTCTGAATTCGGAAGAACTCCTAATATTAATGGCAGAGAAGGTAGAGATCACTGGCCGTACTGTTTTACTGCTTTTATGGCAGGAGGAGGAGTAAAAGGAGGATTTTCTTATGGAGAAACAGACGATCAAGGTAGATCCCCAAAGGAAGGAAAACCTGTTAAGCCAGAAGACTTAAACGCAACAATAGCATACGCATTAGGATTAAAAATTAATGATGTACAGTATTCCCCCTCTGGAAGACCTTTCACAATTGCAAATAAAGGAAAACCTTTGTTTGATGTTTTAGGGTAATAAAAAAGCCCCACTTGGGGGCTTTAGTAATAAATGATACTCTAAACTATAAATTAATATAATGATATGGTAAACTTATTACTTGTTTAAAAATCATCCTCAAGAGAACCGCTTTGTTGATATTCCCTAACTCTTCTTTCAAAGAAGTTGCCCATAGCTTGTACATCGACAACTTCACTCAACCAAGGGAAAGGATTTTTATCGCTAGGAAAGCGATAGTCAAGACCTATACCTTCAAGCCTTCTATTTCCTATGAAGTGCATATACTCAACAAACATATCTGCATTTAAACCTAAAATTCCCGTAGGTAATACGTCATGAGCGTAAGCTATTTCTAGCTCTACAGCTTTTTTCATATGTTCTACGAATTCGTTCTGAATTTCTTGAGTCCAAATTTCTGGGTTTTGTTCAATTAATGTGTTAATTAGATATGTGCCAAATGCAATATGCGAACTTTCATCTCTTAATGTATATTTAATTTGATCGGAAATTCCCTGTAACTTGTTTTGTCTGCCCAGGGCAAGCAACATAGCGAAACCGCTAAAGAAAAATGTGCCTTCGCAAACAATCCAATAAGTTAAGAAATTTCTTAAAATTTCTTGTTTGCCTTCGATAGAATGAGCGTCAAAGTCTTGCCTACTAATATCGTTTGTAATTTGCATAAGAAAGTCGTCTTTAGCTTTTATGCTTGGGATTGTTTCGTATGCTGCAAAAACCTCCTCTATATCTAAATCAAGACTATCACAAATATATACTACCGTAAGATTGTGAAGACTTTCTTCAAACGCTTGCCGCAAGATATACTGACGACATTCAGCGTCCGTAACATAGCGAAAGGCAGATAACAAAAGATTATTACCAACCAAAGACTCAGATCCAGCAAAAAATCCAAGACAGCGTTTAACAAGTAATTTTTCATCTTCTGTAATTTCATTGTTTTTCCATTGTTTAATGTCGTTCTGCATACTGATTTCAGTAGGCATCCAGTTATTGGCACAACTTTTTAAAAATAAATCCCATGCATATTTATGCTTATGAGGCAAGATCCTATTGACTCCAGCAATATTCTCTGTTAATAATTTTCCTGTTTTTTCTTCCATGATATAATATAACGTATTAAATGAATTTTAAGTTCACTTAGTATACGATATATATACTAAAAAATCAAGAACAAAATCAAGAACTATTACTTTACCCCCAAATCTCAGACAATAAAAAGAGAAATCCGCCAATTATTGCCGCAACTATGACTTTAAATGCGTTACTTTTCCTGTTTTTTGGTTCTGGCTCTGGCTCAGGTTCTGGCTCAGGTTCTGGCTCAGGCTCAGGTTCTGGCTCAGGCTCAGGTTCTGGCTCAGGCTCAGGTTCTGGCTCTGGCTCAGGTTCTGGCTCTGGCTCAGGTTCTGGCTCTGGCTCAGGTTCTGGCTCAGGTTCTGGCTCAGGTTCTTTTAGTTGAATCTCTAAATACATTGGTCCGATACCCCCTAAAATATGAGATGCAAATAAAGAATGTTGCATGTAAAAATACCCGTCATCCCCAAACCAAGTACCCCAACTGTTCTGAAATTCCCAATATAATTTAGCTCCAATATATTTCCAGCCTATCATAGCTACTGCGTGACCGCCAACAGACTCTGAATTTAAATACTTTTCAGTATCAATCATACCGTCAGAACGAACAGAATAAAAAGCTTCCCTAACTCTAAATGCATACCATAAAGGCTGGTTGATTAGCAAGCCCTTGATTTGATTAATTTGGCTTGCGGGAATAACTCTGTAAGACTTAATTTTTTTTGAAGCAGCGTCTTCTGAAGCGCCCTCTTTCGGTAAAGAAGATTCATCAGCAACGTAGGGCCAGAACCTTTCAAAACAGCAACCTTCTTTTTGTACCGCTCTTGCTGCACCTCTTATAGTTGTTCCCGAATAATCTTCACCAGCGAAAATGTCATGCTCTTTGCCTTTTTTATATATCCACATTGGACTGGATTCCTCCACTTGAAATAATTCAGAAGAGCTTAATAAAACCCTTCCGCTGTGACCTACGCAAGAACCTATTGACCCTTGGTCTAAAACTTTTGGAGTTAAATCTCTTCTTGAAAATTCTTTAAGTTCGGGAGATGTAAATTTTACACGCTCATGAAGCCAATCTCTTTCGTCAGGCTTAGATTCAGGAACACTAAGCACCTTTTTTGAAAAAATATCTTTTTTAATTTTGTCAGATATTTGATTATCTAAAAGTGTTTTCTTGATTGATTTTAAAATTCTACTCATATATATTATATACACTATAACAAAAAAAACCAGCTAACTATTAAATTAACTGGCTTTAATTATGAATATAAATAAAAGATTAACTTATATTATCTAATATACTTTGATATTTTTGTATATCTAATGCAACCCTGATTGACTCATCAGCTTCCACATTTAAGGATAAATATTTTTTACCGCGACTAATTATTTCTTCCAGAGTTTTCGTATATGCATGTTCGGCATAACTTCTGTGTTTTTTGTAGTTAAGGGATTCTACATTAGAGTTTATTTTATCTAAATCTTTACGAATTAGATTGCATCTCAAAATAGCTTCTTTAAAAGCTTTTAAATGTTGATGTCGGGTCATTGACAGCTTTCGCAACTTCCTCCGTTTTTCATAGCTTCGATACTGCACGCTTTAGCTTCTTCTGTTTTTGATGAATCGTTATGCGCCTTTTCGACTTTAGATGCAGCTCTATTCCTCAAATAGTAAGTTGTCTTTAGTCCAGCCTCCCAACAGCTCATATAAACATCATTTAAATACTTAAGAGAAGTAGATTTATTATAAAGATTGAAACTTATAGCTTGATCCATCCACTTTTGGCGAGCAGAATTACATTCTATCAACTTAAACATGTCTCGATCAAATGCAGTTTTATATTTTTCTTTCAATTCAGAAGGTATATCTCCATTCAATAAAGATAAATCCCCGTCGACGCTTTTAACAAGTTTGGCGACTTCGCTATTCCAAAGCCCTGCATCTTTCATATCGTCAATAAAATGCTGATTAGTTATAAAGAAATTTCCGCTTTTATTCTCGTAAACAAAAAGCACAGAAAAGTTAGGTTCAATACTTTGTTCTATTCCATTAATATAGCCGATTGTTGCCGTGGGAGCTATAGCCATAACATTTGAATTTCTCATTCCAAATTCACTAACATGAATTCTGATTTTTTTCCACTCTTCCAAAGTTTGACCTTTACCTGTAAGAGGTTTGCCTGCAACAGATTCTTTAGGAGCCTTTTGTTTACCTCTATAAACCATTAAATTATTATAAGAGTCGATTGGAAATATCCCCCCGCTCCAGAGAGAACCTTCATAGGTTTCGTATTTTCCGCGCTCCGCAGCAAGCAGAGAGCTGGCATAAATCGCATGCATAGAATAAAATTCAAATAGTTTATCATTGAATCTTACAGCCTCATCACTATCAATTTTAATATTCATTTTATGAAGGATATCATGCAGACCCATGAGCCCAAGGCCGATTGGCCTATTTTTGAGATTAGAATTTCTGGCTTCTAGCGTTGGGTAGAAGTTTAAATCAATTACATTATCTAATGCACGAATAGCAGTGTGTATTGTTTTTTCTAATTTAACATAGTCTATATCGACTCCATCTTCATTCATATGGTTCAGAAGGTTAATTGAACCAAGATTGCAAACTGCAGTTTCCCCTATTTTTGTTTTTTGGCCCTTTTCATAAGAAGAGGCTTTTGTGTGAAGGGTTATTTCCGTACAAAGGTTTGAGCTATGCACGACACCTTCGTGCTGATTTGTATAACGCATGTTGCAAGGATCCTTAAATGTATTCCATGGGTGAGAAGTTTCAAATAAAACTTTTAGCATTTTTTTCCACAACTCTTTTGCAGGGGTTATTCGGTAATTTTTTATTAAACCTTTTTCTGCTTGACCGCATAGTTGATTATATTTTTCGTCAAACTCGGTACCAAAGCAGTCGTGGAGATCGGCCTCTGTTGGGTCAAAAAAGTACCAAACATCTTCGTTTTGAACTCTTCTCATGAATTCATCAGGAATCCAAGACGCCGTGTTCATGTCGTGACATCTAAGCCTGTCGTCTCCAGTGTTTCTCCTTAAATTCAAGAAGTCTTCATAATCTAAGTGCCAAGGTTCAAGATAGGCGCATCCTGCGCCTGGTCGTTTTCCCCCTTGATTGACTGCGACTAAAAGATCGTTGTAAATTTTTAGCCAAGGAATTAGGCCTCCAGAAATTCCATTTGTTCCTTTTATATGGGAGCCGGACGACCTAAAGGGTGTCACATCAAAACCAAGCCCTCCAGCATATTTTGACTTACGAGCCTCTTGCCATGCACCGTCAAAAATTCCATCTATACTATCATCAAAAGTGTTAAGATAGCAGGAGCTTAATTGCGAATGTGTAGTGCCGCTATTAAAAAGGGTTGGCGTTGAAGAAGTGTATAAAAACTGGCTGAACATGTCGTATATTTCAATTGCACTAGCCTCTTTATTTTCTTCATTCAAAGATAATCCCATTGCGACCCTCATCCAGAAGCATTGGGGGGCCTCCATAATTTTACCTTCGTGTCGAATAAAGTATCGGTCAGTAAGAATCTGTATACCTAAATATTTAAAGTCCTTATCTCTTCTTATTTTTATTGCCTCAGACAGTTTAGGCAAGTCAAACTCAAGCATTCTAGGATCAAGCTTCTCAAGCTTAACCAACTTTTTAGTATTTTGTATAAAGCTTTTTCTGTACTGTAGTCTAAATGCGTCAGAATCTACGCCCTCCTTGAAAACCTCTTTATATACTGTGTTGAGTAGGAGTCTGGCCGCTGCAAGGCTATAGTTGGGTTCTTTTTCTATTTTTTCTCTTGCGCTTAATATCAACGCAGAATCGATTTCGCTAGTAGTGATCTTGTCAAACAACTGTAACTGAGCATCTAGCACGATTTCACTCACAGAAACATCTTGAATTTCCTCGCAAGCCCGCTCTACGTTTGTATTAATTTTTTCTACCCGAAAGTCCTGAAGTCGTCCGTTTCTTTTTTTTACTTTTATATTCATAATTTGTATATTATAATAGTAACATTTAGTCAGTCAACTGTCAACAAGAATAATATTGTGTTAATAACTTTTATAGCTTGACAGTGATTGAATATTCTGCTAATATAGTAAGCATGTTAGCATTATTTAAAAGTCATTTCTCTATCGGCAAAAGCATACTAACTCTTGATGATCCAATTACACATAAAGAAGGCAGAGCGGATAGCATTTTTTCAATAGCGAAAGAAAATAACTTAAAAGAAGTTGTTTTAGTTGAAGATTCCTTAACGGGATTCCTTCAAGCCAAAAAAGTAGCAGAATCGATGGGTATACAACTCATTTTTGGACTCAGAGTGGATATGTGCGAAAATTCCAAGGTAAACCCAAAAGAGTCTCAAGATTCCCGCCACAAGATCATCATTTTCGCCAAGAATTCCAACGGCTGCATTTTATTAAATAAGATTTACAGCCAAGCCTTTAGCGAGTCGTTTAATGCGGTAGATAAAAAAATATTAAAAAACCACTGGAATGATGAAGACTTGAAACTAGCCATACCTTTTTATGATTCATTTATATTTCAAAACACAATGAAGTTCGGAAACTGCACCCCAAATTTTTCGTTTACAAAGCCAACCTTCTTACTTGAAAACAATAGCTTGCCATTTGATCTCTTATTAAGATCGAGGGTTATGAAATATGCGGCAGAGAATAAGTGCGAAACAGAACAGGCTAAAAGTATTTATTACAAAAATAAAAAAGATGTATCAGCTTTACAAACATACAAATGTATAACAGGTCGTACATTTGGAAATAAAACATTATCAAAACCCAATTTAGACCACTTTGGTAGTAATGAATTTTGCTTTCAAAGTTGGAAAGAAAATTAATATGAAAGAATCACTATTAAGATTTAAAAACAAACAAAAGTATTTACTTTTTGATTACGAAACTTGTAATTTAAATTTAATATCTGGACACAATAAACCCTGGCAGTTAGCTTTTTTAGTTATCGAAAACAATAAAATTGTAGAAGAAAAAGATTATTGGTTAAAATGGGATGACTTGAGGGTTTCCCCAGAAGCTGCTAAAATTACAGGTTTCACTCAAGCAAAATACAAAAAGAACGCCGTTGACCCAAAGTTAGCTCTAGATCATTTTGAGAAATATTTATATGACGATTCTTATATTAAGGTCGGCCATAATTTATTAGGATTCGATGTTTATATGCACAATTTGCACAGAAAATTAATCAATCCGAAAGCGGAGTCCGATTTCAGTTATTCAGAGCAACTAGTAGATACGCTATGTTTAGCAAAAGCAGTTAAAAAACAAATTAAATTAAATAAAGAAGACAACTTTCTAGCTTGGCAGTATAGATTAAATCATTTAATCGAAAGAGGGCTCTCCTGCAACCTTAAACAATGTTGTAAGGATTTTGATGTCCCCTTTGACGCGGCCAAATTACATGACGCATTATATGACATTAGAGTTAATTATGAAGTATTTAAAAAAATGATATGGGAGATAGAAATATGAGTTTTATAGAACAGTTTACAGATTATAAAGATTGCTGCCCTCCAGGGGTGCGCTTACCTGAAATTAAGATTGAACAAAAGTATTATGATATGCTCGAAGCAGATAATACTATATCCAATTACGACTTTCTTCGTAAGCTATGTCATAAAGGAGTATATGATAAAGGAATAGATAAATTTAAGAATAAAAAAGATTATTTTGATCGTGCAAAATCAGAATTAAAAATATTAAATGAACTAGGCTTTATTGATTATATTCTTTTAAATTGGGATATAATTAATTTCTGCCACGAACAGGATATACCTACTGGCCCAGGTAGAGGGTCAGCAGCAGGATCACTTGTGTTGTATTTAATTGGAGTTACCAATGTAGACCCAGTAGAGTATAACTTGTTTTTTGAGCGCTTTGTTTCGAAAAGTCGAGCTAGAAAAATAGAAAAAGATGGAATAACTTACCTTGATGGAAGTTTGTTGGCGGATGTTGATAACGACATTGCTTATGAGCGTCGAGTAGAAGTGATCGAGTATATCGAGAAGAAACACCCGGCTCGTACTGCAAAGATTTTGACACTAAACACCTTGAGCGGAAAACTCTGCATTAAAGAATGCGGTAAAATTGTTGGAGAATACTCCGAACAAGAAGTTAATGAAGTGAGCGATACGATACCAAAAAAGTTTGGAGTTGTTGTACCTCTCTCGACAGCAATCCAGGAAAGTGAAAAATTTACAGATTGGGCAGTTGAAAACCAAGAGGTTTTTGAAGTAGCTCTCAAGCTAGAAGGTTTAAATAAAAATACTGGAGTTCACCCAAGCGGAATAGCTATATCCTTCGCCCAAATGACGGATATCTGCCCAGTTCAACAGACAAATGACGGCGCATTGGTTACAGGTTACGACATGAATTGGGTATCTGAATTGATGGTTAAATTTGATATTCTTGGACTAAGAACCTTGAGCGTTATCTATGATGTTTGCAAAAATATTGATATTGATATATCTAACGTAGACTTAAATGATAAAAAAATGTTTAAACCGCTTCAGTCCTTAAGAGCTCCCCACGGACTATTTCAGCTTGAGTCTGATACAAATTATCGAGTGTGTAAGAAAATCAAGCCAAGAGATTTGGAACAGCTAAGCGCCGTGATTGCTATCGGCAGACCTGGAGCTTTAGATTTCCTCGACTCATATACAACTTATTCCGAAAGCGGAGAGGCTCAGGTTATTCATGAATTTTTTAGAGATGTTCTTGATTATACTGGAGGAATACCTCTTTACCAAGAGCAGTTGATGCAAATGGCGGTTAAAGTTGGCTTCACCCTAGATGAATCAGAACAGCTCAGAAGGATTGTCGGAAAGAAAAAAATCGACCAAATGCCAGCGTGGCAAGCAAAGATTCAACAAAAGATTATTGATAACGATCTACCTACCGAAGTGGGGGATGTACTTTGGAGCGTTGCTGAAGACAGTGCAAACTATTCATTTAACAAATCCCACTCTTTGGCGTATGCAACTTTGGCGGCATGGACAACATATTTGAAATTCAAGCACCCCCAACAGTTCTTTCTGTCTTTGCTTAAAATGACTAAATACGAACCTGCGCCACAAGAAGAAATATCTAAGGTCTCTCAAGAATTATCTAACTTTGGAATTAAGCTTCTCTCTCCAGATTTAGCTAAATCTAAAATGGACTTTTCTATCGAAGGGAAAAATATAAGATTTGGCCTTAACAGCATCAAAGGGGTTAGCGAAAAATCTCTCGCATCATTAAGAGATTTTAGATCTACAGAAACACCAACAAAGTATGATATTTTTCTTTCGGCAAAACAGGCTGGGCTAAATATAGGCGTACTATCTTCGTTAGTTCAGGCTGGAGCTCTTCAAAGTAAAGGCTCTAATAGATCCTTAATGGCTCTTGAGGCGCAAGCATTTAACCTCCTAACAGACAGAGAGAAAAGAAACTTTATTTTGCTTGGAGAGGAATACGATTATAAGCTTCTTAATTGTATTGCAGATGCAAAAAGCGAGAAACTTGTAGGAGATGACGGAAAACCATTGATGAAAGAATCAAGATTTAAAACATTCAAGAAAAAGTATGACTTATACAAGTCTATATATGATAAAAATAAACAATATGAAACTTTTGCAAATTGGTATTTTGAAAATGAACTTCTTGGCTATAGCCACAGCTCGAAACTAAAAAGCTGTTTTATCGATTCCTACAAAGACTTAAAAGATTCCACAGATTTAGAATTAATGAACCTAGATGAATCTGGAAAGTTTATAGGTGTTGTAGAAGATTGCCTGAAGGCCACCTCAAGAAACGGAAATAAATATATTAAATTATCAATCACAGACGAAAACGGAAGGTACAATGCAATGTTGTTAAACTCGAGAAGAGGTAATTTTTATGACAGATATTTTGAAAAAAATGAAAAAGCTCCAAGCAAAAAAAATATCGTAGTCGCATATGGAAGAAAAGCTGAAGACATAGTATTTCTTGACTCTATAAGGATTATGGATGAAAAGATATATATGAAAATGTCTGAAGTTAAGTAAAATAATGTGTAAATTATGAAGATGACGCCAAAGCCTAATTTTACGCCGCGCGCACAGCAGGCAATCAATGAAGCGAAAAAAGTTGCCGAGAAATATAAAAATAACGATGTATCAATAGAGCATTTATTTTATGGAATGCTCAAGTTGACAGCAGGAATATTAAGTGAAATACTTTTTTTATTAAATATTAACCAAAGATTATTACTTGAAGAAGTAGAAAATTCTTTCGTAGACTCACTCTCTAATGAAGATTATGATCTTGATGCAGAATATGAAGAGCCCAGTTATGACGAACATTTTCACCTAATCCTTAAAGTTGCAGCCTCAATTAGCTCTAAGCTTGGTCATGAATATGTTGGACTAGAACATATGCTTTTAGCTTTATTGAAATATGAAGAATCGAGTGTGCCTCAATTTTTTGTTCCTTTCAATGCCTCCGAAGAAGATATTATCATAGAAGTGAGAGAATACCTGCATCTTTCAAAAGAAAATCACACAAGCAGTAGAACTCAGAAAAGCAACCCCACCCCACCCAAACCTATAGTTAAAGACCTTGCGACCCCAACACTTGAAAAGCATGCCTTAAATTTAAACATGCAAGCGATAAAAGGTAAATTTGATGGGATCATAGGAAAACAACAAGAAATTATGGAAGCTTGTGAAATTTTATGCCGAAAAACAAAAAATAATCCAGTTTTACTTGGAGAGCCTGGCGTAGGAAAAACGGCCATAGTTGAAGGTTTAGCTCAAAAAATAGTAAAAGCAGAAGCCCCAGATTTCCTACTAGGCAAGATTATATATGCCCTAGACCTAGGATCACTCATAGCTGGAACAAAATATAGAGGACAATTCGAGGAACGACTCAAGAAAATTATCGACGAAGCAAAGAAAAACCCAGAAATAATACTATTCATTGACGAAATTCACACCCTAGTAGGCGCAGGCAGCGCAGAAGGAAGTATGGACGCAGCGAATCTATTAAAACCCTTACTTGCAAGAGGAGAACTTAAATGTATTGGCGCAACAACAGTTGATGAATACAAAAAAAGTATATTAAAAGACGGAGCTTTAGATCGAAGATTTCAAGCGGTAAAAGTTATCGAGCCAACAAAGTCAGAAACTAGACAAATTTTACAAGGAATAAAAAATAAATACGAATCATTTCATAGTATTCATTATACAGATGAAATTTTGGATTTGATTGTTCATTTGACTTCTAAATACATTCTTGATAAACAGTTTCCAGATAAAGCGATTGATGTTATGGATCAAGCTGGTTCAAAAGTTAAAATTAAAAATATAGAAAGACCACAAGAAGCAAAAGATATCGAAAAGCATTTAGAAAATCTAGCATTAAAAGAGTCTGACCTAAGCATGGTAGGAATGGATACATATTCAGTAACAGAAGAGCAATTAAATTTACTAGAAAAATATGATACTATAATAAATAATTGGTTAACTAAAACATTAAAATCAAAAATAAAAGTTACTAAAAAAGATATTTTTGAAGTTGTGTCCTCAAGAACAGGAATACCAGTTTCTCAAGTCTCTAAAAAAGATTCAACAAGAATGCTTGGGTTATTTAAAAAGCTAGATAAGAAAATTGTCGGACAGACAGAAGCCTTGGAGGAAATTTCTCAATCAATTTTAAGATCTAAATCTGGATTGCAGGATGCAGGCAAGCCAGTCGGAAGCTTTTTATTGGTTGGAGCTAGCGGGACAGGAAAAACCTATACAGCAAAATGTATTGCTGAATTTATATATGGAGGTATAGACAAATTAATACAGCTTGATATGAGTGAGTTTTCCGAGAAGATTTCGTCTAGTCGACTAATTGGCGCATCCCCAGGGTATGTAGGATACGAAGAAGGTGGAGATCTAACTGAAAGAGTAAGAAGGAATCCTTACAGTGTTATACTATTTGATGAAATTGAGAAGGCTCACCCAGAGGTCCTAAACATATTGTTGCAAATTCTTGAAGAGGGTTTTGTTACAGACAACTCAGGAAGAAAGATTAATTTTAATAATTGTATAATTATCCTAACAGGAAACATCGGTAGTGAAAAAATATCCAAACCAACTATTGGATTCGGGGGAGACGGAGAAACTGCCGCGAAAGACAAAATCAAAAACGAACTAAAAAGTTTCTTTAGGCCAGAATTTCTAAATAGGCTTAACGAAATTATTGTTTTTAAAGATTTTCAAGAAGATGAGTTGGCAGAAATAGCAAAACTTGAGATACAAAAATTGATCAACAAACTAAAAGACATGGATTTAAAAATGTCAGCAACTCCAAAAGTATCAAAGTATATAGCTTCCCTTGCGACATCAGAAAAAATGGGTGCAAGACCAATTAAAAGATTAATTCAAAAACACTTAGAAAATCCGCTATCTGAACTTATTTTAAATAAATCGCTAACAGAAGAATCGGAAATTAAATTCTCTATCGTAAAGGAAGAGGCAAAATATACTATTAAGGAAGTATAGGTTTTATCGGATCCTTGATTTCAGGGTCACTTGGCTTCATGGGGTCTTCGAACTTCTCTCCAGGATTTCCAGATAAATCCTGGGGAGCTTCGCTTTGTTTTTCGTTAAAAATAGTCATGCATGCACCAAACCTATCACCTTGAATTGGATAACGTTTTTTCATATTCGCATCCAATATACATCTTGTAACGAACTGGTCTCCAGTTTCTGCCGCGGTTGGAATTGGATACCTTTTGTCCTGATTAGAGAGAAAATTGTTTGAACCTTCATCGGGTGAAGACTCTACTTTTTGATTTGGAAATATCTTTTGATATTCGGTATAAGTCATAGCTTCGTCTAAAGCTTCATAAGATTCTCTTATCTTATTTTTTACCCAATCCTCAAGCTCAGAATCATCTTGCATCATATCGTACATAATTCTAGCTTTTTTCCAAATATGATAAAGTTCTGACTTAACAACTTTGGAGACTTGTTTTGAGTCAGCGTTTGATTCGTTTTGAGCTGTGTTATCCATAATATAAAATTACACCTTTTTTATGTTATCTATAATAATTATCTAAACCTGGATTCGATCCTGTGGTAGGGGCGTCCCCGCCAACTACTTGGCTAGGTTTAGCTCCATATAAATTGTATGCATAAACTAAATCTTTAACCTTTGATTGTGAAGCTGTAAATGCATCATAAATACCTTTTGCTGCGACATTTTTATTTGGTTTTTGTATCATAGAATCACCTTCTCGTATTACTTGAAAATCAGAAACTCCGTCGGTACCTGCGATTCCTCGCAATACATTTCTATGAGCCTTTCTGTTGTATTCAGTTAAATACATTTCGCGCAAGATAGCTTGTTCTTCTAAATTAAAACCCTGAGGGTTATACCCGCTAAAAGAAGTAAATATTAAAGTGTTAAGTTCGCCTAAATGACCTTCGAGCCAATTAGAAATCAATCCAATTTCTGTTGTCCTTTCTTGCCCCGTGTGAAAACCCAACTCTTCGTCGTATATTTTTGTTGCTAGAACTCCTAGGTCAGTTCCATTATAACTTACTGGATTCTCAAGCCCAATACTAGCAAATAAATCAGAAAGATCTTCAACCGCCTTGGATAGGCTTGATATTTCCGTTTGATCTAATGCCGGGCTTGCGGCAAGGCTGGAAACATCTGTATCTAAAGAAATGTCTTTTGCGGCAAGGCTGGAAATTTCTACTGATCCTGATAAAGGATTCTCTGCTAAACCTGATAGACCACTTTTTAACTCTGCATCTTTCGCTGCTAAACTAGATATTTCGGTGTTTGCAGATAAAGGGTTTGCAGCCAAGCTAGAAA
>Ga0315315_10002670_pt1 | contig 16320 bp, 15 predicted proteins | sample M140m3416metaG_FD_203699 | JGI IMG/M metagenome (GOLD analysis project Ga0315315, IMG submission 203699) | Ammonia-oxidizing marine archaeal communities from Monterey Bay, California, United States - M1 40m 3416 | ecosystem: Environmental > Aquatic > Marine > Intertidal zone | place: USA... | reverse complement strand
ATGCAACAAAAAAAATTGCTATAATTCCTCTTGTTATTGCTTATTTGGAAATGAAAGTATTTCAACGTGAAAACATGCCTGTTTTATTAGATAAAGCATGTCAAACTAGCCATAACGAGATCTCATCTCAGAATAACTAAGCTGTCTTCCGGTATCTTGGTCAGTAAACATATGTTTTATGGCCGCATCCATACCTTCATTCGCCATGACATCAGCAGCTAGCTTGTTTGTATTGTCCATGCCTTGATAAAATGTTGATTTTTGTACGCCTGTTCCAAATGTTTTCTCCTCTTCTATAGCAGGTTTTTGATATGTTCCTCCATTTTCATCACTTACTTTAATCCAGTTTTCTTCTATGTACTGGCGAACATATTGTGGATAGTCGTATCTTTCTGCTGTCCAATTCATATCCATCTTTTTCATGTTTGGCCACTTAGTATAAAGCCATTGTGCACCATTTTCTTCGGGGTTTTGTATGTTCGACATTGTAGGTTTCTGTATAACTGTACTTTGAATGCTTATAGTTAGTAGTTATAATTTTGAATCAATTTTTTAAATAAATGGTTTTATTGTATTCAATCATTGTAATAACACAATCAGAAAAGGTCTAAAGCGTCTAATTTAATAATATGAAATGAGATATAATAAAGAGAAAACTATTCACTACTTTGATGAAGACCCTGGTTATGATATATTAAAAGCAATAACAAAGGGGTATTTTACAACTTTAAAAATGGCAGACGGTAGGGTTATATTTATGAATGAATCAGGAGAACATCGTCTAGAAATAAATAAAGAAGCAACAACTATGTTTGGAATTATAATATATGGACCAATAGCAATTGTAGGTGTATCAAATAGATAAACAGTATTAAAAGTGTTTAAAATATGCAGTTTAAACACTTTATATCTTATATAAATATATATGCTGGCTTCATCTGACAACAAGGTTATATTTGTTGGACATTCAGGCGTTGGAAAAACATCAATTATTAATAAAAAACAGAATGACAGTTTTAATATATATCAAGAAGCAACAATAGGTGCAGCATATACTACAATGAAAATAAGTATTGATGATGAGACAGAAGTATCATTTGGACTATGGGATACAGCAGGACAAGAAAGATATGATGCATTAACGCCATTATACTTTAGAGGCTGCAGAGTAGCAGTAGTAGTATTTGATCTTTCTAAGAAAGATAGCTTTGAAAGAGCAAATTATTGGATGAAAAAAATAGAAGAAAAATATAAAGATTATTTGGAAGGATATATTCTAGTAGGTTCAAAATGTGACAAAAAAGATGCCAGAGAAGTCACCGTAGATGAAGCCCATAAATTGGCAGAAAAGTTTGGAACACATTATTATGAAGTATCTGCATTAACTGGTGAATGTATAAATGAATTATTTATGCAAGTAGCGTTAATAATATTTAATGCTCCGCCTGTATTTGATGATATAAATATACGAATAGATGATAAAAAATTATTTAGTTCACCCAAACCAGGCAGAGAGAATTGTTATGATTATGTTCGCGATCCAAGAACGACCTGTGGATGTTAATTAAAAACTAATTATTTTTAATTAACGTTGATATAAACTAGGTAAATAAGTATTTTCACTGTGACTTCTTATTCTAGCTCCGGTTCTTTGATTAATTGGAGAACCATTTATTAGTTTTGGATGTACAGCAAGTCTTCTTCTACAAATAGGACATCTAACACTTCTTCTTCTCCATGTATTAATACATGCTCTATGAAAGTAATGGCCACATTTGGCTGTTTTCTTTTTACATTTTTCTAAGCAAATAGCACAAGTATCTTCTCTATTAACTATTTTTAGTGGTGATGGTGCTTTTCTAGTAGGACGAGCTAGTGTTGGATTATAAAAAGCTGGTTTATTGTTAAGTCTCTTAATACCTGAATTGTAAGGTGAATTAGTTGGTGAAGGATGATGTGTGACTTCGGCTAAAATAGGAGTTCTAACATTAAGTCTTCTATGCATAAATGACTGGGCCTTGGCCATGAGTTTGATAAGAGTAAAACTTTTAAAGAAGAACTCTCCCATGCAAGGACTCTCCGATATACGTCCTCTTATAACTTCACCATCACCAAGCGAATCAACAATAAATGTATAGACACCGGGGTGAAGAACTTTACTGTTAGTATCTACAACTGGTCTGTGTGATGAAATTATAATTTTTGTACCCACTATCATTTGTATTATATTGATAAAAATAGTTTTGTTTAACTAAGTTTTCTCATAACTAGGTGTTCCTAATGAAATTAATCCCATAGGATTCTCTATTATAACATGATCTTCAATTATAGTTCTAGGTGGTTCTTGCCTATCAACAGGTATAATAACTGCTCGATTGTTTTTACAATAATAACATAAATACTCACCTAGACTTTCGAAAAAGTCATATATTGTATTTTGCTCTTGGGTTGTTAGTGCTGTTTCAAGTAAATATAAGAATATGAATAAAGATAACAAGAGACATATAACAGTTAATACTAAAACTAATTCTACGGTTTTAATTGCTGACATTTAATTGAAATAATTATTGCAGAATTATTTCAATTTTCTTAAATATATAGTTTATCCACTTATTCCCAAATAGTATGAAGATACAAATAAAATCCAAAAAGGTGCCAATGTTAGGTCAAAATAAGCCATAAATGCTATAATCATACCTAGTAAAGCAGTTTTTATAGAACTTTTTAAATTGCTAGTATCTTCACTTGTATCATTTAATATTTTTAATCCATAATATGAAAATCCTATGATTATTATCAAGTTAATTACCCATGAACGGGAAGATACAACTTTATATAATTTGTCACGCTTGTTCTTATCGAACCATATTTTTAAAAACGTAATTAAAGCCACAACTAATGCAGCCGGACTTAAATAATTATTTGCAATACCTGACATATATTATATATTATACAGGTAATATTTCCATAGCTGTACAATATGGTATTTCATCATCTGATAATGGTAATGGAGGTACTGCTGGTTCAAGTATATTTATAATTAAATGTCGTTTTTCATACACTGGTCTACGAGCAAAATCTCTTGGTGAAACAAAAGATAGGTAATCATCAGACGGAGGTAATTCTACAGAAGAATGCCAAATATTTGCATGATTACAGTAGAGACATAAATTGTTGCAGTTCTGATTGAATCCTCTACAAGTACAATTTTTAAATACACAATGATATCTGTTAGCCATATTATATTACTGTTATTAGTACTATAATAATATTTAAATCAATCAAATATAAGTTTGTTGAAGAATGCAGAATTATGCACTCTAATATAATTATCAATAAACTTATATAATACAGAGTCTTGAAATATGTCTCTCTCTTTATAAGTATTACTTAATAACACTACAATTATGTATTGAGATTTTGTTAACATTTTAAGCAAATAGTCCCTATATAATGATGAAAGTAGGTTCAAGTTATACTTTTTAATAATAAAATGTGTAATGGAATAGACCTTTGCTTTACTATATGTTAGCTCAACCATTACTTTAAATAAATATTCTTTTTTCTAGTGCCTTTACGTTTATGTTTTTTCTTTTTTTTGTGATGTTTACTCTTATTATGTCCATGTTTTTTCTTTTTTTTGTGATGTTTTTTATTTCGTTTTGTCTTATTATGTCTGTGATGCTTTTTATGATGTTTGCGAGTTAAAAATCCGGCTCCAAGATCATCCATACCATTCTCAAGATTTTGCATCATAGTTTCATTGCTTTCACTCTGTCGAATAGACGGTGTTACTATTGCTGCTTCAACAACAACATCATTGATTGATGCCGGTACAGATGCCTGAGCCTCAGAAACCAAAGATAAATCTTTCATCATATACCAATATCCATCGCCTTCTCCTATTACTTGGTATCCATATCCACCCTTTCCTTTGAATCCTGCACCATAGTATTGAAGTAAAACAGAACCATCACCATGCTCCGGATTTTGTTCAACCATTAAAAATATGCTTCTATGTCCTTCGGAACGAGCATAATCTTCAGCTGCATGCATAATATTCGGTATAGGACCATCACTTCTTGGTACCTTGTCTCTATTAAAATTGCTTCTACAAACTTCATTTATCCATAATACATTTTCATTACCAGGAATAACTTCACCAGTCATTAATCCTAGCGATGCCTTTTGAATTGTTAATATACCCATATCATTAGCAGTAAACATATTATTCGGGTCTTCAAAATACCCCATAGACATTAATACTGCAACCGTAGCTTGATTACTGGATGCCTTCATTTTAAACATTTTAACCAGTCTATTTTTGTTATCGTTATTAATATTGCCATCGTGAAAACAAACGCTTTGTCCTCTTACCATTAAATCGGCAATAGTTTCAAACGGCAACTTTTTTGGTAAAGGTAAAGGACCTGTTACTCCTTTTAGTAAACCCTTTTTCTGTCTTCGGTCTAATTTGTAAATTGCGGTTGTATAAGTCATTATATATTTAATTAATATTTTCCTTTTTTATATATAGATGAAAGATATACGTATCCAAAATATTATTGATAAAGCATACAATAAAATTAAAAACAATTCTCAAGGAAAACCTGCTAGTTATATTCCTGAATTAGCTAAGGCTAATCCTAAATTGTTTGGTATATGTTTTGTAGATTGTCAAGGTAACGCTTATGAAGTAGGAAAATCTAGAGAAACTGTACCAATTGAATCAATTAGTAAAGTTTTCAGTCTTGCATTGGCAGCAGATGAATTAGGTGTTCCAGAAGTTAATAGAAAAATCGGAAATGAAGGCAGTTCTTTGAAGTTTAATAGTGTTATTGGGTGTGTTCTATCTAAAACTCATACTATTAATCCTTTTGTTAACCAAGGAGCAATGGCTACAACTAGTTTATTGTACAATAAGAACAAACAAGCTTTTAGCAATAAGATATTAAACAATATGAATAAATATGCTGGTAGAAAACTGAAGTTAGATAATAAAGTATATAAGTCTGAAATGGCTACAAACAATACTAACATGGCATTAGCTTATTTATTAAAAAGTTATAATCGTTTTTATGGAGATGTAGATGATACGGTTGACGTTTATACGCAACAGTGTTCTAAGCTTATATCAGCTAAAGACCTGGCTACTATGGCATGTGTTTTTGCTAAGGGCGGTGTACATCCATACACAAAAAAACGGTTATTAAACAAAAATGCGTCTGAGTTTGTTTATCGTTCACTTCGAGGAGAAGGTTTATATGAATATTCTGGTAGATGGGATACTGATGTAGGCTGCGTTTCTGCAAAAAGTGGTGTCGGTGGTGGCATATTTATTATTTTAAAAGGGATCGGAGGAATAGGAATTGTTTCGCCTCCTCTTGACAAAATTGGTAATAGTGTTAGAGGTATTAAAGCTGGTAAAATTATAGCTAATAAAATACTTAAACTTACTAATAAAAGAACCATGTTTTGTCCAAATAAAACTATTAAAAAGAAACAAAATAATAGACGTAGAACAAAAAAATATAGAAGATAAATATATAATGTCTATTGTACAAAAAGCTGTGAATTCACTTCCTGGACAATTTGTCATTGGGGGACTTACTGTATCTGGTATATATCTATTTTCCAACATTTTGCATAATCCTGCTTTAGCTGGTATTGTTGCTAGTGTTCCTATTGGTATGCCATCTAGTATTTTTGTTAAAGATTCGGAGATTGCTGAATACTCTTGGAAACTACTAGTCATGATGTCAGTATTGTTTTTGGCTACATTTGCTAATTGGTTTCTTATTACAAAGATGAAGATGTCAAAGTATAAAGCGGTAGCTATTGCTATGTCTATTTGGGCTGGTCTTGGTGCTATATATTACTTTGTTTCAACAGCAGGAAAGTAAATATCTTATTTTTAATAATAATTTTAAAATAAGATAATCTTAGTTCTTTTTTCTACCTCTTGTTTTTTTCTTTTTCTTTTTCCTTTTATCTCTCTTTACTCGAGTTTTTCTCTTTTTGTTTTGTTTTCTCTTTCGAGTATTCTTCTTTCTCTTTCTTCTCTTTTTTGTCTTTTTACCACCAATTCCTGGACCGTATTTCGCGGTTTTAAATGGTTTATAATTTCCATTTTCTTCAAAAAGTTGTAATTTTAGAAGTATATTATCTATCGCGTTACTAATTTTTCCGTCTTGGTTCCAATTACTCCATGTTCTAAAGTCTAAACCAACATCTGTGTGGAGATAATTCTTGTTTTGAAATAATAACATATATATTGGGTCCTTTTCTCTATCATCATTTTTGGCTGGCAGCAAGCTTTCTAATCCTGAAAACATTAATAATAATTTGATATGAGGTAACAGAAAACAATGATTTTCATTTCCGTTAGATTGCTGACTCTCAGGAGAAATTGATTGAGAATAATTTATTGAAGTCTTCAAAATTCGTTCCAATTCTCTTTTAATATTACCTAAATCAGTAGTCCCAACTGTATCAACTTTACTTCTAATTATTAAATAAACTAAACGGATAATTAAATCTTTGGTCTCCTCAGAATAACCTGGTAGCTGGCCTATAAAATTCTGGGGTAATCCTATTTCTAATATTTTATTAAGATCGGGAGTATCAACAGGAAAATTATCTTCAACTGGAACGTTATTTAAGCCCTTAAGTAGCATATCATTAGTTTTAAGGCTTTCTAATATTTCAACTTCGACAAAGGCGCCTCCTTTCTGGCCACCACTTATTTTTTGTCTCCCTGTTTCGACAACTACTTTACCACTACTATCTTTACCATCTTTTGCCACATAATTACGTCTCCCCGTGTTCCATTCCGATAACCTTTCGTTGATAATGTCATTAACAGCCCTCATAATGGATACATTATTTTGTCGAAATATTTGTCGAAATAGTTGACACAACTGCTCACGTAGTTGTGATGCTTTTTCAATACCTATTTGTACAGAATCTTTCTTATAGTATGCTTGATGTTGTTGAAGCTCTGCAGCTCTTCTCGCATCGTATTCCTGTTGCTCTTCATCTTCCTTCTGCAAAACTTCTGGTTCCTCATTCAGATCGATACAGCAATCCATTCCTAATTGAAAACCAATTTCATATGCAATATTCACATGAGTATGCTGATCTTTTGTTCTTGCTTCCGACGATGGATCATGTAAATCGATAAACAAGCCTTTTAGCCATTCAAAATCTTGTTCTACAAAAAATTGTAACTCTCCTACATGATCTAGAATATCTTTTTGCGATATAGTATCCAGATTATGCTTGCGCGCCACGAGGGCAACCGAGTTCTTAACAATAGCAACTAAGTAGTTATTCATTTTTAGTGGCCCTTGTTTATATCGACTTCCTTCGACGTCTCGAGAAGAATCGCAGTACGTTTCGAATGCACCTTTCAAACTGGTTTCTTGAGTATGACCATGCCATGCAGTCGCATTATCCGATAGATTATGTTGTGCCGCTTGTTGTTTAGCTTCATGCTGTGCTTGTGCTGCTGCCCTTTGTCTAGCTTCCTCTTCTGCTGCTGCCCTTTGTCTAGCTTCCTCTGCTGCCGCCCTTTGTCTAGCTTCCTCTGCTGCTGCTGCTGCCCTTTGTCTAGCTTCCTCTGCTGCTGCTGCCCTTTGTCTAGCTTCCTCTGCTGCTGCTGCTGCTGCCCTTTGTCTAGCTTCCTCTGCTGCCTTTTGTTTATCTTTCTCTGCTTTTTCGTATTCTTGCATTATCTGAAACACTATGTTTTTCTGTGTAATTGTGTCGGATGCTGCCTTTTTTGCACGTGATGCCAATATCTCTAGATTTGCCAGTTTCTGCACATTATTAGCTTCTTCCTCTACCTTTTGTGTATATTGTAAGTTTACATTCTGTAATTGTATTTGTTTTTGGATTTCTTCCTGGGCGGCTTGGAGAGCAGCGGGGTGTGTTACTACTGCTTGCATTTTGCCAGTGTGAAATTGTTCTGCTCCTCTCATTGTTTGCTGTACTGCATATGCTGCTTCCTCTGATGCTTTTTGCACATCTGCATCTGCTGCTAGACGTTTTGTAGAAATATTTTTCATTTTTGTCGGGTAATTCCAAACATGTAAATTATTTACCATAATTATTAATTTTAGTACAAAATCTAACAATTTAAAAGAATAACCCTGAAATGGTTTGCCAGCCGTATTCGTTAGTGGATTTGATTCATCACTAATAGCTTCATTAATTTTGTTTTTTATATCATTAAAAATAATGCGCGTACCCAAAAAATCCATATCGTCATCGCGTTGCTTCTCGCTATAGTAAACTGTTAATGAATATAATGATAGTACTTTGAATATTATATTACTTGGTATTCTATTTTCAGACAGGTTATTTACAACGGCAATGAGGCTGTCGGCGTCATCGATTGCATCCTTATTAGGATAATAGTCTTTTATTTTTTGTAAAACAATTAATAACTGTTTTTTATCAGTTAGTGGTGCAATAAGTTTTCTTGCTTGTCCTGATATCCCTAGAACTAGATATGATAACATAGTTAATTGCTGATCTTTTTGCTGCTGGGGAGTAAGATCAGTTCCACCTTTTTGAACTATATCTTTTCCACCTTTTTGAACTATCTTTTTTCCTCCCCCTAATTCATCATCATCTTCATCCAGATTGGCATCGGCGTTACCCATAACATCATCTACAACATCCGTTGTGGGAGCTTTTATTATTTCTGCAGCTTGTGACATCATAACCTCAAACATCTGAGTATCAGTCTTGGCTGGATTGGCGCTACCATCACTTGCTATGTATGTTTGATCGGCATACAGTTCAACATCACCAATTTCTTCTATTACATCTCTAGCTCTAGCTCTAGCTGCGGCATCATCATCACCCGTGGCTTTTGTAGCTATATTAGTAGCAAGGTTTTTAAGAAAATTAGAACGGCGATTTAAGTTATCAATTGAAAAAGGAGAAACACCTTGATAACTGTCGTCTAAGTCTAGTAAAATGGTTAACCATCTAGAAAATGCTCCTAGTTCTTGTGCAACGATATCTATCTTTCTTTCTGGCTCTAAACTTTTATCATCTAAATTATATTCACTACGAGCTATTTTACGTATATCAAGTCCTTCAACTATAGGTTTCCCTGTAGTACTATGATAAACTGAATTACAATATTCAACAATAGCACGTACTTCATTTACCGCTCCTCCTTGCGTTATATTAAGATTTTGTGTCATAACATAATCTCTGGCAATAGTACCATCAATAACTATTCTATATACTGCGGGACAATCAAAATCAAGAACGTTTTTTAATATATCAGCATATTTTGTTGATAATGTTGGCCATGCGCTATTCACCTTGCGGTCAACATAACTCCGAAAACTATTCGAATCTACCTGTGATTCTGTCCATCCTATAGCAATTTGAGGTTGTTGTCCTTGCTGTTGAAAAGCGGGCATTGTCTGTTTAACCATGGCGGCAAAGTCTTCCCAATTATCTCTAGGAACAAAACTGTCTGCTAATACTTCCCGTGTCCCGTTATTAGCCGGCGTTCCAATTCTAGCTCTATATTTCAATCCTGAATAATACATCAATTTTAGATATTCAGCTAACTGCTTCATGTCTGTGGTTCTAAATTTAAAAGCTCCCAATGACTTCGAGCCTCCAAACGCTTTATTAAAAAGGTATGGACCGACCTCCTGGCCCTGAGCATTTTTCTGCCTAAAAATTGGGTCAACTTCACCTAATTGTAACATATGATAAATAGGTTTTTTTTTCGAAGCATGCTGAATCCTAGATGTGCGATGTTGCGCTGCGTCTCCTACGTTAGGAATAATGGCGGTTTTTGTAGTAGTTTTTAATTCTTTTAAAAGGTCTAAAGCCTTTTTTAAGTTAATTACTGGATTACCATTTATTGCATTAGCATAGTTTGTAACAAGAACATTTATTGATGCATCGGAGTCTTCTTCTTGTTGTCTCGCCGAATATAACCATTCACATATTGCCAAAAACTCGAAAAACTTATCATCAGGGTTACCACCATAATCTGGACCGAAAATTATTCTTTTTGCTATAATTATGGCAGCTATACCGGTTGTTTCATCTGTTTCTTCCATCAATCTCTCAAGTTCAGGCTGAGACAAATCACCTGTTGTCATCCGGTTATTCAAAAATTGCGCGAAACCTGCTTGTTCTTGGAGAGGTGGTATAGAAGCGTTTACATCTTGTGTAAAATATGTTTGGTCATTTTTATTAGGTGCATCTGCAAAATACATAAAACGTTGAGCATCCTCAGCAGAAACAACTTTCATATTAGTAAAAATATCTCGTAAATAATTAAGTCCCATAAGGTAGTAATTAGTAATTAATTCACAAACGTCTTGTCCTTGTGGGGCTGGTCCAACTATTGCCTTTAAAATCGTATCACTATCATTCAATAATTTCAAAAATATATCGCATTTATAAGAAACATCTTTCATACCTATTCTACAGATCATAGTAATAAGTTTTTCTATTTTAGATTGAATAGTATACTGTTTTGCTGGGTTATTCCCTTTATAATAATAAACAGCTTCATGGCCATGTTGTACAACTAGTTGTTTTATATTTTCGACGGCGAACCTGAACTCGTCGGCGTGACATATTCTATCTAACATTTTTTCTATTGTAGTAGACTTTCTTACTACTTCAAGAGCTTTTTTTACCTGCGGGTCGAGCGCCTTTGTTATATTTGGATTTCTATATAATTCTATATTCCAAGCCACAACTCCGCCTTTTCCTTCATAATGCCATAGACAATTACCTTTTGTACATCTAGAAAAAAAACTACATAATATATCTCCTGTACCAAAGAAAACTCTTGCGTATTGATCTATCTCGGTTGTAACTTGTTTCGTTTGCAATTGTGCACTCCTAGATTGCTCCCAATCACCACATCTTTTAAAGTCAAATAGTAATGCTTGTAAGAAATATTCGTGAAAACCATCATTCCTCATTTTACTTATTAAAGGAGTAATGTTAATCATAGCTTTCTTTTTTGGTGGAACAGTATTTTCAATGTTTTCTCGAACGGCGGCGGTCGTTTTTCCAACTGCATTTTCTAATGCATATACTAATGATGATAAATAAGCAACAGATGGACCATTTTTTTCCGCTACACTAAAAACAAGTTTCTCCAATTTCCATGGCTTTTGCAGCCCGTTAATTGGTTCTAATTGTCCACCTTGTGCAAAAGGTTGCTTTCTAGTGCAAATGTATACATTAAAAGAACAAAAGGTTGCTTGTGTATATTGGTCAGCCTGACCAATAGCATAAATAATTCTAGTATGTATTATTTCATTAGCAGTATTATACTTCCACGTTAAAACATTACCTTGTGCTTTATAATATTGTGGAGAGTTACCGCCCTCTGCTGTAGTTAGAGCAGCATTTAACCCTTCTTCAATATCGTTTTGATCGTCACTAATATCATTTGGTGTTTTACAAAAATTATATCTGTTAAAAGTCTTTTTGTTTAAACTTTTAATTTGATTTTCTGTTGTTGATGCACTATCTGATACAGTTTGAGGACAAATACTTGACCTAAAAGATCCTTTGTCAAATGCACCAAATATTTTACCCAAACAACCTGATGCCATATCAAAAACAATTGCAGTTTTATCTTGATCATCGTCACTCCATGATAACTCTGGATATAAGTAAGTATATATGAAATTACCTAGTCTTTTCAAGAACTTTGGCTCATAAGTTTGATAATCCTTCACTAGCGGTTCGTGGACCTGATTTTGGATATTTTTGTCTTTCCTCCAATATTTTTGTGGCAGTTGATACTGTTGGTCCCAATACAAATATAGAGATTTATCATATAATGCTGGTCCAGCAGCAATTGCAGCGTTCTTGTCGTCTTCATTTTGAACGTTAATAACTTCGCCACATATTTCTTTCCATAATTCTGGTCTACGGCCTAATTTTCCATCTTCATAATCACTATCATCAGAATTGGGTGCATTAACAATTTCTTGAATAGAATAATCTTTTCTAACACTTCCTAGTACAGGCGCTAGTTCAGGTCTACTTTCCATAGCTTTTATGACTCTTCTTTCATAATTAGAAACAGAACCAACCTTTTCATTATTCATCGCAGAAATCATTTCATTAATTTGATCTGTAGGAGTACCAATTTGTGATAGATATACACCGAATAAAATGGCAGCTTGTCTATAATATGCTTTTTTAACAGCATCTGATACATCAGCAGCTACATCTGATTCTCCATCAGATGTATTAACATTACCAGCAACCCTGCCGCCCTTGCAAAAATCATGGAAACCATCAATAATCGCCATTATCAACGAAAGTGGTAGTTTACTTATAACTTGTTCCCATGCTTGTTGAGGTGTTTGTGGTTGTTGTTGTCCACCTAGTGCAGGCTGTTGTTGATGAAGAGATGGGGTAACATTATTTGGATTAATTTCTATTAGAGGATCGGTTACACTCATAATGTATATAATATTAATAGACAATTAATATTATCAGATTCAACAAAAAACTCAACTTAATATAAGATGACAAGAAATATGTGTTTTATGTTTATGACTATAATATTTATGCTTCCTATAGTATATTCTTTGTTAAATAAAGATGCAGAAAGAACAGTGTCGCGTTTAATTATTAATGAAAAATATTATCTGGTTACATTTGCTGCATTTTTAATTTTAGGATGTTTAACATTACAATATGAAAAACTTAGAAAAAATCAATTTTCTTATTATTTTATGTATTTTTTTACAGCTTGTTGCTTGCTATTTTGTTTTTTCCATCCAAAAGAACATTGTCATGTATTATATGCAATACTAGCATTTTTTTCAGTAGTTTGTTGGTTATTTACAAACTCTAAAAATGATATATTCTTAACAACTATGTTATTTTTGCAATTAATATGTTCAGTATATTTGTATATCGGATTTAATGTATCAAAAATGCCTAATATTTTAATAGGAGAAGTAGTATTTCTACTAATAATGTTTTTTTCATATTCATATATTCATGTAAAAAATAAGTAAAAAAATAAGTAATAAAATAAAAAATTGATCTGTTTTTTGTTTTGATGATTATTTTTATCAAAACAAATATGGCATCTCTTGCAAGACAAGCAACAAAAACCGCAACTCAATCAGCAGGCCTTAGGGTAAGGCACACACAATATCACAAAGATGGCAATCATCTATGTCAAGACAGTAATGAATCAGAAGCCACTTTAAAAGAAGCGATGAAAGAAGTTCTTCAGTATGCAGAACAACGAATTACTGAATTGGGTGGAACGATGGATTATAAAACTGTCATTTCACTATATGATTGTCAAAATGCATTTCATAATGCAGGTGGCCCAGAACCTAACCCAGAAAATAAAGGTGTTTCTATGAGACCAGATGGTGGAATCATTTTCGCTACATTTAATGATACTACATATCCTGTATTTATCGGTGAAGATAAGGTTCAGGGAACAAATGACCTTCGACTTGCAGAGGGTAAGAAGAAACAGTCTCTAGGAAATGCAATTGAAAGAGCGGCTAAGAATATTCGAGGATGTGAAATGCTATGTGCTCATATGAATGCGTTTCCATATGTTGTATTTGCCTCTGGTTGCGATTTTCATAAAAGTGAAACAATTGCTAAGCGAATTGAGATGATGAATCTAGGTTATCCAAACCACTATCTAGGTATTACACCAACAACAACTTGTGATGACTTAGACGCAGGATTAGATAAGATGCTGAGCAATACTGATGTTGAGAAAAAGTTTGGACATGGTATAGCATCAGTCTACGTAAAAGCACACAAATGGGATGAGATGAAACATGGTTCTTCAAGATGGCGAAAAAAAGAAATATTGAACATAAGCAAGCGCGTTATAGACAAAACACTTCGAATTATTTTGAAATAAGATACATAATTTCCATTACTTTATTACTTCTATTCTTTAAATTACGACTACCTTTATACGTATCATAAACAATTTCTTTTTTTTCTACATTATATGGTTCAAATATTGTCTCCCAATCAGCCTTTTTAATTATTCCTTCATCATTATATGATAGCAAAATATATGCTGTTTTTTCAAGACAATCTTTTAATAGTTGAGTCATAGATTCAACAGCACTATCATGACTATTATAAGCAGACCTTTGCCAATCAACAGGAATACCAGAAACCTTAGATATTTTTTCTGGTTCTCTATTTTCAGCTATAACATTCAACATAAAGTAATTACTTCCATATGGGTGTTGATTGTAAGGCGGGTCTAGATAAATAAGGTCAATCTCACTAGGCAATTCTTTGATAAGGTCATTAATATTTTTATTGTAGCTAGTAGCGGTAAAATCATATTCGCTCCAAATAGGCATATCTAATCTAATGGGTTTTGTTATGCGCTCTAATGCATTTTCGCCTGCACCACCAAACTTACCTATTTTTCCATCTTTATAAAACCCTTTAAAAACTCCTGCGGTATTAGCATGTATACTTGCTCTTGTAAGAAGAGGAGCCAAACAATAATGCTGTAAATGTTGAGGAACTACCATAGATATATACGATCTAAGTGTATCAATAATAAGAGCATTTTCTCGTGTATAAAATGCTCTCTCGCCTTCTTTTATATCAAAAGTATTTTCCGGTGCGTATAGCTTGGATATTATACCCTTCGCATATGGACCATTTTCCGCCAATTTATTCATAGAATTAATGTAAAATGCTATTTCGTCTTTCTCTTGTTGAGATGGCTTTTCCATAAAACATCGTGCCATCAAATAAGCATAATTTTCCATATCATTTGAATGAATATCATAAGCAAGACTAGCAATTGCTCTAGACACTACAGTTGAACCGGAGAAACCATCAACAATTCTCAACTTTTCTTTACCAAGTCTGGTAGCAACTTCTTGTGCTATATTTTTTATTTCGCCTACAAGCTTGCGTTTATTACCCAAGCAAGTGAGCATAGTTTGATTTACAAATTGTTCGTCTGACATAGTTAATTGATATTACCATAATCATTTTAAGTAATATCAATTTTATCTAGATTTATTATATATATGACATTTAAATTAATCAATAAAAAAGGTGTGTTAATAAAAATGCCGACTTATGATTTAGATGATAATATTAAAGATAGAGAAATTGTAGATAATTATGCAAAAGAGTTGTCAATATTTGAAGCTGCAGGTAGAGAGAGAAAGAAAAAAGATATAATAAAGTGGGGCGAAAATAGACAATATTACATGAGAACTATGTTTTATTTATATTTGTTTTCTCGTTACAAACAAAGTTGCGTAATAACTGTTCAACCCGATTGTAAAGACCTTCCTGATATATGTCAACAATATGGTGATATAATTTTTGCTCTTTATACATGGAAATTAAGTGATAAACAAAAGGCTTTCGATTACGAACAATACCAAATTAATTTTTCAGAAGCAATTGAGAAATGTTTGAAAAAGAAAGACTTAGTAGTTGTACCGTTGAGATTGTATTTTCCCGGGTCTGGTCCTTTTAAAGACTCGGCTAGTGGGTCAAGTCATGCTAACCTATTAATATTCAGAAAAAAAGAGAGAACTATAGAAGTGTTTGAACCACACGGTCAAGCATTTGGTGGAAGCGGTGCAGCTTCTATTAAGGTAAGAGATGCGTATATGAGATTTATCGAAGTTTTTAATAAATATACAACAAAAACTCCTACCTTTACACCTATTATGTCTGACCAAGTATGCCCTAACTTATCTGGGTTTCAATCTTTAGAAGGTTATAGTGACGTAACGCGTGCCACAGGAGAAGGTGGAGGATATTGCTCAGTTTGGTCAATGTTTATGACAGAATTAATATTAAAAAATCCTACTGTAAAAACTCATGATATCTTGCAATCTGTTTTTAACATGCTAGGTATGAAAAAAGGTCAACATAATGGTTACTCAAAAAAAATGAATATAGGTAGTTATTTGCACTTGTTGATGCGGGGATATACAACATATATTACTAGAAAAGTAGCCAAGTATAATCAATTAATTTTTGGAGACAAAGCAATGAATGCTATTAAATTAGGTAACAAAAATGTTGATTATGATGGTATTTCTAAGTTTCGACAATATTTTGGTCTATATCTTGGATTACAAGCAGAAGCAATATTAGAAAATATTACATATCGAAAATTAAAAAAGAAACTGGAAAAACGAAAAAAACATCCTTTATTTTCAAAATATGGACGTAGTGAGGTGATGGAGTTTCTTGATAAAATGATTGACCAGCAAGATGTAAGAACTAATTTTACACCAGTAGTTAATC
>Ga0315315_10002669_pt1 | contig 16322 bp, 25 predicted proteins | sample M140m3416metaG_FD_203699 | JGI IMG/M metagenome (GOLD analysis project Ga0315315, IMG submission 203699) | Ammonia-oxidizing marine archaeal communities from Monterey Bay, California, United States - M1 40m 3416 | ecosystem: Environmental > Aquatic > Marine > Intertidal zone | place: USA... | reverse complement strand
AAATCTAAAGTTATAATATATGTCAACTAGTTCAGGAACTATTAATTCAGTACACATAAACGCAATAACACTGTTCTGTGCAGGTTTTACAAAAGAAGAAATTGAAGCTGCTGAAAATCCTGTTAAAGGACTATATTTTTATCATACAGATATTTTAGATATAAACCAAAGTGATTGGAGAGATTACACGTCAGCATTTGCCGAAGATTTCAATAACGCCGAGACCGCCGCGATGAATTTGGGTGTCTTATTTTCTAATTTCTTTACGGCACAGGGTGAGCTTTTAGTCACAAATGCACATCCCTGGGGTGCGGAAAAAATCAGCAGAATGCCCTTTTTTCAGCACTTTACCCCCCAAGAATTTTGGTCAACCCAACCAACTTATCGGGAATTTGTGGAGGCACAACAAACCAGCGTCCGGGCTACGCCCAACCCCCAAGCAGGAGGAAAATCTCATAAAAAAAGAAGAAAATCTCGCAAAAAAAGAAGAAAATCTCGCAAAAAAAGAAGAAAATCTCGTTCAAAAAAAAGGAGAACAAAAGGGAGAAATAAAAGAAAGAGAAAAAAATAAATAGATAAAATATGTTAGGATATGTAACATATTTTTTATAGAAAATTGAAGTAAAATATTGAATACTATAATGTAGTATAACAAAGATATAATAATGGATTCTAGATTTTATGATAACAAAGGTAAATTTAAATGTTACTATAGTCAAGGTGAAACCCATATAGTATTTGCTGTTGGTCTGTTTGGTTATGGTCGTCCTCAAACAGATGTGGATGTTCTTACAGGAAAAGATGGTCATATGCTTACAGTGGTACAAAATATTAAGACAGGAGAGGTAGTAAAAGAAAACCCAGCTATGTGGGATGATAGAAACAACGAAAGGTTTAGTGAAATTTATAGTCCAATCTTGCCTGCGAACGACTCATATAGATTTGATATTTGGCTATCTGATAAAATTGGTCCTGAAAGGGTCAAGCTATATCGCACAGAGCAAAACAAATTAAATGGAAAATTGAATTAAGTTAATAACAATAATCAGTATCAATAAAAATGACGGAACAATATAGTTATCACGCTGTGAATTCTCTATTAATATTAGGATGTTTATTGTATTTGTTTTATATTCTTGTAAAAATGACAATTAATTGTATATATATTAAAAGAAATACATACAAGACATTAAAAAATACATATAAAAAAAAGGTAAAAAATATATTGTTTAAGTTACATAAACTAGAGAAGCAAGATTAACCGTGTTGGTTTATTAATAAATTTTTTATGTCCTTTGTATAATGAAATTATATGGTATAGATATTCCATTTAGATATATAAATTATATATTTTCAATATTCTTAGTAACGAGTTTTTTAACATTAATAGTTGGTATAATTTGTAGTTACTATGTATTTAAATGGTTCAAGGTAAACATAGACAATTATAATTTTTATTTAAATGACTACAATATTGAGTGTCTCCATATTCTAGAAAAATATGGAAATTTTTCTATTAAAAAGGTCTATTTAGCAAGACGTCCTATATCAAAATTTATGAAAACGGCGTTAAATATTGTAACACTATATAAATTTGAGCGTGAATTGAAAAAATATGTTAATAAAACAAAAAATGATGTTTTTTTTCCTTATCATACATCCATTATAGTTGAAATTATTTTATCAAAAAGGGTAAGTAAATTTATAATTATAGAAAAAAATAATTGTATAAAATTGTCATCAAATTTCAAAATTAGTTGCGATCATGAGTTTATTGATTTAAAAGTAAAAAAAAATAAATATACACTAAAAAACTTACTTGAAACAACACGTAAAAGAATCGGTGATGATAAGTTTTTTAATTGGGAAATATATAAAAATAATTGTCAAATTATAATAAAAGAAATATTAATTAGTTTAAATAAATTTGACAAAAAAAATGAAGAATTTATGTATCAGGTGGGTTTTGCTAATGAATTGAAAATAACCGACCTAAGCTTACATATAATAAGATCTTTAACAAACTCGGTAAATTTTTTAGAGAATTTTATAGGAAAGGCAATATGGTGTCCTTAATGTATTTCGCCTATGATGTATTCGATGTAATTTCGTAACTTAGATTTATCAATAAAAGAAGTAGAATAATGTATATCATTTATAGGGAATGAAAATGTGTATTTACCGTTATTTTGTTCTAAATTAATTTGACTTGTAATATCATCTGTTTTTCCAAAAGTCCAAATTTTTGTGTTGTCATGTAGATTAATATAATCATTATTTACGATTCTTTTTTCTAACTCTAAAAACATATATAAATAATTAAAAATAATATTTAAGTCAATTTTTAAATATTATTTGAGACCTTTTATGGTCTTGATATGCCCACGACAGGACTTGAACCTGTAACCCCCGGTTTAGAAGACCGATACGCTAACCATTGCGCCACGCGGGCATTATTGTAAAATTTTATAATTTGAGTGTTTATTGATGTTTTATTGAGTATTTATTGAGAACATAACTGCGGATATTCATCTTGAAATTTAGTAATTAATTCCATGAAATGTTGATTGATATTAAATTTGCTGTTATAAGGGATAAATTTTATATAATCTCCTTGATCTAACCACATTCTAACTCCAACGTGTAATTGACCGTTTTTATTTTTAAACCCTAATCCTGAAAAGGGTAATTTATCTGTAATAGAACCTTTGATTTTAACACCAATTCTTTTAGAACCATATCCCCAGTTTCCATCTTCCAAAATATCTTGGAAACACACACAATATAATTCTTGTTCTGTCATTTGAAATATGGTATGTGATGGAAATAATGTTGTGTAATGGTATATTTGCGGTGAAGACATTTGGTAATAAATTTACTATATTAATTCCAATCAATATTAATTCAATTTTATAGAATACCGATTATCTTCTATAAAGACATGAGTGTATATGACATACAAATATTTTATTTATATTATATATATAATGAAAATGTTTACTGAAATGACAACTAAATACTATGAATTTTTTTCTAATTTCAACGTTTTAGGTTTAGCGATTGGTTTAATGATTGGTAGTAATTTAAAAGATGTCGCCGGTGATTTTATTGATGATGTATTAATGCCTTTTGTTAATCCTGCTATTAATCTTATTACGAAAGGTAAAGGTGATAAAAAAGGCGTCATACTTCATATCCCAGGAACAGATATTGAAATTAATTTAGAACGTGTGATCGCATCATCAATTAAATTTATGGCGCTCTCTGTAATTATATTTGTAATGTTACAATTTGGTGTAAAAATTAAAAAACCCGTCCAATGGGTTGAAGTAAAAAATTTCAAAGATATAAACAAATCTAAAACCAACAATAATAGTAAACCTAAAGGAATTGGTAAAAAATATTAATGCACCTTCCGGTAATCGAAACCGGGGCGCTTCCTTGGAAGGGAAGCATGTTACCACTACACCAAAGGTGCTTGAACAATTATCCTTATACGCTGTGAGCAGGATTTGAACCTGCGCGGGCAAAGCCCAATTGATTTCAAGTCAATCTCCTTAACCGCTCGGACATCACAGCAAGCCCACAGTGAGATTTGAACTCACGACCTTATGATTACAAGTCACACGCTCTACCCCTGAGCTATGCGGGCAAGTTAATATTCTAAAGTATAATAAAAACATTATACAAACGCAAAAATTTTATAATAGCATAGGTGGGATTTGAACCCACTTGATATCCCTTCGACTATGCTGTATTCTCAATAGGGGGCTTGAACCCCTGACCTTCGGCTCATAAGACCGATGCTCTACCAACTGAGCTAATCGAGAATTTTTTTAGTGTCAAATGATTATTTCAACACGCAGAATACTTCTTGTACCCTTCACATCATACCTTGTTATTTTCTCTTTAATTGCGTTTTTTATTGTTATTTTAAGTTTTACAGTTTTTACAATCTTTACAATCTTTACATACAAAGATTATCATATCTTCTATTACTGAATTTATTATATAACCTGATACAACTTTTCTATCACATATATTACAGTTTCCTATATCTTCAATTATTATTTGTTTCAAGTTATAATCAATATCTATAAGAGGTTCATAATTTTTCTTGAAACAACCATTTCCCATATATGAAAATGGAGAGAATTAATAATTATTTTTTACTTATAAAATAATTATTAATTCAAATAATATGAAATTATCCAAATTATAAAAAAAGGAGCAGCTTTTAGATCAAGGTAAGCTAAAATAGCTATTATTAATCCCAAAATTGCTTCCTTAGTTGCCTTTTTCCGTCTTACTATCTCAGAATCTTCACCGCTTTTCCACAATTGATGTATTGAAAACACAATTATTATTGTAAGTGATGTTAAAAATAACTTATCTGTCATTAACTTTTTTAATAATTTACTTTTTTCTTCATTCATAAATATAACTAATCCTGTTATACATATAAAACCAATAATTGAGATAATCGGGGTTTCCTTTTTTGATATATCTATAACTTTTTCATTTATTGATTTGTTTTCTAAAATTATATTATAACTCGCCATTATATAAAATATATAGAGAATAAATTGTATTTATATATATATTAAATATGAGAGAATATTGGATAGTTGAAGATATCTGGAGAGAAATTAAACTTTATCTTTTCCATAACATAAAAATTCATGGGAAACATTTAAAAAAAAAGAAAAATATTATACAATTCAACAAGGTTGTTAAATCATTACCAATAAAACATATACCCGTCGCTGGACCCCGGTTGGTTTACCAATCTTATTTAAAACCATATAGATGTGTCAAATTAATATATAGTGTCAAAGCTCCATGTGCTTTCTCCAAAAAAAAATATTCTTTGAAATATAAATTAATTATAGAATATTTACAAATTAAAGATAAAAGTAAGGATGAAATAAGGAAGGACTATTATACTAATATTCCTTTCATTGAATATTTAATCACCTAGTTGTTCGTCAAATAACGGTGCTATACCGAAAATAATACCCAACAACACAAACATACATATCAACGTTGGGGCATCACTCATTTCTTGGATTTCTTCCAAAGATTGTTGTTGCATTTTATGAATAACTAAAATAATCTAAACATTAATCTCTTCAATTTTATATATGAAATCAAACACTAAGAAAAAAATTGTCAAAAAACCCAAGTACCTTAAAGACAAGAAAAAATGTATTATTTGTAAAAAGATAATTTATGGTAGTCAACTTTGTTGTTCTTGTTATTTATCTGTCAATAATGTATCTACTACTTATAACTGCGTGTGTAGTTCAGGTATGTGGTGTGATTATTGTTATGGAGAAATCGACTTGTTTGATTAAAATATTTACAAGTATTATATGGGAAATTATTGTATGAAATTGTATGAAAAAATACAACCTATGGAAACATGTCCGTATTGTAAAAATAATAAACTTATAGGAGGTAAAGAAACTGTGTTTATTATTACAACACAGGGATGCAGGGTGTGTAGAATAAAAAACAAATATCTTTTCAAACCTGTATCTATAACAAAGGTTCCATTAACCAATCTTGGTAGAAAACCTTCATATAATAGAGTTTTTGACACTTTTCATAATGTTAGTAACAAAAAAGTTACAGGAAGATATTATTAAATTCTCTCCACTTTTTAAATTTTGAAACTATTTATTTAAAATTTAAACACGTTGTTATAGTTAATATACTATCTCTTTGACGAGAGTACGCATAGCATATATCAAACGGATTTAAAAATATTAACATTAATTTTGTTATATGCCTTGTTGTAAAATTATAAGTGATAATTTATCTTTTTGTTGTGCCCAAGTTAAAGAAAAATTTAAAGACGATTTATTAATAGGAACAGAACATTCAAAAAAGATAACGCCGGATTGTGTAACTCCTATAGGATTAACACAAGAGTTATCTCAAGAAGAAAAAGTAGAAATTGTTTTGAATGATCCAAAATTTGGAATGTTTGCACTTTTTAAATGGCACCTGAAAAAGGGTTATAAAAATGATATATTGAAAAAGAAAAATGCGTTTTATTGTTCTCATACATTTTCATTACTTGCCTTTTTACCTATTATAGTATTTTTTACTCAATGGTTTATTTATATTGGTCTTATCGCAAATGAAGTAAGACATTACGACAAAGGATTTTGTCCAAATGAAGCAACATGGGAAGTTAAGCTTATAATGTTTTCTGTTAGCATGTTATATTTTGTTAGGTCTTTCTTTTTATGGGATAATTTAACTGATAGAACAAGACTTAATAGGATGATACCAAGTATTGATTTTTGGGTTATGTTAGATACATTTCAAGAATTTGGATTTAATTTAATGGTTTACTTAGCTAATTTATGGATTGTTTTTGGTAATGATTCTTTACAAGAAATGATATTAAACGCACTTGCTATGGAATTTTTAATGCAACTTGATAATGAATTTGAAGAAATGTACTTCCATTATTTACCAGAAGCAGCCGAAGATATTTATGATAATTTTTTTGTTACATTTCAAGAAAATAAACAAAAACTAGCCAAAAGAAATAAATCTTGTGGATTTCGATGTGCAAGATATACATTTTATGTACCTTTTAAACTATTGGTGGTATCATTATTGATTTTTCCATTTTTTTGTTTAGCTATGAGTATTTATGGACCTATTTGTAAATAATTATTCTATATCAACATCATTTTTTATTAATAAATCAAAAGCTGTTCTACCAATAATATATAATAAATAAATCTCTCCAATATGCCACGGAACACCGTACATTCTTTTACCATATAGATAACCAATACCACCAACTAATCTAAAAATCCAAACAATTGCTCCCGCTATAGCAACCTTTGTTGGTTCAAAAAAGCCAGCTATTAAAAACAAAGGCATAAATACAGACATAACTTCTACATTATTTTGGTGCACTCTTTGTGCTCTATAATAATTTAAAACCTGTTCTTTGCTTAAACCTAATTCCTTTATTTCACTATCTCTTGGATATAATATAGGAGCTTTTATATTAGAAGAACTTCGTTCCTTCATGACAGGTATAATCATTAAAACCTGTTGTGTAATATATAAAAGCAAAGCCATAATTAAAACATAACCGTATTCTTTCTTAATATTCATTATAACAAACCTAAATATTAATAAAAAACATTATTAACTTGACAATAATGTTTTTTGTTTTATTTTTGTTTTATTTTTGTTTTATTTTTGTTTTTGTTTTTGTTTTTGTTTTATTTTTGTTTTATTTTTGTTTTGTTTTATTTTTTTTTGGCAAATTTTGGATAACAACTTTCTTCGCCCTCACCCTTCATTTTAAGGTACTTATTCGCTCCAGCACAATGTCGCCAAACCCACTTGCTTCTGCTTTTCCATTCTGCTCCCACGGCTTCTTCGCTCATAAAATACAAATCTCCACCCTTCATCACAGTTTTAAAGGGCTTACCCCTTAGCTTACAGTTCCAAAACATTCCAAATTTCATCGGCATCGATGCTCCAACTCTTAAACAAGAAACACATACCCTTTCAGTATCACCATGAGGACCAATACCATTCTTATTAACATCATCATATTGATTTCCTTCCACAATTAACCCTCCATCTTTCATCAAAATTTCTACTACTTTCAACAAATTTCCAACTAATGGTGATTGTTCGAACCCTATAATTGTCCCTTTTTTTTCACTATAATTTGCTTTTCTCGCTTTATTACCATAACACACATTTGCTCTTGCCAATTTATTTAATACTGTTTGCCGCCTTGTATCCCAATATTTTCGATCCCATTCATAACTTCCAAGCTCTTTTACCATATTTTGATGAACCTTGTCTGACAAGAACCCTCTTACTACCATTAAATAGGCATCCTTAGGCTTACTTGCCTCTGGAATAGTTAGTCCTTCCAAACATTCTTTATTAAGATTATATAAATCAACTTGCTTATCAAATATATTTTCCATTATCTCCTTGGCATTTAATAATCTGTCTACATCCCACCCTTGACCCTTTTTTCTCAATTTCCCCAAAAATTCCATTCCTGTATGATTTTCTCCTCCATTACCAATTGTCAAAGACCAAGTTGATACAATTGATGTCTTATCTGTTTTTTTGCTTTGCCTTTTAGAAATCATTATACAAAATATGTAATGTAATATCTATTATTACTATAATTCAATTTTATTATTATAAAATTGAATTATAGTAATTGATTATAATATAGATCATATTACTATTATTTATGTCTTTTGCAAATACAGTTGATCTACAAATAAGAGAAGACCACAAAACATATGATTTGTATATTCCATCAAAATTCCGAAAGTCTATTGGTGTCTCGGGTTTATCCAAAGAACAACAAACAGTTTTTGGAAATTCTGTATTGAAAGTTTTATATGATGGCGATAAAGAAGCATATAATAAAATGATAAAATCTTTTCAAGAGTTAGCAAACTCCAAAAAAATGCTATTTCTTGGGATAAGCAACGATTCAGCCGTTTTCATAAAAGAAGGAGAAGTAATTTTAGATACAGTAAATAAGTATATTGATAGCTACGTGCAAAACGCACGAGTTTGTAGAATTGTATTGACAGAGGAAATTAGCGGAGAATCACCACCCAAATGTTATCCTATGCGTCCAGATAGTGTAGTTGGATTAAATAAAGCGTATTATCACAAACCAAATTATAATTCTCCAACTGATTCTTATACTTGGGAACCACACATTGCTGAATATTATATTGATACCCCCGACCTGTGGTTATTTCCAAGAAATCAAGATAAAAAGGTTGTAACAAATAGTAATTAATTATAAAATTATAAAATTATAAAATTTACCAAGTGCCTTTTTTTTAGTGCTTTAAAATAAGTTAGAAAATTGAAGTTTCTTGTGTCTGATTTAAGACTAGCATACACACTCTTGACTCTCTTATTATTACAAATATATAACTATGCCTTATCACTGGTACACCGTAAAAAATACATACAACTTGGCTCCAGATAATTGGAAAAAAGATGACATCGCAATCGTATCTGACCTTGCTTGGTTTGTTATTGGTAGAAATGACACACCCGAACAACTTAGTTCGCTTGTCGATAATGCAAATGATGGGGAAGAAGCTTGGAGAGAACCATACTCAAACGAAACTTGCCAGTTTAAAACTTGGTATGACCAAATCTTAGTAAGTGACGTCAGTTTGGGTCATAGAGATTCGTTATTACGCACTCTTTTGAATGGAGACCTCGAAAATCTTACAGAAAACCAAGCTTGTTTTATAATCCATCTACTTCCTTGTGATATTATTCACGGTTTTGTGCAACATACTAATAATGAAATTGATTCTTATCTAGCACAATTGGATCAAGAATTTTCGTTGGGCGTTCAAGATTACCAACAATTAATTATTGATTCACCAAACAACGACGAATCGTATGGTACGTATGGCACCGAAGATCGCGATAATATGTCAGAACTTGATAATTACGATTATTCTAGTATGCCAGAACTTGAAGACGAAAGCGATGACGAAACTGATTGCGAAAGCGATGACGAAAGCGATGACGAAAGCGATGACGAAAGCGATGACGAAAGCGATGACGAAAGCGATGACGAAAGCGATGATGAAACTGATTACTATAATGTTGGAGAGGATGACATGGTATCGCAATTTCTACGAGGCATATTGACACAACAAGAATTACAAGACTACAACAGGATTAGAAGAGCTTCACGCGATAGGACTGCTAGTCGGCCTACTACACATATTCGAGTATAATCAACAATGACTACATATATAAAAAATAGATTCCTTGCCACTTATTAAAATAGTTCCAAATTCATAATCATGAATATGGAATTTTTCTTTTTCTTTATTTAATTCTTTTAACATTTGTGGATAATTTTTCATATCCTCTTCTATTCTATTTATAACTATTTCTAATATATCATCTATTGAATCTACCAAATCAAGATTTATAATTGTTTTATATTCTCCAAATATACTACCTGATATGTGGAATTCTCTATTATTTACCATTTATATAATGTATGATTCAATCTTTTAATTCATTTTCATTTTTTTTAATTGTATCCCAAATATTTTTTGCTTTTACTACATCAGTTTTATCCAATACATAAATTCTATAAATGTATTCTTGACAATTTTTAGGTGCCATAAAACTTGAATAATTACTTGTTTTGTACGCATTATGATTCTCTTTTTTAAAATATGGAACCATCTCCAACGGATTTCCTCCATCACCGCTGATAAATCCTATTTTTGCAGATATGATACCACTATTAGGTATGCCATTCCCGTTTAATGTTTTTACGATTTTTTTTAATTTTATGAATGATATTTCCAATTTCGTGTTTGGATCAAGACCTGTTTTAATAGTGATAGTCTCTTCACATATTAACCTTGGGTGTTGTCTAAAATCTAACTGTCTTTGAAGATTTTTTATTATTTCATTTTTATATGGAAATGAAATAATATCATCATACGATGTAGATAAATCTATATCTGTACTTTTTTTTATTTCAAATAAAATTTTACTAACTATTTGTTCAACTGCCTTCACCGTATGATGAGTATATACTTGTTTATGTAACCTATATCTGGTTTGAAACAGAGAAATTATTTCATCTTGTAATTTTTCAGGCCAAGCTAATACATCTTCCGTTTTCGCCTGTTCGTCGTGATCGGTAAATACATATGTTTTTATATCACACATAGTTAGTAATCTTTCAAACTTTTGATTTATACCAAACCCTAAATAATAACAGTCTCTTTGTATGTAATCTACTTTATCAACATCTATCGCACAAAATTTATTATTGATTATTTGATACTTCCAGTTATTTTCATTTTCTTTTGATGGTTCTATTAGTTCTATTATAAAATCTATCTCCCTTTTATCATATGATAGTGAATATTTTTCCACCATATCTTTAAATATATTAATACCTCTTGATTCGTGTTTCATATCTTTTTCCTGATCTATAATTTCATCATCATATAAATGACTAAACGGACCATGTCCGATGTCGTGAATTAATCCAGCTATTTGGTATAATTCTATAAAATTATCGTCAATATCAAATTCTGGATGTTTTTCTTTAATAGAAGTAAGTAATACTTTTGCTAGGTAACTTACACCTAATGAGTGTTCAAATCTTGTATGAGTAGCGCTAGGATAAACATGATGTGTTGCGCCCAGTTGTTTTAATTTATGAAGTCTTTGATATTCGGGTGTGTCTATTATTTTACACATTCGTGTAGTCAAAGTGATAACCCCATGGATAGGACAATTGATTGTTTTATGTGACATATTATTGGTTTATAAAAATAATAAATTAATAATAAACATTCAATTTTATATAATAATTCTTGTAATAATTATTGTTAATATTGAAAAGCATTAAAAAAAATTTATTATTATTAAAATTTATGAAATTTAATACTCGTCTGTCATAGACAATCTATCATCCCTCCAGGTTTCTGGATTACAACGAGGCGTATCCTTTTCCCATACGATTACACTTTTATCAGTTTTTGCCATTTCGATATATTGGTCCCTCTTATTTCTCCTAGCATCCAGATACTTATAATACGCTTGTTGTCTGATACCTTTTCGAGTATTCCAACAAGACTGCCACTCATTTGTCTCTACTTTACAATCTCCAGTACTATAATTATAAATAATACTACAACCCAGCCCCTTGGGATCATTTTCTTTGCTCATAATAGGCAAACAAATAGAAGACCCTGATGATAACTTGCGGGTATATACTGGATATGCTTCTCCCTGGTATGTAGGATGAATAAATTGTTGAGTTCCATCATCTTCTTTCATACGCCAACCAAAATCCATCATCTTCTGTTGAAGAAACTGGAAATATTTGTCACTAGACTTGTCCTGTTTAAATGCGTAGGGAATAAATTTTCTTTCAATTGTATCTTCATCCCTGAACTTATGAATCATGTTATTTTTGTGTAGCTTTGTATAAGCTTCAGTACCCACCTTAGGTCCATCATACTTGACGATTGGTTTTACCACTTTCTTATAGTTGTTGCGTCTACGGCCGCCGCGACCACGACCACGGCCACCTCGACCGCCACGACTACCGCCACGACTAGCACCACGAGAAGACTGTGAAGATCTGTTGTTTGAATTGTTAGACATTATGATTAGTTGTTGAATAGTAATGATTATATAATCATTAATAGTTTTCAATTTTCAGATAAAAAAGTTTTTTAAATGGTAACCTTGCTTGATTTAATGTTCGTCCAAACTAAAGTAATCCCTATCACTTTCTCCGTCATCATCACCTTGTGTTGTAACTCTTTCAAGAGGATCAATATCGTCATTATTGATAATTCCGCAATCCCATAGTGTCTTTTGAACCCTTCTTTTTTTAATTTTAATAATTTTTTTAGGAATTCTTTTAAATTTTTTAGCAAGTTTATTTAGTCTTCTTGACTCTATGTTAATACCCGCGTGATATCCATCCATAAACCCCCTTTTATTTCTATTAACATCTAGTAATGAACTGACTTTCATAATTTTATCTCCATGAAAGAACTGATACGCAGCTGTCATATAACCTTCATTATATCCTTCTGTTTCACGCATTTGTTCTCTCAAGGTAATTTGTCTTCGAAGAAGTGAATTGGTCTTTTCCCGAAGATCATACATTTCAATTATCTTTTTTTTATTTAGTGTCAGTTGATGACAATAACGAATTAACAATTCCGTATAATCCTGATATACTTCTTTATTCTCACGATGAAGTTGTTCATCTGTAAGATTTGTATTTGAATCAATAGAGGCTCTACAATTTGGACAAGTCGCATTAACTTCAATCCATCGAAAGAAGCAAGTATTACAGAAGTGGTGATTACACCTGCTTGTAACATTATTCTCAATAGTTAAATCTGTATAACATATACCACAATAATGCGTTTCTGTTTGAGTTGATCTCACAACACTAGTAATAATTGGACTTTTTCCTTCTTCGTTATTTGTTTCCCTATCACTTTGCGTGTCGTAATCGCTATCTAAATTAGTATCATTATTACTATCATTTTCACTATCATTTTCACTATCATTTTCACTATCATCGCCATTTTCATTATTATCACTATAACTATCGTGGTCTGTCAGTATCCCGTCATCTTGACTAGAACTATATACTGGTGCGTCATTATGATCGTCGAATTCCTGTATTATAATATCATCATTATGACCGTTGAATTCCGGTATTATAATATCACCATACCCGTTGTATTGTGACTCTTCAGTGCTATCATCGTCGCTAAGAACTTGATTAATATGGTTGTTGTTGCTCATTTTTGTTTTATAATATCCATTACATAAATTATTTATAATTCAATTTTATAAAAAATTTTATAATACAATTCTAATAATTTAATTAATTTCTTCAATATCATCTTGGTAATTATTTATTAAATTATCATTACGAAATATTGGTGGTGGCGTCGCCCTGTGCCACGTTTGATTATAATCTGATAACAACTGCCAATTCCAAACTGTTTCATTTAATATATCATATTCTTCTTCGCTAATCACAGAGGGTATGTATGGTTCTGTAAACATTTTTTCTAATTGATTTAATGCCAAACCCGCATTATTATCTCTAACAAATCTAAAATCATCACGTTCTTTTCTTATTTTATTCATTCTGTAAATATTTGTCAGCATTATTGTAGAACGTGTAATACGTGTTACACGTTTTTCTTTATTTTCCATAATATAGATATTTTTCATTCTACGTCCCAAACTATTTATATCTTTACATATTATTTTAAACATATATCTATGCTCTTGTCTGCATCGTCTCCAGAAGGGTCGATGGATACGGTAAAGTTCTCGTTCTTTTCTCTGTTCTTCTTGAAAATAACGATAAGTTTTATAGGTACCTGAATTGGCTCTTCGCAAATAGTCCAATTTTTTGATATAATTTAATCTTCTCGTTTCCAAAAGTGCCAAATATGATTGTAAGTTTGTCTTTTTCTTTTTTAAAATATCATTTGTACTAACTAATTCATCATGCTCTTCATATGATTCTTCAACTTGTCTTACAATATCACTTCTATGGGTTAACAAATCTCTCATTTGTTGCATATCTTGTGCTTCTTGATCATTTTTTAAAAGACTAGTTCTGCAAAATGGACAAGTATTTTTGTCTTTTGCCCATCTCCAAAAGCAATCTTTACAAGTTGCATGTCCGCATTCTGGATTTACAATATTTTTTAATGTCAATACTCCACAACATATTGAACAAGTTTGACTTTCTTTTTCTCTCTGTAATTCTCTCATTCTTTCAAGTAATACCGGATTCATATTTACAAGATTGTAGGTATATTATTTTTATGTTTATATATTATATTTTTATATTCTTAATAGATTTCAATTTTCTAATTATTTTTTTTGCGTTTAAATATTATAACATGAAACTTGATGTAGATAACAAAGAAAGACTTAAGGTTGCTATTTTATTTTTATTACAAAGTTACAAGGTTATTATGGGTTCAATGTTAGTGGTTTTTGTCCCAAGACAATGCGACGGTGTCAACCAAACAATAATTTGTTCAGTGAGTGAAAACGTCCAAAATGATGATACTCTTAATAGAGCTGCATTATGTAGTAATTTTGTAACAATATTATTCTTTATGGCAACTTATGCTGTTGAATTACGGAGAGAAAATTTCTGCGTTCATAATTTTGATATCGATCATGATGTTGGTGATAATAATTTAGCCATTATATTGAAAAATAAACCAGACTTATTACAAGAATTACATTTACACAATAATTTGTATTATAAAATAACAACTATTACATTTTTTGTTTATTTAGTAAATTTTATTTTATCTGATATTGTTCTTTATGATGACCCTACATTCTGGAAGGCAGGATTGGCTCCGTATTTTAGTTATATTTTATTAATACTTATGAAATTATATAATTGTTATTATATTTCGGCATCTTCTATGAAAGATGACAAAGCCTTGAGTGCTTATATGACTGAATTTTCTAGTTTTAATGTTATAGATGTTGATATGTTGGAAGATAAACCATTACAAGAAGAAAAACAAGAAATTGGAATAGGACCTATAATAACTACCCTTCATAACGTTATATAAGTTTAATACCATAAAATATAAAATAGATAAATACTAGATGGATAATTATATAAATATAAAGGAAGAAGAAGATGAGTGTTTGATTTGTTTTGAGAATGTAGATATAGATTTAACATATGTTAAATGTCATAATTGTCATAAATTATTTCATCGTCATTGCATGGATTTGTGGAAAAAGAGAAAACAACAAAAATATTGTGTTTGTGTCCATTGTACTAAAGATGACTTACTTTTACACAAAACCAATATTACTTGTTGGGGGTGTTTTAAATGGTCGTCCAAACATATTAGAAGTTATGATTAATTTAAAAATTGAATTAAAATTAATCATAAATACTAAATATAAATAGTATGACTTCTGTTTCGGATAAAAATAATATGACTTTTGTTTCAAGTAAAAATAATGTTCTTAAAAGTGACGTTCCTTGTCCTATATTTAAGGAGAACGAAATAGAGTTTATTGGAAGTTGTGAATTTGATTTTACAGAAGATTTCTATAAAACATTTCAAGAGTTTATGTTTCAAAATCCTGGAAAAACCAGTGAAGAATTATGTAATATAATTACATTTTACAAATTTGAACCTGATACACTAGAAGTTGCGTTTAAAATGTTTAATACCTGGAAAAATACTTTTTGGGGGAAATGTGGTCCGTTTATTTATAAAAATGAAAGATGGTTCCCTGTTTATTCTAAAAAATATATAGATAAGGGCATTTTGGCACAGGAAAATAGTGAATTGCGACAAAAAATAAAAGAATTAGAGGCTAACAGAGGTTATCAGAGGTTATCAGAGGCTAACAGAGGCTAATAACTATTACGATGTCTTAATGATGATTTCCAATCTATAATAGTATTATCCCACCTGGTTACTTTCTTACCAGCGGGTGGTCTATCAAAAATTTTTTTTTCTTTTATATTTAATTTTATATTTTCCATTACTTGATTTTGAGACAAAAACGGTGTGTTTATAGTTGATTCTGTATCTATTTTTTTATCAATTTGGTTTGTTAATTCTCTTATCCTTTCACATAAAATATGTGCATCCTCTTTAAACTGTGAGTTCATATATTTAATATATAATTAATATAGAATTAATTTAAACCTCTTTTGTTTGCGATAATATCTTTAA